>Ga0316229_1002666_pt1 | contig 15131 bp, 12 predicted proteins | sample TBH18023metaG_FD_206011 | JGI IMG/M metagenome (GOLD analysis project Ga0316229, IMG submission 206011) | Freshwater microbial communities from Trout Bog Lake, Wisconsin, USA - TBH18023 | ecosystem: Environmental > Aquatic > Freshwater > Lake > Hypolimnion/Profundal zone | place: USA: Wisconsin...
GGCCGGAGCGGATGAATACTTTTTTCACCCCTGGCAACTGCCGCAGTAATCGCAGCAGCTGCAGGTAGTCGCTGTGGTCGGTGGACAGGTTGGCGCAGGGTTTGGGATGCAGGCACTGTTTGCCCTTGCAGGCTCCCCGCTCGGCCTGGTATTGGCAGGCTGGCAGTCGGAAGTTGGCTGTGGGGCCGCCCACGTCATGAATATAGCCTTTAAAGTCAGGCATCTTGGTCAGAATTTCGGCCTCCCGCAGAATCGACTCCTGGCTGCGGGGCTGAATGATCCGTCCCTGGTGGGAGACGATGGCGCAGAAGGAGCAGCCGCCATAGCAGCCCCGATGGCTCACCAGGCTGAATTTGACCTCCTGGATGGCCGGCACCCCCCCCTCCGCCTCGTAGCTGGGGTGATAGGTCCGCTGGTACGGCAGGTCGTATATCTCGTCCATTTCCTCCACTGTGAGCGGCATCGCCGGTGGGTTTTGCACTATATAAAGTTCGCCGTGATGTTGGGCGACAGTCTTGCCCCGGATGGGGTCCTGCTCCAGGTACTGCATTCGGAAAGCTTCGGCAAAGGCCCGTTTATCGCTACTGACAGTCTGATAATCAGGTATTTCGACATAGTTCCAGAGATTGTCCAGGGAGGTCGATGGATAGCAAGTCCCGTTTACGTCCCGGATGTCGTCGATCTTTATTCCTGCGGCCAGCTGGCCGGATATTTCCTTCAGTTGTTTCTCGCCCATGCCGTAGACCAACAGATCGGCCCGGCTGTCGATAAGTATCGAACGGCGGATATGATCCTCCCAGTAGTCGTAATGGGCAAATCGCCTGAGGCTGGCTTCAATGCCGCCGATAATCAGGGGGATATCCTTCCACGCCTCCCGGATCCGGTTGCAGTAGACGATGGTCGCCCGTTCCGGCCGGCGGCCGGCTTTTCCGCCTGGAGAATAGTTGTCGCTGCTGCGGTACTTCTTGGCGGCGGTAAACTTATTCAGCTGGGAATCGAGATTGCCGGCTGAAACCAGGACCGCCAGCCGGGGTTTGCCAAGCTTCTTGAAATCTGCGGTGGAGCGCCAGTCAGGCTGGGCGATGATGCCAACCCGCCAGCCCAGCTTCTCCAGCAGACGGCAAAGAATCGCCGGCCCGAAACTGGGGTGGTCGACATAGGCGTCGCCACTGATAAACAAAAAATCCAGCTGGTCCCAGCCGCGATCAGTCATATCCTGTTTCGACAGCGGCAAAAAATCGTTAGTCATAGTAGCTCCTTATCAACAAGGTAACAGGCAAAAAACAGAAAAGCTGCCGGGAAAAGTTCCTGACGGACTTTTCAGCAGCCTCTTCCCCTGATTACGGCTTCTGAATATTCGTGGCGGCAGCACCGGCGGAATACGTTTTTTCCAGGACTTCGCCGTCACTGCCCAGTTTACCCTGGGGCTGACCGTTGACAGTCATGTTGACGCCGGCGGCGTTGCCCAGCTTGAGGGTGATATCACGGTCGGCGCTCCAGGTGAGGGTATCGCCTACCTTCGGGATACCTTCATAGATAGATTTGCCGTCGGCGGTCACAAAGGTCCAGGACGGCTCGGTATATTTGGCGACAATGACCAGCGGCCTGGCGGTGGGCGTTACAGTCGTCGGAGGCTTAATGGGGACGACTGACGGTGCAGGTGTGGGCGCAGCAGGTGTGGGTGAAGGCTGCACGGACTGGGCCTGTGGCGCCGGTTTGGGCGGTGGAGCGGAAGGCGTCGGGGAATTATTCAGGAAAGACACCCCTATCCAGGCCGCGCCGGCAAACAGAAAGATTACAACAACAGCCAGTAGCCATTTACCGCCGGACCCGCCTTTTGCGGCCTGCCTTTTCCGTTCATTCTTAGGCTGCTCCACCGGTGGGGCAACCTCCGGAGTCTGGCTCTGGCGATACATATTGACCATTTCCTGACCGTTCAGACCGAGAAAATTGGCGTAATTACGAATGAAGCCTTTCAGATAGACCTCACCAGGCAAAATGCTGAAATTGCCTTCATCAATGGCCTGAATATATATGGCGCGAATACTTGTCCCCTTCTCCACGTCTTTGACCGAGAGGCCTTTTTTTTCCCGAGCGTCACGGAGAATATCGCTCAAATTTTGCAATATAATTACCTCCTTATTTGGTTAAATAGTCGATAATTTGGGATGCTGCCTCTTCCAGGTTTTCAGCGTCAACTGTATAGTCAAATTCCGCCGGATCGGCGGTTTCATAACCATAGAGGGGATCGTAGTAATCCACAAGCAAGCTGCGTACCACTTCGCGAACCTGGTCAGCGGCGAAGGCGGCGAGGAGTTTTTGGGTTTTGGCGGCGCCCAGGCGTTTTTTTAGCATGTTGATGCTGGCGACAATGGCTTCCTGATTGTCGCGGTAGATATCAAGATATTCATCAATAAGGCGGGAAACGCGTGTTTCAACGCTGGCCTTGGCCAGTATCTTCCTGCCCTTGTCCATGGCCTCGTGCAGCACCTTGGGAAGATAGACATTGCCGATACGCTTGCTTTCGCACTCTACCACGATGTACGGCTGGCTACGCAGGCGCTCAAGTTCGCCCAAGAGCGCGGTGTCAAAATTATGGGCGGTGGCCGGTCGCCCCAGCCCTACCTGGCCGAATACCGAGCCCCGGTGGTTGGCCAGCTTTTCCAGATCAATGACCGGGACTCCGCGACAGGCCAGCAGGTCCAGCAGCATGGTCTTACCTACCCCTGTGGAGCCGCAGAGTACCACAACCGGCGGCAGGGACGAAAAATTCTCCAAAGCGTCCAGGACATGGCGACGGTAATTCTTGTAGCCGCCTACCAGCTGCCGGGCCGGGATTCCCATCAGATCAAGAACATTGACCACTGCCTTGGAGCGCATGCCGCCCCGCCAGCAATAGACAATCACCGTGCGCTTGTTTTTGTAGTGACCGCGAATTTGCTTGACAATGTCCGGCAATTTTGTGGACACCAGACTCAAGCCAAGCTGTTTGGCTTCATCCGGTCCGTCAACTCTGTATACCAAGCCGACCTGGCTGCGTTCCTCATCTTCAAAGAGCGGGATATTGACAGCGCCGGGAATGCGGCCATCAGCGAATTCCACGGGGGAACGCATATCAATAAAAATCGGGTTATCCAGTTTTAATGCTTCTTCCAGGGAAATGATTGTTTGCATATTCACCAACAGTTCTTGAAACTATATTGTTATTTTGCCCCGATGCAGACATTATTTTCATTTGTGAGAAAAATTACTGCTGCTGCTGACTAAAATAGCGGGAATAAACCTGATCAGAGGTCATCAGAATATCGCGGGCTTTGCTGCCGATATTCGGGCCGATGATCTTCATCTCTTCCATGGTGTCGATCAGGCGGGCCGCCCGGGTATAGCCGACGCGAAATTTTCGCTGCAGCATAGAAACCGAGGCTTGTCCGGTTTCAAGCACCATGCGGACAGCTTCTTCCAGCAATTCGTCTTCAAAACTTTCCCGAGCCCGCTTGTCGCCTAATTCTTCATAGGCGGTGACCCCTTCGGTATACTCGGGTTCCAGCTGACTTCGCAGGAATTTGACCAGTTCCTCCACTTCGCTGTCGGCAATGAAGGCACCCTGGATTCGTCGCGGCTTGCCTGCTCCAACCGGGTAAAACAGCATATCACCTTTGCCCAGGAGCTTCTCAGCCCCGGCCATATCCAAAATAGTGCGCGAATCTACTTGCGAAGAAACGGCGAAAGAGATCCGGGAAGGGATATTGGCTTTGATGGTGCCTGTAATGACATCCACCGAAGGGCGCTGGGTGGCAAGCACCAGATGCAGTCCGGCAGCCCGGGCCATCTGGGCGAGACGGCAGATGGCGTCCTCGACATCCACCGGCGCGATCATCATCAGATCGGCCAGTTCGTCGATAATGATCACAATCAGCGGCAGGCGGTCATCCTCGATCATTTCGTTATAACGGGCGATATCCCGGACGCCGGCCGCGGCGAATAAAGCGTAACGGCGCTCCATCTCCTGCACCGCCCAGCGGAGGGCGGCGGCGGCTTTCTTGCAGTCCGTGACCACCGGGCTGATCAAGTGGGGAATTCCGTTGTAAGTGGAAAGCTCAACGACTTTGGGGTCAATAAGCAAGAATTTGACTTCATCAGGACGAGCTTTAAATAGGATGCTGACAATCAGCGTATTTATGCACACGCTTTTCCCTGAACCGGTGGCCCCGGCCACCAACAGATGAGGCATTTTGGCGAGATCGGCTATGATCGGCAGACCAGTGATGTCTTTGCCGAGAGCAACCGACAGCCGGGAAGACGCCTGCTGAAAATCGGCGGTTTCCAGGACCTCCCGTAGTGGTACGCTGGAGATTTCCTTGTTGGGTACTTCGATACCGACCGCGGCTTTGCCGGGAATCGGCGCCTCAATCCTGACACCGGGGGCTGCAAGTTTCAGGGCGATATCGTCAGCCAGGCTCACGATCCGGCTTACTTTCACTCCCGCCGCCGGTTCCAGCTCATACCGGGTGACGGCTGGTCCTTGGCAGGCATTGACCACCTTGGCGCCGACCCCGAAATTATCGAGCGTTTGCTCCAGGAGGCGGGCGTTATCTGACAGCTCCTTGGGTGTTTTCTGGTTGCGCGGCTTGATGGCCTTTTGCAGCAGATTGAATGACGGCAGTTTATACTTGGCCAGAGAAGCAGGCACCGGAAGCGCTATGGCTGTTGTTGTGGCGGCGGCGGGCGCCGGGCTGGCGGGGGGTTCCGGGGTCCGGGACTGGGGAGCTTTTGTCACCGGCGGATAGAGGGCCGGAGCGTCCTTATCCTGGTTGAAGAAGCTGGGGCTGTGTTCGGCTTCGGACCGGTCGCCAATCACGCTTTCCCAGGAGCAGGCCACGGCCTGACGGGCGCTGGTCAGACTCTCCGCCGCCTTGTCTTTGGCCAGGATCATGGTTTTGGCCAGAGACCAGGTGGTGGCCATGATCACCGAACAGATCGACACCGCTACAAGCACAATAATACTGCCGTAGACGCCGAACAATTTCCGCAGCGCAAACAGAAGCATTCCTCCCACCAGACCGCCGCCAGGCACCAGGCTTTCTGGCAGTATTTCCTGGTCGACAGGAATCTTGAAATGGTGATAAATGGCCAGCAGCAGGATATAGGTGAGGAATAAACCCCAGAATTTCAGCGAATAGTTGATGCCGCGCCGGGTCCAGACATAGCGCGAGCCGATGGCCAGCAGCAGCAGCGGCAGTACCGGAGCGCCAACCCCGAAAGCGTACTTCAGAATTTTGGCGGCAAAAAAGCCGGCCGGGCCTGTGTTCAGACCGGCAAGACTGGCCAGACCGATTATGGCGATGGTGACCAGAGTGATCCCGGATATTTCGTATTTTAACGCCGGCGACAGGTCAGCAAAGAATTTTGGCATGATACACCACCTCCGGGATTTAATTTCTACAAACTGCTAGGAAATCCTTTATTTAGGCCGAAATATCCCCCCTCTTCGTCACCGTTGAGCACCACTATGAGCCTTGCAGGCAAAAAAAAGCGCTCCCGGCTGGAGCGCCTTTGGACGTTACTGCTTCAAGGAGGTATAATTCCTCCCCGCCTGGAGTGAATTACGGCGCTGCAAGAATCCGGTATACCGGCAGCGCAAGGCATGTCGCGGCAGCTATATACACAAAATAGGCTCCGGGTTTGTTGCCGTTTGTTATCAGCCAGCGGCCGAACAGGAAAGCATGAGCCGCAGCCGCGGCGGCGGCAACCAGGTAAAAGTAATTCACTCCTGCTCATCCCTCCTGATTGGCGATGTCTTATTCATCAGGCCGGTTCTCCGAATCGACGTGGTAACCTCAAGCTGAAACTCAGCCTGACGGAACCGCTTGTCCCAGCCATAAGCAACTAATTCCTGATTCGTACTGAATTTTGGCCTGATATAATAGCCGAAATCAACGACATCTGTTCCCCAGGACTGGGTACGAACAAGCATCTTGGTTATCTGCTCGCGAATTACGCTTGAAAGCTCTGCTTCCAGCAACGGCTTATACTCATGCGATTCATACATGATCCCGGTGGGAAGGCTTGATAGTTCACCTTCCAGGAAGACGCTGATATGGATCACCGGGGTTTCACCGCCCAGATCAACATCAATTTTTGGTTTTCGGCCGTTACGAAAAAAGATGTTTACACCGTGTTTCGGCGCCAGCGGGTCGTCAACGGCAATAAAGCCCCGCGGGTAGTTATCACCTAGAATAGCCATGGCTCTGGTTTCTTCGTTACCCAAAAACCCCACCAGCTTATCTTCTTTAAAGACAGCTGTTCCGATTACTTCAACCGGGTTGCCGCCCTCCCTGGGACTATCTCCGGCCAGGTACTCCGGTGATTTGGCTCCAGGAACCTGATTGCCATCCCGCTTATCCCGCCCGGTTAGGGGGTTAACGGCAACCGCCATCACATAGGGTGACCCGGTATCGGCTTTCAGCCTCGTATAGAACTCATGGAGGTTGGTTGGAATATAAAAGGACGTTTCAGATGATGTATTAGCGGTGTTTTCTACCCAACGGGAAGGCAGTATCTCTAAATCCGGCTTATTATGCACTAAATAGTCTTTGGCTGTTCCCCGGCAGACAAACAGAAACATCGAGCCCCGGAAATCCCGGTAGCGTGTCAACGGGCCTATCGCGTCCTGAACGCCGGCGCGGGCCAGGTCTTCTCCGATAATGATAGACGTTACATGCGACAGATTTACTGAGCGCGACTCCGAGTCATTCAACAGATTGCGCGCCTCGCCAAGGGTCGGAGCTTTGACGGTGACGATCGTCGACGGTTTTTTCTCCTTCGCTCCCCCGGCTGTTTCACCCCCCGCCAACACCAGCGGAACAGCTACCCGGTAACTGACAAGTAAGTCACCGTCGCTGGCTTTATCCATACCGACAGCGATTACCCAGGCTACCTCATCAGTTTCGTGGGCTCCATTGCACCCAGCTGCGGTAATACCGAGTACTAGCAGCAATAGGATTACAACTGCGCGTGAGGCCATGCTTTTTTCCCGCCTTTAATGATAGTCGCGATGAATAATACTGTGGGAATGAGGATAACCCCCGGGGCAAATACGTAGGGGTACAAAATTGCTTCCAGATCCAGAACGCTTTTCGCGTCAGGCAGAATCATCGCAAGTTGCGCGATAATCAGCGTCATTACCGGCAGCAGGGGTTTGATTGAAGGTAGTTTAAACAGCTTGGCTGTAATATAAATTGCCCCATAAAGACTTATAGCCATCGCCAGAACACCCACCATGACCCACAGAAGAATAAATAAAGCCTCAAACCGCTGCAAATAGCGGTTGATATAGATGAGCCTGGCCATCTCATAAAAAGGCAGCGTCTTTTCCCTGGCGACATTTGATCCGAATACCATAATGAAAACAGCAACAGATAGAATACGAAGGAGCGCGCTGCCGCCATAACCAAAAATTACTGCACCCTTAAGGCTTTTCACATCTTGAAAGGATGGGGCCAGTATCATTAAAACCGAAAGCCCCCCGCTCAATCCTATCATCGTGAGCATAGGCTGGATGAGTGAGGAAAACCCATTCCCTTGCCAGGGAAACAAATTGTATGGTCTGTACAAAGGGGCAAGACCGGCCAGAACCAAAACTAAGCCCAATACCATAAACGGCAGGATAATGTAAGTGGCGCGGCATATGTTTTCAATACCGGCGAAGAGGAGAAATCCGGCGCTCAAAATATAGCAGGCAACCACGAAAGGAAAGCCGGCATACGGTAGAGCGGTCAGCAGCGTATTCTCAGCAAACTCTCTGGTCCAAAGAATAGCGGAACCAAATAGGACTCCGAAATAGAACAGCCCAACGACATACGCCGACAGGCGGCCCAGCAATTTTTCGGTTACTTCCAGCAGATCACCGGAATGGCGGGCAAATACGTAGGTCAGCATAAACATCAACACTCCGGCGATCAAGGCGGCCGGGATTCCGGCTAACCATCCCCCATTCCCGGCGATTGCCACCGCCGAGGATGGGACCGATAAGAAAATCGAGGGAAAGGTCACGATAAAGGCCAGGGCGATGCCTTCCGCCATCCCCATCCGACCGCTGTTAAAATTCATTCTTCCTTATCTCCTTTTTCAGCAGGCTTTTTCTTCCAGAGCCGGCTGACGGTCGCCTGGCGACGATTATCTTTAGTCTGCAGTGCATCCGGCCGAAGTTCCTGATTATATACCTGCCCCCTTGTCACTACGTCGTAGCCGGCAATGGAGCGTGGAGCAATTGGGCTCATGTAGGGCATTCCGAAGGATTTGATACTGCACAGCAGCACAATAAGGGCCAGAAGGGCAATGGCCAGCCCCACAAGTCCCAGGGTCCACGCGCATAGGAGCAAGCCAAACCGGACCAGTCTGATAGCAGACGCCATCCTAAACTCGGTGATGGTGTACGACGCCAGTCCGGTGACGGCGACAATGACGACAACAATGGGACTGACGATCCGGGCGGCTACCGCCGCCTGTCCCAGAATGATTGCCCCGACAATTCCGATGGTCGACCCCAGCACACCCGGAATTCTTATCCCGGCTTCACGGATAAGCTCAAACACAATCTCCATCATGAACATCTCGAAGCCCGCGGGAAAAGGGACATTCTCCCTTGCTCCGGCGATGGCCAGCAGCAGTTCTGTCGGCATAGCCTCAGGGTGAAAATAGCCTAGGGAAAGGTAGAGCGAAGGAAGAACGGTGGAGATGAGGGCGCTAAAGAGCCTCAGGATTCGCATAAAATTACCGATACCTGATTTGACGCTGAAATCCTCCCCGGAATGGAAGAACCCGAAGAAATCCATAGGCAGGATCTGGGCGAAAGGGTTGCCCTCCAATAGCAGCGCCAGGCGTCCTTCTACAATACTTGCTGCCACCCTGTCCGGCCGTTCGGTCGATATGGTCTGGGGAAAGATTACGGCTGGAAAGTCTTCGATAAACTGGGCCAGTTGGCCTGAGTCGATAATGTAATCCGTCTCGATGCTCTTCAGACGTCGTCGCACCTCATCGACAAGCGAAGCATTGGCGATAGATTCGATGTACATCACAGCGCAATTGGTCTGACCGCGGGTTCCGATTTTGATCATTTCGGTGATAAGGTCGCTGCTTCGCATTATCGACCGAATTAAGCCGGTATTGGTCCTGAGGTTTTCGCTGAAGGCGGCCTGCGAACCGCGTACCGTCTGTTCGTTTTGCGGAATGTTAACCGCGCGGTGCTCCCACCCTTTTGTTTCGATAATGACAGCTTTGTCGAAACCGTCAAATAATACAACAGTGTCTCCCCGGTTTACGCCCTCTTGCAGGGTTTTGAATGTCGTAGTTTCATGCACTTGACCATTGGGAATGATCTTCTTTTTGATGCTGCCGATCAAGTCGCCAGCGTCGATGTTCCGGCCAACGTCGGCTGACATCAACGGTTTAAGGACGAAATGGTCCTGTTTCGAGCTATCGACAAGTCCTTCCATATAGACAACAAGGACCGGTACTACCGGTGTCCCGGCCATCTCAATCTCTTTTATCACCACATCTTTATTCAGAGGCAGCTTGTAGATGGTTTCCAGAATTCGGCGATTTTCTTCGATACTTGTACCAAGAGGCAGATCTTCGGACTCTTGATTCTGCTGGTATGAATATAATAACGGCGCCAGCCAGGTCCACTGCTTTTCCAAAGCCGCAAGCTCATCTTTGAAGGCCGCGGTGTCGTTGATGGGATCGCCGCTTTTGAGGGCTTTCGACACCTTGTCGGTATAAAGAGAGAGCCGCTCACCATAGCGCAAAAGCGCGGTTAAGTGGTCCGCCGACTTGGCAATGGCTGATTCGGGCGGTTTTTGCGCCTGATAACTGTCAAACGGCCGCTTCTCGTCCAGGACAAAAGGGTCGGGACCAGTGGGCGGCGTATAATCGATAAACTTTTTGGCGGCGCTGTATATTTTGGTAATCGTGTTTTCGGCCATATACTACTCTCTTTTCAAGCTGTATGCGATTGTGGTAGTATTCCCGGAATGTCTCACTCCAACCCCTGCTCCGGCTGTTGAAAAAGGCCAATCTGCTTCGTTGCGGCTGCGTTTGCTTGCTGGCGTACATCCCAGTACGCCAGCAAGCAAACGCAGCCTTGCATCTCGACCTTTTGAACAGCCTTGGTTTCTCAGCCGGTTGTAGTAAAAAACCGCTAACCTGGTCAAAATAATCGGGTAACACTTACATCGATATAAGCAGCGCTGTTTTCCAGAGAAATCGGCCGTAGGAAAGGGGATGCGCGATGGCTCGGGAGTGGAAAGAAACGAAAAGCCATACCATGTCCGCAGAGGATATTGAAAGGCTGCTGCAGGATGACTTCGGTGAAAAGCTTCATCCCGTAGACGACGCAAAAATGGCCGCTCAGCGGCGCCAGCGGGCCAGACAAAATGAAAAACAACATTGCAGCGGCGCACCAGACGACAAAGTCACTTGATGCTAGCCTCCGGACAGACGAAGACCAGTTCTCAAGGCGTAGGTTCCCTACTCTTGTTGAACTGGTCTTCTTGACTTATTTATTGAACTACAGCGTGCAGCGGGACAAGGGTTTGCGATCCATCAGGAGAACTTCCTAGAGCTGCCAAAGTAAGACACTGATCACAGGCGCAGGCGGTTTTGTGCCATTCGGCAGGCCTGACTACCCTTTCCGGCTGTTCATTGTGAATCATCACAGCGTCTTTGAGCGTTTTTGCTTTGTACAGGGCCTGATCGGCGGCGATCAGGGCGTCGTCCATGCTGCGATGGGTCGTATCCGCTATGCCGATACTGACGGTAATGAAATGGAAGGCTTCTAACTTGACCGATTGTCTGATTCTGTCAGCAATGGTTAGTGCGTCTTCGGCCAGCGTCCCAGGTAGTATCACGACAAATTCATCCCCACCCCATCGGATGATGCTGTCGTCGGCCCTTACCTGCCGCTTGACAATGGCCGCCAGAGCCTTCAAGGCGTTATCTCCCACATGGTGTCCGTACTTGTCGTTAATTGTTTTGAAGTTGTCGATGTCGATAATCAGTAGCGACGATGGCTTATCCAGATTGCTGCGCCTTTCCATCATGTTTTCAAATTCGGCTCTGGTTTTCAGTCCGGTTAAGTGATCAGTATTTGATTTTCGATACAGCTGCTGGATGAGCATTCCGCAGCCACAGAAAATACTCACCGGAATAACCATCCCGAAAATCAGCGCTGTATAGCTGGCTTTAGCTGCAGTTATATACACTCCCAGGCAATATAATGTTCCGATCAGCACAAGGATTGAAGGTGCATTGTTGTAAACTAACTTCTGCATGGTGCCGCTCCTTAACGTCTTTCGTACTAACTTTATCGGTTAAAGCATCTGAATACTTAAGACAAATATTGCTATAAACCGACAAAAATTATCCCGTTATCGCACTGATCAGCGAAAAATGACTTTTTCGCACTTCCTTCCTCTGCGGGTTATCTGGCGGCAATCCCCCGCAAATTGAGTTGGAGGCGCTATTTAAGCCAAAAGTGCGCTATAGGCAACCCGGCGGCAGCGGCCCCGAAAAAGAAAGCGCATAAGGCGCCTGGAAGGTTCCCCTGCTGCTTCAGCCAGCGCCCGTAGGTATAGGCGTGAAAACCGGCGGCGACACCGGCGGTGATAAAGAGAATATGCGCCATAAACTGGCCTCCCTGGGAGTTATTCGGGCCGCTCCGGTGAAGTCTGCAGCAGAAGCCCGGTGCGGCGAATTTTTGCGGTTACCTTGACATTTACTGTGGCTGCCTGATAAAGCGTGGTCAGGTTCGCCTTTTCCAACTCGTCAAAGTTGGCGAATGACGGCCGCAGGTACAGACCGAAGGCAACCGGATCGGTGCCAAGCTCTTGGGTATGCTTGATCATGGCCGTTATCTGGCCCTCAATCATCTTGGATACTTGTGCTTCCAACTGCTCGCGGTAGGGCGGAGACTCATAATTAATGCCGGAGGAAATCCCGAATATTTCGGCGTCAATCAGCACCTCGGCGTTAAATATAGGCTGGCCGCCGTTCATATTAGCGGTTATCTTCGGTTTGGCGCCGTTGCGAATAGTTAAGGAAATGAAATCCTTTTCCGGTTTGAGCGGATCGACGACGCCAACCGAGGCATTGGACAACTTATTCTTAAGGATGGCCACCGCCCGCGTCTCATCGCTATTGAGCACCCCGACCATCTTGTCTCCCCGGAAAACAGCAAGTCCGAGCCATTCAGCCGGATTCTCCATCCCCTGGCGGGGCATACCGCCAGGCAGATAGGGATCACTCTTTTGCTCCGGCGTCGTCTTGGGTCCGGCCGGATGACCTTGGAGATCTTTGGTGTTAATGCCGCCATACGCGGCATAGGGAGAACCACCGGGGTTTTTGAGCGTGGAGTAGAATTCGTGAAGAGTGGAGCGCATGAAATAGCCTACATCAGGGGCGCGGGCAAAGAATGTCTCGTAGTATTTGCTGATCGTGGACTCCATCACCGGAATGTTGTGCTTGATGAATTCCTCGGCGCTGCCCTGGACGATGAGGATTAACAGCGATTCGCGGTATTCGCGGTTACGCAGGGGAACTGTCAGGGTGGGGAGAATGCCTTCGCGGGCCACTTCCTCCGAAATAATAAAGACACTTACATGGGTGAAGTTGGGTGTGCGCGACATGGTGGACTGCAGCATCATCCGGGCATCGGCCGGCGCAGGGATGATCATAGTGTTGGTGATCCATGGTTTGCCGCCTTCACTCCCCGCCTTTCCGCCGCCCATGCCGGATGGGTCACTGCCGCCGATCTCGCCGCCCCCCGCGCCTTTTGGCTTAGCAATCTGATAGGTAACTTTTTGGCCGCCTTCGGCTTTGTCGATACCCATAATCAGCACATAGGCCACATCGTCCGTCTCTTTTCCTCCGAAACAGCCGGTGAGAAGTAAGCTGATCGCCACAAGCACCGCCAGCCGCGTTAGTTTATTTATCATGCTTTTTGCCTCCAAACCCGGTAGCTGGCGGCCAGAAACAATACTACAGGAATGGCGAACAACCCAATTGTGTAGATGTAGGCCTCCGCCTGACCATGGAAGAAGATGACACTGGCAAGATCGCCAGGGAGCATGGAAAGTTCGGCAAGAACAAGGACAACCGGGATGATGAGCGGCCGCAGGGTGGGTAGATCAAACAGACGGCCCAACAGATAGAGGCCGACGTATATTTCCAGAGCGATGGCCAGCATTCCGACAATTGACCACAGTACAATAAAAAAGGCTTCCAGGTGCTGGACAAAACGGTTGATATAGATGAGCCTGGCTACTTCATAAAACGGCAGCACCTTCTCCCGGCCTGTCATCACTCCGTACACGGCTATACCAGCCACAAGGGTAATGCTTTTTAGGAAGGCGCTTATTCCCAGACCATAAAGTACAGAGTGTTTGATGGTTCGCCTGTTTTGGAAGCTGCTGGCCATGATGACAGGGATGGTGATGGCCAGGTCAATACCGCTTACTTTGTATGCCCCTGATAGCAGGGTGCTGACGCCGCGCCCGTTCCAGGGCGTGAGATACAACGGCTGATACAGGGGCCAGAGCATAATGAGAACAAAGACAATACCAAAGATGATGAACGGAAACACAATATAGGCAGACCGGGCCAGCGCTTCAATGCCCAAATAAACCAGAAAAACGGCCATTGTGGTATACAAGGCGGTGGCTAATTCAAAATCGATTTGCGGTAAGGAGGTCAGCAGTGTATTTTCCGCGAACTGGCGTATCAACAAGCCGGCATCAAGGAAAAAAGCGCCGATATAGTAAAGGGCGACAAGCCGGGTGAGGGTTATGCCAAGGAGAACCTGGCTGGCCGCATATAAATCACCTGCTGTATGTTTCAGCACATACAGCAAGAGATATAAAATGGTGACCGAGGTGACGAAGTGCATGAGGGGCGTCATCCAAGTGGCGGTGGCCATCCGGTCCGCGCTTATCGCCGACAGTGACAAAAACAGCGGCGCGAGAGTGGGGATAAAGACAAATACCATACCTCCGGCCAAACCCATTTTGCCTGGTTGATAGCTCATGATTCATCATCCTCTCCCGCCGGCTCTTTTTGTATCCACTGTCGGCTGACTCTTGCCTGGCGTCGTTCATCCTGCGGGTTTAGTTCGTCCGGCCTGAGTTCCTGTGAGTACACCGGTCCACGCAGAATAACATCGAAGCCGGCCTTCACTTTTGGCGCTAGAGGCGCCATATAAGGCACACCAAACGATTTCATGGAGCACAGCACCCCGGTCATCGCCAGCAGGCCGGCGGCGACGCCGACAAGACCGAAGATGGCGGCAAGCACTTCAAGGGCAAACCGGGTTAACCGGACGGACATAGCCAGGCCAAAGTCTGGAATAGCGAAAGAAGCCAGACCGGTGACAGCAATAATCATGACGGTAATGGGGCTGACAATGGCTGCCGCGACACCAGCCTGTCCTAAAATAATGGCGCCGACGATGCCGATGGTCGAACCTAGCATGCCGGGGATTCTGACGCTGGATTCCCGGAGCAGCTCAAAGGCAAACTCCATTGCCACGATTTCCAGTACCGAAGGAAAAGGCACTCTTTCCCTGGCGCCGCCGATTGCCAAAATGAGATCGGTAGGGAGTGCCTCTTGGTGAAAGTAGGAAATAGCAATATAGACGCCAGGCAGGATCAAGGTCAGTGCTACGCCAAAGATTCTTAGAAGCCGCCCTAGGCTTGCACTCGTCCAGGAATAAGCGAAATCTTCCCCTGCATGAAACAGGGTGAACAAGCTAATAGGTGCCACAATGGCAAAAGGTGAACCATCTACAAGTATCGCAAATCTGCCTTCAGATAAAGCGGCGGCAACCCGGTCCGGGCGTTCGGTGGATAGTGTCTGCGGATAAGGAATCGAAGGCGAATCGACTAAAAATTGTTCCAGTGTCCCGGATTCGGTAATGCAATCAATCGCGATGTTTTTGAGGCGACGCTTCGCTTCTGTGACCAGGTCAGGATTTATTACTGATTTCAGATACATGACGGCACAAGGGGTATTGGAGCGCAGGCCGATTGTAAGTATCTCGGTAGTCAGGTCACTGGTGCGCAGGATAGAACGCGCCATAC
>Ga0316229_1002672_pt1 | contig 15116 bp, 15 predicted proteins | sample TBH18023metaG_FD_206011 | JGI IMG/M metagenome (GOLD analysis project Ga0316229, IMG submission 206011) | Freshwater microbial communities from Trout Bog Lake, Wisconsin, USA - TBH18023 | ecosystem: Environmental > Aquatic > Freshwater > Lake > Hypolimnion/Profundal zone | place: USA: Wisconsin...
AACTCAAAACTTTACTCGATGTTGGTTTAGGCTATATCACGCTCGGCCAATCTGCCACCACCCTATCAGGTGGTGAAGCGCAGCGCGTCAAACTTGCACTTGAGCTATCCAAACGAGACACCGGTCGTACCTTGTATATCCTAGATGAGCCAACAACAGGGCTACATTTTGCGGACATTCAACTCTTGTTAGATGTGATTCATCGTTTGCGTGATGCGGGCAATACTATGGTGATTATTGAACATAACTTGGATGTAATTAAAACCGCTGACTGGCTCATTGATATGGGACCAGAGGGTGGAGATGGTGGCGGTACAGTTCTTGTTGAGGGCCCTCCTGAAAAAGTCGCCGAATGCGCTGAGAGCTATACTGGAAAATACCTTAAAACGATGTTGAAATAAGTTAAGGTATTTCAGCGCTATTCATACGGGCTTGGATGATGCTTGTTTTTCTCATCAGCCCTTTAGCTTGACGATGTTTATCGTAATATCTTGGATTAGGGACCATCGCAGCCAAAGTAGCTGATTGTTCGGTGTTTAAGTTTTTAGCATCCGTATGGTAATAATATTTGGCAGCGGCTTCTGCGCCAAAAATGCCATTTCCCCATTCAATCACATTCAAATAAATCTCGAAGATTCGACGCTTGCTCATGGTCGCTTCAAGCATGACCGTAATCATTGCTTCTTCTGCTTTGCGCCACGGCGTGCGTTTCGTCGACAAAAATAAATTCTTAGCAAGTTGCTGGCTGATTGTTGAACCTCCTGCAACGACTTTGCCTTTTTTGATATTTTTCTCGTAGGCTTTTTGAATGCCTTCCCAATCAAAACCCTCATGATCGACAAACTTAGCATCTTCTGCTGCAATAAGTGCACGTTTTAAGTGAGGGGAAATGTTTTTGTAATCAACCCAGTGATGTTTAAGAACCGCATCTGGATTATCTTCTTGCAACACTTCCAAGCGATCTTCCATGAAAGCGCTCGTCGAAGGGTTGTGATTGACCCACCAACAAATATGAAAAAAAATCCAAAGTTGATAAACCACTACGATGATGCCTAGCCATTTCAACGCACGCCAAAAACTTCGAGAAAAATGCATGCGCTAAGCTTTGGCCTGTTGTTTAAACATAGCAATCACTGGGGCTGTAGGCGGGCGAATACCGCGCCAAACTGAAAATGCTTCCGCCGCCTGTTCAATGAGCATGCCCAGTCCATCAAAAACGGACGCGCCATGCGCAAGTGCAAATGCCATGAACGGTGTCATTCGACCATACATCATGTCGTAAGCGAGAGCATTTGGTGCAAAAATGCCACTTGGAAGTGGCAATTGACTATCACTTAAGCCAGCCGAAGTAGCATTGATGACAATATCAAATTGCTGGCCTTCTAAATCATCAAATGCATAGGCGTTAACGGAAACAAAGACCATCTCATCACGAGCTTCAACACGTTTCACCATGTTAAGCGCTTTATCTAGTGTGCGATTAGTAATGATGAGAAGCGCAGGGTGCGAAGCCAAAATAGGATGTAACACACCTTCAGAGGCTCCACCCGCACCAATAAGCAAAACACGCTTGCCAGCTAATGAGATCCCAATATTTTGTGTAATATCACGAACTAAACCTACCCCATCAGTGTTGTCGCCAATGATGCCTTCAGCATCAAATATTAGTGTGTTGACGGCGCCTGCATCTTGGGCGCGCTCTGTTAAATGATTCACCATCGCAAAGGCATCAAGTTTGAATGGAACTGTCACGTTAGCCCCTTTGAAACCTTTTGAAATCAAGCCATGTACCGTTTCGGCAAATCCGTCCAATGGCGCAAGCACTCGCTCATAGTGAATGTCTTGATGCGTTAATTGCGCAAAAGCATGATGAATCACAGGAGACTTGCTGTGTTCGATGGGATTCCCAATAACGGCGTAAAAATCTGTCATAAAGGTCAAGTCTAATTAAGCATTAGTCCAAGGCAAATCAGCGACTTTCCAACCATTTAATTTGCAACGTTGTTTATTATCTGGCGTTGCTTCACCTTCGAATCCTTCAAGCATATTATAGGCTTCAGAAAATCCTAGTTGTGCAGCTAATACTGCAGCATTGTGAGAACGACCACCTGTGCGACACATAAAAATCGTCAAGGCTTCAGGATCTAATTGGCTTTTGATTTGCGCGGCAAAATCAGGATTTGCAACCATGCCAGGATAAAATGCCCATTCGATGTGCGTTGCATGCGGCACACGGCCAACCAACTCCAATTCCGCACGCGTGCGCACATCAACCAGTTTTGCATTCTTAGTCATCTCTAATACTTGATTAGCTTCTTTAGGTGTTAAAGCGCCTGCATAGGGTAGATTTAAATCTGAGGCACGTTGTTTTGCCTTTTCTAAAATAGCTGAAAGTGTTTCCATGTTAACTCCTTAAGATAAGTGCTTACGCATATCGTTAAAGTATAGCTTTATTTAAGGCCATACGCACAATTGCACCAATATAGTGCAATATTTATTGCAGCGCACAAGGCTAGGGCAAGTTGTTTTTATTCTCTTTTCTAAATTTATGTGTAAAAATAAGCAAGTATCCAAATACTCGATTGGCATGCTTTCTGCTTGTAAGTCATGTCAAGTTTTTGTTTATTTATAGGCGTAATTTAGGAGAATCAAATGGCTATTGCCGACGTAATGAAGATGGTGAAGGACAACGATATTAAGTTTGTTGATTTCCGCTTCACCGACACTCGTGGTAAAGAACAACACGTTACTGTGCCTGTTTCAGCATTTAACGAAGATAAATTCACTGAAGGCCATGCATTTGACGGTTCTTCAATCGCTGGCTGGAAAGGTATTCAAGCATCTGACATGCAATTAATGCCTGATCCTGATACAGCAAACATCGATCCATTCATGGACGAGCCAACATTAATCCTAACTTGTGACGTTGTTGATCCTACAGACGGCAAAGGTTATGACCGCTGTCCACGTAGCTTGGCAAAACGTGCTGAAGCTTATCTAAAATCAAGCGGTATCGGTGATACAGCGTACTTCGGACCAGAGCCAGAATTCTTCATTTTTGATTCAATCCAATGGGATGTCAGCATGAGCGGTAGCTCAGTGCGTATCAATTCAGAAGAAGCTCCATGGTCATCTAATGATAAATTTGAAGGCGGCAACACCGGTCACCGTCCAGCAGTTAAGGGTGGTTATTTCCCAGTGCCTCCAGTCGATTCATTGCAAGACGTACGTTCTGCAATGTCTCTAACGCTTGAAGAGATGGGCGTTCCTGTTGAAGTGCATCACCACGAAGTTGCAGGTGCTGGTCAATGTGAAATCGGCACTAAATTCAGCACATTGACGCAACGCGCTGATTGGACACAAATCTTGAAATACGTTGTGTTGAATACTGCTCACGCTTATGGCAAAACAGCGACTTTCATGCCAAAACCTTATGCTGGTGACAATGGCTCAGGCATGCACGTTCACCAATCAATCTGGAAAGATGGCAAAAACTTGTTCGCTGGTAATGGTTATGCGGGTTTGAGCGATTTTGCTCTATACTACATCGGCGGCATTATTAAACATGCTCGTGCATTAAACGCAATCACCAATCCAAGTACTAACTCATACAAACGTCTAGTACCTGGTTTTGAAGCCCCTGTTAAATTAGCTTACTCAGCTAAAAACCGTTCTGCTTCAATCCGAATCCCATTTGTTCATTCTGATAAAGCACGCCGCGTTGAAGCGCGCTTCCCAGATCCTACAGCCAATCCTTACTTAGCATTCAGTGCGTTAATGATGGCTGGTTTAGATGGTGTTCAAAATAAGATTCACCCAGGCGAAGCAGCAACTAAAGACTTGTACCATCTTCCACCAGAAGAAGATGCATTGATCCCAACAGTTTGCTCTTCATTAGAACAAGCACTTGAATACTTAGATAAAGATCGTGAGTTCTTAACTCGTGGTGGTGTATTCACTGATGACTGGATCAACGCTTACATCGACTTGAAGATGACTGAAGTAAATAATCTTCGTATGACACCGCATCCAATTGAGTTTGGTATGTACTATAGCTGCTAATTAGTTTTACATTAGCAATTAAAAAAGGCGGGCCACCCCGCCTTTTTTATGCCTGCAGAATATGTCTTTTACTCCTCAGAGAGTTAAACGCTAAAGATTGACCCCATCTAAAAAACACGCATTTTTGGCTTGCGATCTCTAATCCAATAAATGACCAACATTTAGTTCCTCACTGCGAAATGCACCAATAAAATATCCACCTTCAGGAAAAATCGATAAGCGCACTAAAATGGTGCGAAATAGTGATTAGGTATAGAATAGGGCCTTACTTGCGGGGTAATAACTTCAACTATTTACTGAACGCCCATTGTATTATCACGTTGGCATACAGGTTGCTTATAGCTAAACCATGGATCAAAAAATACCCTCATCATTTGCTGGGCTTGAGCATCTCGCGACCGCCGTGATTTTGCTCAATGAATCACGTCATGTAGTTTATGCAAACCCTGGTGCAGAAATACTGTTTGCATATAGTGCAAAACAAATTACTGGTCTGCCAATTTCACAAGTATTTCCGGGATCTGACATTTTGCAATCCGCTGTTGAATATGCAATTGGAACCCACAGTCCATTCCGCGAACATGAGTTTATCGTCACTACCACAAGACAACATGTGTTGGCTGTCACCTGCACCGTCACACCAGTAGAGCATCCTAATGTTTGCCTAGTACTAGAATTCCAACAAATGGATCAGCAATTACGCATGGCACGTGAAGAACGCATGCTAGTTCAACAACAAGCCAACGCAGAGCTACTTCGTAATTTAGCGCATGAGATTAGAAATCCGCTTGGTGGACTTCGAGGCGCAGCGCAATTACTTGAACATGAATTGCCACAGGCCAGTCTCCGCGAATATACACAAGTAATTATTAAAGAGGCGGATAGACTGCAACTATTAATGGATAGATTGCTAGTCCCCCATCGTGTACCAAAATATGAGCCGACCAATATTCATGAAGTTTTAGAGCGCGTTCGAAGCCTTCTGCTTGCAGAGTCTCCCTCAGGCTTCTCAAAAGACGCATTCAAAATTACTGTTAAGCGCGATTACGATACTAGCTTGCCAGAGATTATTGGTGACCGAGAAAAGCTCATTCAAGCCGTTCTCAACATTGCACGCAATGCTGTACAGGCTATGCAGGCAAGTGGTCAGAAAGATGGCAAAATTACTTTGCGCACCCGCGCTGAACGCCAAGTTACCTTAGCTAAAAAACGCTATCGCGTCGCAATTAAATTGCAAATTATCGACAATGGTCCAGGTATTCCTGCTGACATACGTGAACGAATTTTCTTCCCCTTGGTGTCTGGTAGGGAAGGTGGCTCTGGGCTTGGACTAACGCTCGCACAAACATTTATCACACAGCATCACGGCATGATTGAATGCGAAAGCGTGCCTGGTCAAACCTGTTTTACGATTTTGCTACCAATCGAAAGCTCTGTCATGAGTAGCTACGTGATCAAACAATAAGCATCAACATTTATCAATAGGTACAACATGAAACCAATTTGGATTATCGACGACGACAAATCAATACGTTGGGTATTTGAAAAAGCATTAGCGCGGACAGAAATGGAGTTTAAAACATTCTCATCCACCCCTGAAGCACTTAGCGCACTAGATGATGAAACTCCGCAAGTAATTATCAGCGACATCCGCATGCCAAACGGCTCCGGCTTAGACTTTTTACAAGTCGTTAAACAACGACTGCCTGACGTCCCTGTTATTATCATGACAGCGTATTCTGATTTGGAAAGTGCGGTCGCCGCATTTCAAGGTGGCGCCTTTGAGTATTTAGCAAAGCCGTTCGATGTAGATCAGGCGATTGATGTCATCCGCCGCGCAGTGGATGAAAGTCAACATCAGGCACCAGAAGCCCCTGCTGTTGAGGAAACTCCTGAAATCATTGGCCAAGCACCAGCAATGCAAGAAGTTTTCCGAGCAATTGGTCGCTTAAGCCGATCTCACGCGACTGTGTTAATTAACGGCGAGTCAGGCACTGGTAAAGAGCTAGTCGCAAGCGCATTACATCGCCACAGTCCGCGCGCTGATAAACCCTTTATTGCAATTAATACTGCAGCGATCCCAAAAGACTTATTAGAGTCAGAATTGTTTGGTCACGAACGCGGCGCTTTTACTGGCGCTCAAGCAGCAAGAAGGGGGCGCTTTGAACAAGCTGATGGTGGCACATTATTTTTAGATGAGATTGGCGATATGCCATCTGATCTACAAACACGCTTATTGCGTGTGTTGTGTGATGGTCAGTTTTATCGGGTGGGGGGCCATCAACCGGTTAAAGTGAATGTCCGGATCATCGCGGCAACCCACCAAGATCTAGAAGAACGGGTCAAGCAAGGCCTTTTTCGCGAAGATTTATTTCACCGCCTAAATGTGATTCGCCTTCGTTTACCGGCACTAAGAGAACGACCAGAGGATGTACCATTATTAGTGAAGCACTTTTTACTGCACAGTGCGAATGAGTTAGGCGTTGATCCAAAACAGCCCACTTCAGCAGCGCTAAAATACTTAAGCAGCATGAGTTGGAGCGGTAATGTCCGCCAACTTGAGAACGTTTGTCATTGGCTCACAGTGATGGCACCAGGTCAAAATATTGATATCGCCGATTTACCTTCAGAACTTAAAGAAGATGCAGCGAAACCACTCACTGGTTCTTCATGGCAAGAAGCCCTTGCAGCTGAAGTCATGAATGCACTCAATCGCGGCGAACAAAATATTCTGGAATCACGTGCGAATGAGTTCGAAAAAATTCTGATTACGAAGGCCTTGCAACATACTGGTGGTCGACGCATTGAAGCATCAACACAGCTTGGAATGGGACGAAATACCCTGACACGCAAAATCCAAGAACTCAATATTGAAGAGTAATGAGGCCTCTCTCATGAAAATCATGAGTCATCTTTAATGACTACAGGTAGTGTTAAGTTTTATCAGAAGCGTAGTATTCCTACATGCGCTGCGTTACTAATAACGAAGCAAATTAAACAACTTTAGGAGAATTACTATGTGGACTAAACCAGCTGCTACTGAAATGCGTTTTGGCTTTGAAGTTACTATGTACGTAATGAACAAGTAATTTTCAAAGATTTAAAAAAGGAGCCTAGGCTCCTTTTTTGTTTATCTATTCCTGACGTTTACTTGGGTAATGGAAAATCTTTTGGGAGAAGTACCCATATCTTTCCGGACTGTTTCATCGAACCTGCAGCTTTGCCTGCATCAACCCCTGCACCCCAGAAAAAGTCTGCGCGTACTCCACCTTTGATCGCCCCCCCGGTGTCTTGCGCCATCATCAAACGGTTTAATGGCTTGTTAGAATTTGGCAGATTCGTCGATAAGAACACTGGAGCGCCAAGAGGCACAAAACGTGGATCAACCGCGACAACACGCTCCGCTAATATAGGTGCACCTAATGCACCAATTGGGCCTGGTAAACCAGCTGGCAACTCACGGAAAAATACATAGCTTGGATTTGCATTAAGCAGTTCACGTAATTTATTTGGGTTATTGCGTGCCCAATCCTTAATTCCCTGCATAGAAGCCTTATCCGCAGTGAGCTCGCCTTTATCAATTAACAAACGTCCAATTGACTGATAAGACTGCCCGTTCTGATCTGCATAACCCACATGAATTTTTTCACCATTATCTAGGTGAACCATGCCAGAACCTTGGATTTGCAAAAAGAATAAATCAATTTGGTCATCGACCCACACAAACTCATGCCCTTGTAAGGGTGAAATATCTGCTTCGATTTCGCCGCGACTATAGTAAGGAATTAACTTCGAACCAACGACACGACCGCGCACTCGCTTGTTTGCAAGCTCAGGAAAAATACTTGCGAGTTCAACCGTAATTAAATCGTCTGGCCGACTATATAAAGGAAAACGATATTGATCATTCTTATTGCGGCTGCCTTTAATCACCGGTTCGTAATACCCAGTAATCAAACCTGTGTTTGAACCATCTAAGTTTGTGGCGCGATAAACAGCAAAGTTATTCTTAAAGTAATCAACAATCGCCGCCTTAGAGGGGTTATTAAGTTTATCCGCTTCATTACATACCGCTTGCCAAGCTGGCTTAGCTTTAAGTGCGGAGCAGCCTAATTGCCAAGCAGGCCAGGCTTTCATGACATCATCTTTTGTGATGGCATCTAATTCTTTCCAATCAGCAGGCTTAAGCAAACTGTAATCCGGCACCCTCATTTCAGGTTTTACTTCTGCCTGTTTAATTGGCGCTGATGGCTGAACCGCACATGTGCAGACAGGCACCTCTGTCGACGTCGGTTTGACTTGAAATTTTTCGCAGGCGCTAAGTGCAAGTACACTTAATAACAAACTAGCGAAACGCAAATGTTTGGTATGCCGCATTAATGCAAAACCCTAGGCATAGTTAATGTAAAAGAAGGGATTAATACATCAAATTGTGTACCGTCAATTGCAGTAAATTGATAGGTGCCATGCATGGTACCAACTGCCGTATTAAGCAAAGTACCGCTGGTGTATTCGAAGGAGGCGGTCGGTTGCAATAGAGGCTGCTCACCCACCACCCCTAAACCACGGACTTCTTGAATTTTTTGTTCCGCATCGGTAATAACCCAATGACGGCTAATTAATTGAGCGGCAACGCTTCCAGTATTGGTGATCGTGATGTGATAAGAAAAAGCATAACGGCCTAATTGAAGATCAGATTGTTCGGGCAGAAACTCTGTTCTTACCGTAACGGAACATTCATATCGTTTATCAGTGGTCATCGCAGCCTAAGTAATCAGACCAGCAGTCGGTGAGCTTGGCGTTGCTGAGTAAAGTTTTTTCGCCATACGACCAGCCAGGAAAGCTTCCCGACCTGCTTCGACTGCTTTTTTCATCGCAGAAGCCATTAAAATTGGATTGTTAGCGCCGGCAATCGCGGTGTTCATCAAAATACCTGCACAGCCTAACTCCATCGCAATCGCAGCATCTGAAGCGGTACCAACACCAGCATCCACCAAGACAGGAACGTTGGCATTTTCAATAATGATTTGAAGATTCCAAGGATTTAAAATGCCCATGCCAGAGCCAATTAATGAAGCGAGTGGCATAACCGCACAGCAACCAATTTCTTCTAATTGTTTAGCGATGATCGGATCATCTGAAGTATAGACCATGACATCAAAACCATCTTTAACCAGCACTTCGGCTGCTTTGATTGTTTCAATCACATTTGGGTAGAGCGTATTAGGGTCGCCCAACACTTCCAACTTAACAAGCCTATGACCATCTAGTAGTTCACGTGCCAAGCGTAAGGTACGAACAGCATCATCCGCTGAGTAACAGCCAGCTGTATTTGGCAAGTAGGTAAACTCTTCCGGTGGCAAGTAATCAAGCAAAGAAGGCTCACCTGCATTTTGGCCTATATTAGTTCTACGGATCGCCACCGTGACAATTTCTGCACCACTTGCATCAATTGCTGCACGAGTTTCAGTAAAGTCTTTGTATTTACCTGTACCCACTAACAAACGTGAGTTGTATGCCTTACCTGCAATATTCAATGTGTTCATGCTCATTTCTATCAACCGTCCTTAACCACCACCCACTGCGCCGACGATTTCCAACTTATCCCCATTTTTTAAGGACACTTCAGCAAATGTACTTTTAGGAACAATTTCACCATTTCGCTCAATCGCGAGTCTCTTTCCGGCGAGCCCGAGCTTTTCAACTAGTGTTGCAACTGTGTTAATGTCTGCATCAAAAGTTCTAGGATTGCCGTTAATCGTGATTTGAATCAATTGGATACTCGTTAGAAACTGCCCGAAAATTAACGGTGCGTGTTTTTAAAATTAATAGTCTATTTTACGTAGTTTGCACACCATTTGGCAAACCGAATAAATACCGCACTCTTGGAGCAAAATTGGTAAAATAGTATGCATCGTAAATTGCGGGTGTAGTTCAATGGTAGAACGCTAGCTTCCCAAGCTCGATACGCGGGTTCGATTCCCGTCACCCGCTCCAAATTGAATATTTTTTATATTTATAATCAATATTTTATAAATTTAACTGTCTTTTCAATATAACAAGTGTGATACATTGATGTGTTACATTTGTCTAATCCAGCATACATTTACAAGAATAAATTTGGCGTTTATTACTTTCAAAGACGCATTCCTAACAGCAAAACTACTATTAGATTTGTTAGACTGTCTCTGCATACAAAAAATCGAAGAGTTGCATTAATTTCTGCTAGGAAAATATGTGTCATGTTTGATGAACTTGCTAAAGAGTATTTTGATAGTGCTGAAACTTATGCTTCTGCTATTAAATTACTTCAGCAGTATCGTGATGCAGAACGAACACACTCATCAAGTTTTACAGATTTTGAAGAAAACTTTCTGTTTGAAGCATATAAAAATGATGATGGATCATCGCCAAATAAAAAGAATCGTTCTTTACTTGATATAGTTTTTGAGTATGTAGAAGCTATTAAGATTTCTAATGGCAATGATTCATCTATTGCCGAATATGCAAAAGAAATTAACGAATTAAAGAGAACAATAAATAATTTTTCAAATCATCAGAATTCCAATCTCACCAGCATCAATCTAAATGACTCAATCGAAAAGTTTTTAGATGAACAAAGATTAAATTGGAAAAAAGACAGTGATTCAGAACAGACTTATAGGAACGAGATTTTCTCACTTGTTCAAGAATTATTTGGCAATATTGACGTTTCAACATTAACAAAAGAACACTCTAACAAATACAAGTCCGCAGTTCTTAATTACCCAAAAAATCGTCGCAAACACAAAGTATATAAGAATTTCTCGATACATGAGTTATTGAAACTTGATATTCCAGATGTCGATAAACTTGCCTCCAGAACTAAAGCACGCTACCTAGGACACTTCTCTGCATTTCTTGTCTGGCTAGCTAAATCTGACTATGCTAAATCCGATCTCAATCTTCCTTTACAGGGAGTCGTGTCAAAACAGACACAAAATATTGATAATAGGAATCCATATAGTGATAGTGATTTAACTAAATTATTTAATAGTGATGCATACATCAGATGTGAGCATGATAAAAGTTTTAAATATTGGGTGCCTCTGATAGCTCTATTAACTGGAGCACGAGAAAATGAGATTTGCCAATTACATATTAGTGATATATATGAAGAGACAATCAATAAAATTTGGGTTTTTGATATAAACGAAAATGATTCTGCTATCACTTTTAAATCATTAAAAAAGCCATATCATAAAAGACTTGTACCGATACATCATGAATTAATAAATCTTGGTTTCTTAGATTTTGTGAATTTCAGAATAGCTAATAATCAATCAAGACTTTTTCCAGAGTTAGAGTACAAAGCTGATCGCAATAAGTATGCTACTGCATTGTGCAAATGGTTTAATGATACTTACACAAACAGAGTAAATTGTAATATCACTACCCCAAAAACTTCTTTTCATTCACTAAGACATAATGTGATTAATTTCTTTTCTCACAGACTTAATATTTCAGAAAATAAATTTGCATATGTTTTGGGGCAAAAGCCTGAAGGCAATATCGCTGTTGATACTTATATTAAAAAATCAGAGTTACCAAAAATTGTAGACTGGTATAAAAAATTAGATTTTTCTTATTGTGTAGACTTCAGCAAAATACCGAACTGGAAGCGTTTTAGATTTTATAGAAACTCATTATCTTAATTACAATAATTTAAAGCATACTGATATGAGCGAAGACGTCACATATTTAATCGCTGAAGAGAAGTGGACTGCTCTCATTGGTCGCTTCATGATGGATTTTGCTAGCATTGAAGATTGTGTTCACAGAGTTATTAAATTCTACGTTGAAAAAACTCTAATTAAAGACTCTCAAATAAGTGAAAACTTTAGAGTCAGGCTTGAGTTATTTAAAGCAGTAATGGCTGAGTGTTTTATTGACACAGATACAACTGAATTTGAGTCGACTATTGATGAAATTGGAAGACTATATTTAACAAGAAATCTTATCGCTCATAACTCATTGTCATATGCTTTTGAGGAAGACAATGATGGCAATATGAATTTCATGGGTTTCACTATATCTGCTAGGAAAAAAGCTAATGTTGAAATTAACTTTGACTCATTCACAGAAGAAGTTTCAAAACTCAAGCAATGCAAAACAGATTTAGCAAAATACATGATGCAATTTCATGTGGCAGAGTTTCAGAGCACTTATCATTCAAGTTCTGTGGCTTGATTATCAGAAGTTTGAACTAGTCTAACAATTCTCTCAGTTCTACATTTAAAACTTCCGCAATTCTGCACAAGACAGCGAGTGAAGGATTTGCTACTGCTCGTTCAATTTGACTTGCATAAGTTCTATCAATCTCTGCAGCACCAGCAAACTCTTCTTGAGACAAATTCATATTCTTTCTTAGATTGCGAACGTTCTTCGCAATAGTCTCTGCGGTATTGTTTGGTGAGTTTTTCATACGCACGACTTTGCATCGTATGAGACTCAGAATCTACCGAATATAGTCTACATGAAATTAATCACTTTCCCTTTTAATAATTGCTTTGTAGAATATAGTCTACATTTTATGTAGCATAATTAGAGTAAGAGAATGGTTCATAATATATCTGGATGATTTCAATGAAAATTAGAATATTGTTTACTGTTTTTATAATAATAGCCAGCGTGAGTAATGCAGAAGACTTTCGAGCAGAACTCCAAAAAGAGCAAGATAGTCAAATTAACACACGCAGGAAAAACGTTGAGTTAGTGAGTTCGTTTGATCTCATCATCAATGACGGCACTATTCCCATAGATTATCCAGAAAAAGGTGACCACGACTTTGGACGTACTGGGGGGTTTGGATTTAAAAATGGGGTCGTATACAAATTTTCTATTTGGCGAAATGGTTCAGGCTATGGCGTTAACGTTAATACAGATGGAAATTATACAAATAAAGATAAAGTTATCACGGCTAAGATTGGTCCTGAGTACACATACAGAAATGGAAAACTCTGGGAGGCCAAAAAGGAAATTTATCAATTCTATTTGGATACTAACGAGTGTTATTACAAAAGGATTGAGATATTTCCACCAGATGACTATGCCAAAACAATGGATCTGATAAGTGACTTTAAAAAATTTCCGAATCTTGTAGATCAACACAAAAATGGGGAGTTGGTAGTGTTAACGCCCAAAAAAAATGAATGCAAATTTAATGTATCTCTTCCATATGATTTTAAGAATTATTAAAAATATCGCTATAAAGAGGAGTAAGGTATGAAAAAAATTATCTTTCTGATTCTCATCATTTTTACACTCAATAACAAATCAAACTCTGCTGAATTAGATTCTAATGACTCAGCATTTAGCGACAAATTTAGTACTGGGAAAGTGGTGCTTGAATGTGACACAATGACCAACATATTTTGTGCTGGAAAGTGGGGGTTTAATCAATTAAGTGCTTATAAGCTATATCAATCTGGTGATTGGCTAAACTTAGCTAAGCGAGTTGCTGATTTAAATTCAGCAAATATGCTTGGCTATTTCTATCTAAGTAAATCTGCATACATGCTTGGTTATTATGATGCCTCACTTAATTATTTGAAGTTGGCAAAAGAAAGAATCTACAGCAAAGATTGTGGGCTTAAGACATGTAGTGAATTTAACTTGAATGCAGAAATGCAGGAACTTGAGTCGCAACTTGCACAGCAGAACAATAATTCCCAGACCGTTGCTACAAACAATTCAACTGTTAAAAAAGATATCTCAACAAAGGAAACCTCGACTGAAATAGATCAAATTTTTAAAGAAAAATTTAGTGCTGGACAAGTATCACTTGGGTGTGAGGATTCAATCTGTGCCAGCAAATGGACGGCTAATCGCTCAAACCTCATTCAGTTATACAAAAATAGTGATTGGTTAAATCTAGCTAAGAGTGTAGCTGACCTCAATACTCCAAATATATTAAGTTATTTTTATCTTACTAAATCTGCATATATGCTTGGCTACTATGATGCATCTGTCAAATATTGGAACCTGACACAGCGAAGGCCTTACAAAGAATGTAAATTTAATGCATGTAGCGAAGTTAATTTCGATTTTCAGATGAGTGAACTGAGGTTTCGACTCAATGAGCTAATTAGAAAAGGAGCGATTGAGATTAAGAGCACTGAGTCTAATAGCCAAAAGTTTGGGTTGAAATGCGATGGTGCCGAAAAAATCTTTGGAGGCGTATGCGTTGGGTCTTATACAGGAAATATTGGATGGGTAGATCCTGGGGGACTAAATGTTTCGCATGATAAATTAACTTTTGATAAATATCAAAAACTCATGGGGCCATTTGGTATTGTAAAGGTATCTAAAAAAGTTGGTTTTGATTGTGATTTTATTATCCCCAATATAGTACGTTTTAACTCAACTGATGAGGATGTCTTGTATGTCGAGTTGCACCAATGTGATGGTGGAGTTTTTGATGAGGGATTACTCAAAATAACAGATCTGGTATTGTGGAAATATGGAAATAGCATGCAGATTGGAGAGTTATATGCAACATACTTTGGAAATGCAGGAAACTCTCTTGATAATGGTCCTTTTTTGAATGCTCTTGTACAACGCTATGGCACCAAAAACTGTGAAAAGCAAACGGATCAAATGTACTGTAGATTAGATAACGAAATGATAAGTATAGGCAAATATCGTAGTGGATTTGAAGCGCAATTGATGAGCACATTGCCTAATGGAGGTAAAGGAATTGCTCTCTTTAATGTGCATATCTGGAATCCAGAAATAGGTAAAAAAGCAACTGCCGAGGCCCAATCAAGAAAAGTGGAAAAAGTGAAGCAGGAGTTACAAGCACCAGTTAACAAATTCTAATATGTGATCTTAAATAGTACACATAAGAAATAATAAGAACTGACTAATAAATAATTCAGCAAATTGTCAGAATTCCATAAGATTCTAACAGTTCTTAATAAGAACAAATTGAGTGTTAAAAATATAGCGTATTGCTTTATCCAACAGGCCAAGTACCATCAAGACGTTTTCTAACACTCTAGAGACTTCAAGAT
>Ga0316229_1002675_pt1 | contig 15093 bp, 12 predicted proteins | sample TBH18023metaG_FD_206011 | JGI IMG/M metagenome (GOLD analysis project Ga0316229, IMG submission 206011) | Freshwater microbial communities from Trout Bog Lake, Wisconsin, USA - TBH18023 | ecosystem: Environmental > Aquatic > Freshwater > Lake > Hypolimnion/Profundal zone | place: USA: Wisconsin...
TGCACTCACGGCGCCGGCCTTCGGCTTCCCGCAGAACATGCAGCCGATCTTCCCGGCCATCCACAATGGCGGTACGACCGTGAACGGCGTCTACGCCGAGCCGTCGGGATTCGGTCTGGTCAAAGGTGAAATGCCGTTCTAGGCGCCGTTCGCCAGGAACTCCGGATAGGAGCCCTGGAAGTCCACGATCCGGTCGCTGCCGACCGACCAGATCCGGGTCGCCACGTCGCGCAGGAGGACTTCGTCGTGGCTGACCAGGAGCACGGTGCCGGGGTAGTCGCGCAGGGCGGTGTTGAGGGCGACGACGGCCTCCAGGTCCAGGTGGTTGGTGGGCTCGTCCAGCACCAGGAAATTGGGCTTCTGCAGCATGAGCTTGCAGAACATCAGCCGGCAGGCTTCGCCGCCGGAGAGCACCTCGGTCTGCTTCAGGCCCTCGTCGCCCTGGAACAGCATCTGGCCCAGGACGTTCCGGATGGTCTCCTGGGTGGCTTCGGGATCGAACTGCCGCAGCCAGTCCATCAGGGAGTAGCCGCCGGGGATGGAGTCGCGGAAATCCTGGGCGAAATAGCCCACGTCCGCGCCGTGTCCCCAGGCCACGTCCCCTGAATCGAGGCCCCGGTCCGCTTCGGTCACGCCGGGGGCGCCGGCCAGCAGGGCCTTCAGCAGGGTCGACTTGCCCGCCCCGTTCCGGCCCACCAGGGCGATCTTCTCGCCCCGGGCGATCCTGGCGGTGAAGTCGCGCACCACCTCCATCCGGCCGTCCTCGCCGTCATAGCCCTTGCAGACCTTCTCGACGGCCAGGGGGTGCCGGCCGCCGGGATTGGCCGGATCGAAGCGGATGTGGGGCCGCTGGATGTTGGTCGAGGCGAGATCCTCCAGGGCCAGACGGTCCACCTCCTTGCGGCGGGAATTGACCTGGCTGGACCGGGTGCCGGCGGAGAACCGCTGGATGAACCCCTCCAGCTGGCCGATCTTCTTTTCCCGCTGGTCGTTCTCGGCTTCCTTGCGGGTGCGCACCTCCAGCTTCTGGGTGACCATGTCGTCGTAGCCGCCGGTGTACTGGGTGATGGTCTGATAGTCGATGTCGGCGATCCGGTTGCAGACCGCGTTCAGGAACTGGCGGTCATGGGAGATGACGATGACCGTGCCCTTGAACCGGGCCAGGAACCCCTCCAGCCAATGGATGGATTCCAGATCCAGGTGGTTGGTGGGCTCGTCCAGGAGCAGGGCGCCAGGGCTGCCGAACAGGGCCTGGGCCAGCAGGACCCGGACTTTCTGGCCGCCCTGGACCTCGCCCATGGAGCGCTCGTGGAGCTGTTCCGGCACACCCAGCCCGTCCAGCAGGATGGCCGCGTCGCTTTCGGCGGTGTAGCCGTCCTCGTCGGCGACGATCCCTTCCAGGACCCCCAGGCGCATGCCGTCGGCATCGGTGATCTCGGGCTTGGAATAGATCCGGTCGCGTTCGTGCAGGGCCTCCCACAGGACCTTGTTGCCCATGATGACGGTGTCCACCACCCGGAAACGGTCGAAGGCGAACTGGTCCTGGGCCAGCACGCCCATGTTCCCGGGCCGCTGGATGGTGCCGGCCGAAGCCTCCACCTCGCCGGTGAACACCTTCATCAGGGTGGACTTGCCGCTGCCGTTCGGGCCGGTGAGGCCATAGCGGCGGCCGGGCTGGAAGGTGGTGGTGACATTTTCAAAAAGAATTCGGGCGCCGAAGCGCATGGTCAGATTTTGTAGTGCCAGCATCCATTTCCCCGCAAACCGTCAATTATAGCGGAAACCTGTAAAAAATCGATGTAAATTCTAGGTGCCTGGAATGGCAGCGATTCTGCCGAAAGCGGGGCGGGTGCCAGTAACCTGGAACGGTCAACCAAATGGGAGAACCATCATGATCGCAACCCCCAAAGTCGCCGTGGTAACCGGGGCAGGCAGCGGCATCGGCCGGGCCACGGCCCTGGCCCTGCTGGGAGCGGGCTATGACGTCGTGCTGGCCGGGCGCCGCACGGACCTGCTGCAGCAGGTGGCCGCCGAATCCGGCGCCGGCCGGCGCGCGCTGGCGGTGACCACGGACGTCACCCGGCCGGAGTCCGTGGACGCGCTCTTCGCCCGGGTGCGCCAGGACTGCGGCCGCCTGGACCTGCTGTTCAACAATGCCGGGACCACCGTGCGGGGGGTGCTGTTCGAGGATCTCACCTTCGCGGACTGGTCGGGCGTGGTGGACGTCAACCTGAACGGGATGTTCCTGTGCGCCCAGGGGGCCTTCCGCCTCATGAAGGACCAGGATCCGCGCGGTGGACGGATCATCAACAACGGCTCGATCTCGGCCCACGCGCCGCGCCCCGACTCGGCCCCGTACACCACAACCAAGCACGCCGTCACCGGACTGACCAGATCCATCTCGCTGGACGGCCGGAAATACGACATCGCCTGCGGCCAGATCGATATCGGCAACGCGCTCACCGAATTCTCGTCGGGCATGACCCGGGGCGTGAAGCAGGCCGGAGGGGCCATCGCCACCGAGCCCATGATGGATGTCCAGCAGGTGGCCCAGGCGGTGGTCCAGATGGCGTCCCTGCCTCTGGAAGCCAACGTTCTGTTCATGACCATCATGGCCACCAAGATGCCCTTCGTGGGGCGGGGTTAGTAGAGGTCCATCGAATTACCGGGACTATTTCGGTTCGGTTCATGCAGCCAAATGCAAGGAAGCGCTGAGCATGCAGAGCAGCACAGAGTGCGCTGAGGAGGCTGGCACGAATGGTCTCGTCATCACCCCGGAGTCGGGGCTGGGATTTCGACCCACCGGACCAGTCCCTGGCCCGCTACGCGGGCCCGCAGCGCGACCGCTGCGCGTCCGGGGGCGGCCGGCGCGTCCGCGTCCCAACGTGGGTCGCCGGCCGCCCCCGGACGTGACGGGCCTGGTCTGAGGTCGCGCCATGAACGCCCCGACTCCTGGCCTGCAGATCTTCCTGGGCCCCCAGGCCGGTTTCATACACGCCTGGGTGGCGGGGCCGGTTCCTTTAAGCGGGATGTCTCGGCATCAAGTATGACCACCAAGGAGAAGCCCAAGACCAGCATGGGAATACGTTCTGGGAGCCTCGTCGGGCATGCGGAACCTCCACCGGATGAGATGCCGGACCACCCCCGGACGCGCAGCGCTCGCGCTGCGGGCGCGCGTAGCGGGCCAGGGCCTGGTCCAGTGGGTCGAGATCCCAGCCCCGACTCCGCGGTGATGACGAGACCATTCGTGCCGGCCTCCTCAGCGCACTCAGCGTTGCTCTGCATGCTCAGCGCTTCCTTGCATTTGGCTGCATGAACCGAACCGAAATGGTCCCGGTGATTCGATGGACCTCCACTAGCTAGCGGAATCGGCTCACCGCTCCAGGGCAATCACACAATCAAATGGCCCAAGCCGCTATGAGACTAGAGGACCCGCACCACCGGCTCCCCCTCTTCCAGCGACAGCATGGCCTCACAGGGCCCCGGCGGCACCATGAAGCTGAGGTCCTCAAGTTCGGTGATTCCGCCCGCGATCTGCTCCAGCAGGGCGCGGGGATCGTGGTGGAAGGTGGCGCGGCAGGTCTCCGGTCCGACGCCTTCCGCCAAGGCGGCGGAGCGGCCGAACCAGGTGGCGAGGTCGGCGGCGATGCGGCCCTGGGCCGGGTTGGGGTCGTCCCGGAACGCCTCCTGGACGAAGCCGCACTGCAGCTCCACCGGGTCCCCGGCGGGATGGCCGTCCAGGTAGTCGGCGAACCGGGCGAAGCACTGGGCGGGGGTGATGGCCAGGGCGGAAAGCAGCAGGGCGAACCAGGGCACGGCCCGGCCCTGGTTGTAGAACAGGTCGCAGGCCCTGGCCAGGCGTTCGGCCCGGTCCAGATCGGCCGCGCAAAAACCGGGAGTCGAAAGCACCTGGTAGGGATTATCAGCTTGGAACACCAGCCCGAACCCCGAGGCGGTCTCGCGCAGCCGGGTGCCCGGCAGCACCGACAGCCGGAAGATGTCCAGGTGGTTGGGCATCAGCTCCATGGCGAAGTCCAGGCTGGCCTGGAAGCCCTCCAGGGTGTCCCCGGGCAGGCCGTAGATCAGGTCGAAGCCGTAGCTGGCCCCGGCCTGGTGCAGCAGCAGGATCTTGGCGCGGAAATCATCCGGGTCCATGCTCCGGCCGATGTTCCTGAGCACGTCGGCGTGGGCGCTCTGCAGGCCGATCTGCAGGGTGCACTTGACGGCGGCGAACAGCTGGGCCAATTCCCGGTCCAGGAACTCGCTGCGGATCTCGAAGAAGAAGTGGATGCCGGGCGCGGTCCGGCGGATCAGCCGCAGCACCGCCTTGGCCTGGGCCTTGTGGTAGTTGAAAGTCGGATCCAGCACGAACACCTGGCTCACCAGGCACTGCTCGAACAGCTTGAGCTCCGCCTCCACCCGTTCCATGGGCACCCGCCGGGTGCCCGAGCCGCCCCGGGACTCGAAGCAGAAATCGCAGGTGAACGGACAGCCCCGGGACAGCTCCCAGAGCTGGCCGGTGTAGCGGCGCGGGTCCAGGGTGCCGTCCAGGTATGGGCTGGGCTGGACGGCCAGGTCCACCCCGGAGGGCTCGATGCCGGCGCGCAGCTCGGCGAGGGTGGCGCCCTGGAGCAGCCGGCCCACGGCCGCTACGATGAGTTCCTCGCCCTCGCCCGGCAGCACGAAATCCATCGACGGGTCGGCCTCGATCCCGTCCCGGTCTGCGGTGGCTTCCGAGCCGCCGGCGAAGATGACCAGGCCGGGTTCGCGCTGTTTCAGGAGCGCGGCGATGGCCAGCGTCAGGGTGCGGTTCCACACGTACATCGAGAACCCCACCGCCTGCGGCCGTCCCGCCAGGATCAGGTCCGCGCAGGCTTCGGCGGACTGGTCCAGGAACAGGTCCAGGATCCGGGTTGCCACCCCGCTGGGGTAGGCGCGCTTCAGGGCGGAGGCGAGCATGGCCGGCCCCAGCGGCACCGCCCGCGGGGAAAGCTCGATGTGGATGGCCACCAATAATAAATCCATACCTGGATGATAGGCCCTGGATCGGCGGCCCCTTGATCATATTGGTCGGCTGCACACCAAAATGATCGTGATGGGCCCGCGGGGCAGCCGCCGGATAGCCATGAAAGTCAGCAATGATCCGGCATACCCAGGGTGGTACACGATTTGCCACGACATTTCCCGGCCTCGGTGTGCCTTACACCGCATCACAAATTGCTGGAGGAATTCATGAGATTCTACCGCACGTTCCCATTGGCAGTTTTGTGCCTGCTGGCCCAGGGCCAGACGCCGATGCCTGCACCCACTCCCGTGCCCTTCTCCATGCCCGCCGTCCCGGCGTCCACCCCGGCGGACCCGGGGCCCGGCATGGTCCAGGGCTCGGTCTCGGTCGTCAACTATCGCCTGCAGACCTCCGCGACCAAGATCCAATTCCAGGGCACGGCCATGGCGGCCGATGCGACTGGCTGGGCGAAGATCAAGACCAAGGACGGCATCTCGACCATCAAGGCGAAGTTCGCCCATCTGCCGGACGCCTCGACCCTGGGCGAAGCTTCCCTCACCTACGTGCTCTGGGCGGTCTCCCCGGAAGGCCAGACCGCCAACCTCGGCGAGCTGCAGGTGAAGAAAGGCAAAAGCAAGATCCAGGTCACCGAGCAGCTGCCGGCCTTCGGCCTGATGGTCACCGCCGAGCCGTATTTCGCCGTGAACCGGCCCAGCGATGCCGTGGTGCTGAACAACACCATCGGCACCAAGACCAAGGGCAACGTCGAGGTCATGGAGGCCAAGCTCAACCTGTTGACCCAGAAGCAGTACTCCATGGATCTGGCCGGCGCGCAGCTGACCGCGGCCGACCCGGCGGCTCCCCTGCCGATGCGTGAGGCGCGCCAGGCCGTGCGGATCGCCCAGGGGGCCGGCGCCGCCACCTATGCCAAGGACCCCCTGGACAAGGCGCAGGACTACCTCCACCAGTCCGAGGCCGGTGAAGGCGGCAAGAAGGGCATCCTCATGACCGCCCGGTCGGCCACCCAGAGCGCCGAGGAGGCCCGGATGCTGACGGTGCGGGGCAAGCGGGCCGAGCAGGAAGCCATGGAGCAGAAACTGGCCCAGGCCCGGATTGATCAGGCCAAGGAGGAGGCCGCGCGGGCCGCCGCCGCCCAGGAGGAGGCGCAGAAGCAGGCCCAGGCGGCCGCCCAGGAGAGCGAAAACCTGCGTACCCAGCTGATGGCTCAGCTCAACGGCATCATGGAGACCAAGGCCACCGCCCGGGGGCTGATCGTCAGCATGTCCGGCGTCCTGTTCAAGACCGGACAGGCCAAGCTGATGCCCACGGCCCGGGAGAAGCTGGCCAAGGTCGCCGGCATCCTGGCCGTCCACAAGGGGATCAAGATCGAAGCGGACGGCTTCACCGACAGCACCGGCCCGATGGAGGTCAACGAGAAGCTTTCCGAGAGCCGGGCCCAGGCCGCCCGGGACTTCCTGGTCTCCCAGGGCGTCCCGCCCGACGCCATCGTCTCCAAGGGGTTCGGTCCGGAGAATCCCATCGCCGACAACAGCACCCCCACCGGCCGCCAGGTGAACCGCCGGGTCGAGCTGGTGGTCTCCGGCGAAGGGATCACCACCAGCCCGACCGGAACCACCCCGGTCCCGGCCGAACCAACCAGCGATCAGCCCTGATCAACCGGGGGGCGGCAGGCTAGACTGGAAGGCATGCCCACCCATGCCGAAACCCCCCTCGCCATCTATACCGAACGCCTGCCCCAGGTCCGCCGGGTGTTCCGGCTCTACCCCGACCGGGTGGAGGTGGCCGCCCGGTGGACCTTCGGCCGCAAGTTCCAGAACGTCGTGAAGCTGGCCGACCTGTCCGGCCAGATCAACCGCTTCAGCGTCAAGAACCACTGGTTCCGCAAAGCGGTGCTGGTCGGCTGCATCGCCGCCGCCTTTGCCCTGGTGCTTTCCCGCAACGGCTACGCCGAACCGGTGCACCGGCTGGCGCTAATCGGCTGGCCGATCGCCGGCGTGGCTTTCGGGGTGGCCCTGTACAGCCTGCCCAGGCGGCAGTTCGTGCATTTCCCCCGGGCCGACGGCGGTCCGGGGCTGGATATCTGCAAGGCCGGGCCCGACCGGGACCGGTTCGAGGATTTCGTGAAGGAGGTTCGGCAGTGCGTCAGCCGGCGCTGAAAGGGGCGGCCAGGAAAGGCAATCCCGGCACCGTGAGGTCTCCTCTCTGATGCTAGAATCGGGTCCTCCTCGATCCCAGGCCACCGTGACCCGACACCTCCTACCCCTCCAGGACCCCTCCCAGCTCCAGCAGAAGGCCATGCAGTCGATGTTCGACTGCTTCGAGGGGCTGTGCGAAGGCACGGTGATCGTCGACCGGGCCGCCCGGGTGGTGTGGATCAACGACCGCTACGCCGACCGGCTGAACGTCGACCCGAAGTGGGCCATCGGCCAGGAGGTGGAGGCGGTCATTCCCAACAGCCTCATGCGCCAGGTGGTGGAGACCGGCAACCCCATCCTGCTCGACCTGCTGGAGGCCGCGGACCAGACCTTCGTGGTCATGCGCATGCCGGTGCGCGACGCGGACGGCGTCGTGGTGGGCGCGGTGGGCTTCGCCCTGTTCAGCCATTACGAGTCCCTCAAGCCGTTGTTCGAGCGGTTCTCCTCGCTCCAGACCGAACTGGTCAAGGTCCAGAAGAAACTCGCCGAGGCCCGGCGCACCAAGTACACCTTCTCCTCGTTCCTGGGCAACAGCCCGGCCGCCATGGAGGTGAAGCGTCTGGCCCGGCGCGCCGCCATGCTGGAGGCGCCGGTGCTGCTGCACGGCGAAACCGGCACCGGCAAGGAACTCCTGGCCCAGGCCATCCATGCCGGCGGCCCCCGGGCCAGCCATCCCTTCGTCACGGTGAACGTGGCCGCCATCCCCGAGAACCTGCTGGAGGCGGAGTTCTTCGGCGTGGCGCCGGGCGCCTACACCGGGGCGGACCGCAAGCCGCGCCCGGGCAAGTTCGAGCTGGCCAACGGCGGCACCCTGTTCCTCGACGAGATCGGCGACATGCCCCTGGTGCTGCAATCGAAACTGCTCCGGGTGCTGCAGGAGCAGGAGTTCGAACCGCTGGGCTCGAACCGGGTGATCCGGGTGAACGTGCGCATCCTGGCCGCCACCAGCCGGGATCTGGAAGCCATGGTGGGCGAGGGCCGGTTCCGCAAGGATCTGTTCTACCGGCTGAACGTCTTGAACATCGCCCTGCCGCCCCTGCGCGAACGGCTGGACGACCTGGATCTGCTGATCGAGCACCTCCTGGAGAAGGCGGGCGCCCGGAGCGGCGCCCTGGGCCGGGAGGTGAGCCCCGAGGCCATGGACCTGCTGCGCCGGCACGGCTGGCCCGGGAACGTGCGCGAACTGCGCAACGTCCTGGAGCGGGCGGTGATGAACACCGACGAACGGCGCCTCGAGGCCTCGGAATTCCAGGGCCTGGTCAAGGTCGCGCCCGCGGCGGAGCCGTTCCAGCCGGGGTCCACCTATGCCGAAGCCATGGCCGAGGCCGAGCGCCGGGTGCTGGATTCGGCCCTGAAGGCATGCGGCGGCAAGGTGGCCGAAGCCGCCCGCCGGCTGGGCATCGGCCGCGCCACCTTTTACAAGCGGATGATCGCCGTGCATGGCCCGTCTCTCCATAGAGATCTGTCTCTAAATGGAGACAAACTCGGGGATGAGCCTTCCTACCGGTAAATGACTGGTAAAAAAGCGGCTGAACCGGCTTTGGATGGGCCGTCTGGATTCTCCATATGGAGACGGAGGATTTATATCTTTATTCATAAAGATTGATTTAAAAGATAGATAAGAATGAAACGCAGGTTGGCACTCCTGTTGCCCTGGAGCATGCACCAAGCCCCGTCACAGGAGTTCCCATGTCGAGTCCGGATAACCTTCGCCGCAACAAGGTCGTCAGTGCCGCCGAGGCGGTGGCCTGCATCAAGGACGGCGATACCGTGGCCACCAGCGGCTTCATCGGCATCGGCTTCGCCGAGAACCTGGCGATCGCCCTGGAGCGGCGCTTCCAGGAGACCGCCTCGCCCCGGGACCTGACCCTCATCTACGCGGCGGGGCAGGGGGACGGCAAGGACCGCGGCCTCAACCACCTGGGCCATGAAGGGCTGCTGAAGCGGGTGATCGGCGGCCACTGGGGCCTAGCCCCCAAGCTGGCGGCCCTGGCCTTCGCCGAGAAGATCGACGCCTATAATTTGCCCCAGGGCATCATCGCCCACCTGTTCCGGGACATCGCCGCCGGCAAGCCCGGGACCATCTCCCGGATCGGCCTGGGCACCTTCGTCGACCCGCTGCTGGGCGGCGGCAAGATCAACAAGCGCACCACCGAGGACCTGGTGGAGCACCTCGAGATCCACGGCCAGGACTACCTGCTCTACCGGGCCATGCCCATCAACATCGCCCTGCTGCGCGGCACCACGGCCGACCCGGACGGCAACATCACCATGGAGCGGGAGGCCCTGACCCTGGAGGCCCAGGCCGTCGCCATGGCGGTGCACAATAGCGGCGGCAAGGTGCTGGTCCAGGTGGAGCGCCTGGCCGAGCGCGGCAGCCTCAACCCGCGCCAGGTGAAGATCCCCGGCGTGCTGGTGGACTGCGTGGTGGTGGCGGAATGCCCGGCCTACCACATGCAGACCTTCGCCGAGCAGTACAACGCGGCCTACAGCTGCGAGACCCGCGTGCCCATGTCCTCCATGGAGACCCTGGCCATGTCCGAGCGCAAGATCATCGCCCGGCGCGCCGCCATGGAACTGAAGCCGGACTGCGTGGTGAACCTCGGCATCGGCATGCCCGAGGGCATTTCCGCCGTGGCCGTGGAGGAAGGCGCCTCCGACCTCATGACCCTCTCCACCGAGCCGGGCGTCATTGGCGGCGTGCCCGCCAGCGGCCTGAGCTTCGGCGCCGGTTCGAACGCCGCGGCGGTGGTCGACCAGCCCTCCCAGTTCGATTTCTATGACGGCGGCGGCCTGGACATCGCCTTCCTGGGTCTGGCCCAGGCGGACCGCTACGGCAACCTGAACGTCAGCAAGTTCGGCTCCAAGCTGGCCGGGGCCGGGGGCTTCATCAACATCTCCCAGTCGGCCAAGACCGTGATCTTTGTCGGCACCTTCACCGCCGGCGGCCTGGAGATCGCCGTGCAGGACGGCCGCCTGCGGATCGTCAAGGAAGGCGCCAGCCGCAAGTTCGTCCAGGAGGTGGAACACCGCACCTTCAGCGGTTCCGTGGCCTTCGAAACGGGCCAGCGGGTGCTCTACATCACCGAGCGCTGCGTCTTCCGCCTGGCCAAGCGCGGCCTGGAACTCATCGAAATCGCCCCGGGCATGGACCTGGACCGGGACATCCTCGCCAACATGGACTTCACCCCCGCCATCGCCCCGGATATCCGGCCCATGCCGGAATGCATCTTCCGGGATGAGCCCATGGGCCTCCTGGCCATGCTGCCCAAAGCCTGAAGCTGCACCCACCCACCGCCGGAGCGGACCGCACCAGCCAGCCAGACCGAATGTTCGTTTTTTAAACCCTCATTCCCAAACCAGGAGGTCCTCGTGTCCAACGCCGAAACCCTAACCGCCCCTCAGGCAGCCGCCGCTCCACCCGAGGAATACCGGAAGATCGTCAAGGTGGCCCTGGCCAGCCTGATCGGCACCTCCATCGAATGGTACGACTACTTCCTGTACGGCACCGCCGCGGCGCTGGTGTTCAACAAGCTGTTCTTCCCGAGCTACGACCCCCTCGTCGGCACGCTCCTGGCGTTCGCCACCTTCTCCCTGGGCTTCATCGCCCGTCCCGTGGGCGGCATCGTGTTCGGGCACTACGGCGACAAGATCGGCCGCAAGAAGATGCTCTACCTGACCCTGATGATCATGGGCCTGGCCACCGCCTTCATCGGCCTGCTGCCGACCTACAGCCAGATCGGCATCTGGGCGCCCATCCTCCTGGTCACCATGCGCCTGTGCCAGGGCTTCGGCCTGGGCGGCGAGTGGGGCGGCGCGGTGCTGATGGCGGTGGAGCACGCTCCCGCCAACCGGCGCGGCTTCTACGGCTCCTGGCCGCAGCTGGGCGCCTTCGTCGGCCTGCTGCTCTCCACCCTGGTGTTCCGGGCCGTCTCCAAGCTGCCCGAGGCCTCCTTCCTGTCCTGGGGCTGGCGCGTGCCCTTCCTGGCGAGCTTCCTCCTGGTCATCGTCGGCATCTGGATCCGGATGACCATCGCCGAGTCCCCGGTGTTCGAGAAACTCAAGGCGCAGAAGCAGGAAGCCAAGATGCCCATCATCGAGGCGCTCACCAAGCACCCCAAGAACATCTTCATCGCCATGGGCGCCCGGTTCGCCGAGAACGGCCTGTTCTACGTCTTCACCGTGTTCTCCCTGACCTACATCTCCACCTACCTCAAGGTGCCCCGGGTCGTGGGCCTCAACGGCCTGCTCTGGGCCGCCTTCATCGGCATCTTCACCTGCGCCGGCTGGGGCGCCCTGTCCGACAAGATCGGCCGCCGCCCGGTCTACATGTATGGCGCCATCGCCTGCGGCGTCCTGGCCTTCCCGTTCTTCTGGATGCTGGGCACCAAGGATCCCACGATCATCGCCCTGGCCATCGTCATCCCCGTCGTGCTCGGCCACGCGGCCATGTATGGCCCCCAGGCCAGCTTCCTGTCCGAGATGTTCTCCGCCCGGGTGCGCTACAGCGGCGCCTCCTTCGGCTACCAGCTGGCCTCGATCTTCGCCGGCGGCCTGTCGCCCCTGGTCGCCACCTGGCTGCTCGCTGTGGGCGTCGCGGCCGGCAAGGGCCCGACCTACATCGCCTACTACATGATTCTCCTGGTGGTCATCACCGTCATCGCGGTGGCCTTCGCCAAGGAGACCAACAAGGACAGCATTGCCGGCTGATCCCTTTCCCAACCGACCCTTTGAAAGGCAACCTGTCATGAGCAAAGCAAGCATCATCGGCGCCTACAACACCGAGTTCGGCGCCTTCGTGAAGAAGGACAAGGTGACCGGCCTGGTCACCGACACCAAGAGCTACTACGACCTGCTGGTGGAAGCCGGCCGCGGCGCCATCAAGGACGCCGGCCTGGAGGCCAAGGACATCGACGCCGTCTTCGTCGGGTCCTGCTCGCCGGGCACCTTCATCAACCAGGAACACGTGGCCCCGCTGGCCGCCGAGATCGACCCGGCCCTGCGCTTCAAGCCGATGACCCGCTGCGAATGCGCCTGCGCCTCGGGCTCGGTGGCGATCTATGCCGGCCTCAACGCCGTCGAATCCGGCCGCGCCAGGCACGTCCTGGTGATCGGCGTGGAGAAGATGAACCTGCTGCCGACCCCGCAGATGACCCATGTGCTGGCCTGCTCGTCACATTGGCCCACCGAGGGTTCCCGCGGCATGTCGTTCCCGATGCTGTTCGCCGAATACGCCAAGGGCTACCAGGCGCATTATCAGATCCCCACCGACCAGATGGAGAAGATGCTCTGGACCGCGGGCGCCCTGTGCTACAAGAACGGCGCCGAGAATCCCCTGGCCCACATCAAGAACGGCCCCGCCTCGCTCGAAGAGATCATGAAGCTGAACGAGGTGGACGCCAAGGGCAAGTGCAAGAACATGATGATCGCCGCCCCCCTGCGCCTGCATGACTGCTCCCTGGTCACCGACGGCGCGGCCGCCGTGGTCATCACCTTGACCGCCAACGTCCCTGATCCGAAGCGCGCCGTGGAGATCGCCGGTATCGGCCACGCGGTCGAACGCCTGGCGGAGAACGTGCGCCCCAACATGTACGACCTGATGGCCGGCAAGCATGCCGCAGCCCTGGCCTACAAGGAAGCGGGGATCACCGCCGCCGACGTGGACCTGGCCGAGGTGCACGACTGCTTCACCATCAACCAGATCATGTCCACCGAGGCGCTGGGCTTCGCCGATGACGGCCGGGCCGGCTACGACTACCTGGACGGCCGGTTCACCCGGGACGACAAGGTCGCCATCAACCTCTCCGGCGGCCTGAAGTCCAAGGGCCACCCCGTGGGCGCCACCGGCGTCTCCATGCACGCCCTGCTCTACAAGCAGCTGGTGGGCGAGGCCATCGGCGTGAAGGCCAAAAAGGCCGACATCGCCGTGTCGTTCAACGTCGGCGGCTCCGCCGTCACCAACTGCGTCACCGTCCTGCGCAAGCGCTAGAGAGGACGACCATGGAAACCATTCATTACAACGACATGCAATTCTCCGTCGAAAAGAGCGGCGCCGGGTGGGACATCCTCTGCCGGCGCCAGGACGGCTCCCGCGCCATCGCCGGCTCCGGGCTGTTTGCCGGCCTGCCGGACAGCGAAGTGGCCGCCAAGGCCCTGGCGCTGATCAAGACCGTGTTTCCGGTGGGGATCCGCTGCGTGGGACCCGATGTCAGCCATCCCCACACGATCGGCGACCTGAAGATCGTCGGCCCCGACGTGACGCATCCCAACTTCATCTACTGGAACAAGGACAGCGTCTCGTGCCCCAGGCACCTGTAATCCGGGCGGCCAGCCCGTCAACCAATTGAAATCAGGAGGGTAGATCTTATGGAAATCAAGGGCAGTGTGGTTCTTGTCACCGGCGGCGGCAACGGCATCGGCGAAGCCGTCGTCAAGTACTTCGCCAAGCGCGGGGCCAAAGTGGCCATCGTCGACATGGTGCAGAAGAACATCGACCGGGTGGTCGGGGAGGTCAAGGAACTGGGCGGCGAAGCCATCGGCATCCAGGCCAACGTCACCAGCGAGGCGGATACCGCCAAGTTCATCCAGGGCACCCTCGCCGCCTTCGGCAAGCTGAACATCGCCGTGTCCAGCGCCGGCATCATCCGCGACGGCACGATGCTCAGCCTGGACAAGGAGACCGGCAAGGTCTCGAAGAAGCTGGGCTTCGACAAGTGGCAGGCGGTGATCGACACCAACCTCTCCGGCACCTTCCTGACCATGCGGGACGCGGCGGAAGCCATGGTCAACGGCGGCTGGCCGGGGCTGCTGGTGCCCATCTCCTCCGTGAACAAGTGCGGCCAGGTGGGGCAGATCAACTACTCCTCGGCCAAGGTCGCCGACGCCCTGATGCCGAAGATCATCATCGGCGAATTCCTGATGCGCGGCATCCGCAACATCCGCTGCGTCGCCATCGCGCCCGGCTACACCGCCACGCCGATGCTGACCGGGATGAACCAGGACGCCCTGAAGGCGATCCTGGAGGACGTGCACCTGGGCCGCCTGGTGGCGCCCGAAGAGATCGCCTCGATGATCGGCTACGCCGCCGAGAACGAAGCGCTGAACGCCACCACCATCGAGATCACCGGCGGGCTCTGCTACCCCAAGGGCATCGCCAAATAAAGTCAGGCCCGCAGGTGGGCCCGGTCCTGCTGCGCCCATGCCCGGATCTGCTCGCCGGGCATGGGGCGGGCCACCAGGTAGCCCTGGGCCAGGTCGCAGCCCATGCCGCGCAGCGCGGTCCACGCCGCCAGGGTCTCGATGCCCTCCGCCACGGTGGTTAGCTCCAGCTCCTGGGCCATCTTCAGCATGCCCCGGACCATGATCATGGGCCGTTCGGCCCCGGGCAGGTACTGGGTCAGGGAGCGGTCGATCTTCAGTTCGGTGAAGGGGATCCGTTCCAGCTGCTCGAAGGTGGCGAAGCCCGTGCCGAAATCGTCGATGCTCAGCCGGAAGCCCCGGATGCGCAGCCGGGCCAGGTTGGCCAGGCTCTGCCCCAGGTTGGACATGGAGGCGGACTCGGTCACCTCGGCCAGGATCTGCAGGGTGAGGGCGGTCATGACGCCCTCGTCGCGCTCGGCCTGGGGCAGGAAGGCCGCCGGCCCCAGCACGCCGTGCTCGGGATGGCGCTGGCGGGCCAGGGCTTCCACCCCCTTCAGCAGGGCCCCCTTGAACGTGACCTGGGGCTGGAAATAGCAGATGAACGAGCCGGCCTCGATCCCGGCCGCGATTTCCTTGAGGCTGGGATCCTCCCGGGCCGGGCCCGGCACGGAGGGGACCAGGAGCGGCGCGGTCTTCAGCAGCTGCCGCAGCGCCTCCATGACCAGGGGCTTG
>Ga0316229_1002686_pt1 | contig 15044 bp, 12 predicted proteins | sample TBH18023metaG_FD_206011 | JGI IMG/M metagenome (GOLD analysis project Ga0316229, IMG submission 206011) | Freshwater microbial communities from Trout Bog Lake, Wisconsin, USA - TBH18023 | ecosystem: Environmental > Aquatic > Freshwater > Lake > Hypolimnion/Profundal zone | place: USA: Wisconsin...
TAAGGTTCGCGCTTGACGACTTCGGCACCGGATATTCCTCTCTCGTCTACCTCAAGCGCCTGCCCTTGGATTGCCTCAAGATTGACAGGGGCTTCGTCAAAGACATCCCAGAGGACGAAGCCAGCGGCGCCATTGCTTCCACCATCGTCTCGCTGGGAACAGCTTTAGGTATGTCTGTCATCGCCGAGGGCGTCGAGACTGAAGAGCAGCGCTGCTTCCTCGCCCGTCTGGGATGTCACAGGTTCCAGGGTTATCTATTCAGCCGCCCTCTGCCGATCGATAAGCTGGAGCTGTTTATCGAGAACTTCGGCAAAGCCCCAGTCCCCATTTCTGAAATGGCAAGCTGAAAATACCAGTCCCGCCCGTGCCCCTCAGGGGTTCGCCTTGGCGCACCGGCCAGATCGCTGTATACTGGAGATTCGGCAAGCCTCCGGAAAAGTCGTCCGTGGTGTGTCTATGTACGTCCGGCAAATGTCAAAGCTGCCGTAAAGTATTCAAGGATTTGGAGTTGAACGATGGCACAGGTATGCGATATCTGCGGCAAAGGCCCGCAGTTTGGTAACAACATCTCTCATGCGCACAACGTAACCCGCCGCCGCTGGAACGTAAACCTCCAGGCAGTCAAGGCGCTCATCAACGGTGCGCCCAAGCGCATCCGCGTTTGTGCAAGCTGCATCAAGTGCGGAAAAATCACCAAGGCTCCTCACGTCGCACCCGTCGCAAAGACTGCATAGTCTGCTACTTCCGCAGACTTAAGGGCCAATTTCACGCAAGTATTTTGAGTCGGCGCGAACCCCGTCCTGGCCGGACGGGGTTTTGTTGTGTCCGTACTCCCTAAGCGCCCTTCCGCGAGAAAGTCAGCGACGCTGAGTTGATGCAGTAGCGCAGCCCTGTCGGCTTCGGTCCATCCGGGAACACGTGTCCCAGGTGCCCTCCGCAGCGCGCGCAGGTCACCTCCACGCGCCGCATCCCAAAGCTCATGTCCTCGTGCTCCTTCACTGCTGTGGAGTCGGCAGGAATCACAAAGCTCGGCCATCCGCATCCTGAGTCGAACTTGTCCCCGCTTGCAAACAGCAGGGCCCCGCATCCGGCGCAGTGGTAGTCGCCACTCTCGCGGTTTTGGGTTAGAGTGCCGGTAAAGGCCCGCTCTGTGGCCTTCTCGCGCAAAATCTGGTACTGCTCGGGCGTCAGCAGAGCGCGCCACTGCGCCTCCGTGCGCTCGATCTTCTCGGGCGTGTTCTTCATAGGGACCTCCTCAAATCACTTCAGGGGAAGTGTCTTGCGCCAATTGTCTTTCTTCTATTTGACCCGACCCTTGATGGCTACGATCGGGTCCAATCCCTTCCGCGGCTTATGCGGAAACGGTGGGAGTGCAAACAGCGAATCAGCTCAGAATCCAGAGCGCTGTGTCGAGCAAATGCCGCGCTCTATGCCTCGGCGATCAACTCAATTTCAATCAGCACATTCCGCGGCAGCCGCGAAACCTCTACCGTGGTCCGTGCCGGCGGTGCGTCGCCGTTGGTGCCAAAATACGTGCTGTAGACCGTATTCATCGCCGCAAAGTCGTTAAAGTCCTTTAGAAAAACAGTAGCCTTCACAACCCGCTCCATACTGCTGCCGCCTGCCTCCAGAACGGCCTTCAGGTTTTCAAGAACCCGCGTAGTCTGGTCCGTAATTCCCGCCGCCACCACCTGCTGCGTGGCCGGGTCCAGCGGAATCTGTCCTGAAGTAAAGATCAAACTCCCTGCGCGCACACCCTGTGAATACGGCCCGATCGCCGCAGGTGCACCGTCCGTTGCGATGACTGTTCTGCTCATAGCTAGATTGTAATGGGATCACGGCAGGGCCTGTTCACGCCTGTCAAATTATGGCTCAGGCGCTCCCAACAGGCCCATGCCACTCGCTTAACGCCAGATCGCCAGAATTCCCCCGCTGAGTACCATGCACGCCAGCCAGTAAACCGCATTGATCCCGAATAGCTTGAAGGGCCGGTTCTCGCAGATATGCTGTGCAAACATGGGCGGAGCAATCAGTCCCAGCCCGCAAACCAGGCCCACAAAAGCGCCCCGCTCACAAGTCGTGCCGCCTGCCCATATCACCAGATGAACCAGCACGAATGACAAGATCAGGTTGGCAACAAAGCACATCACCATCGAGAAGACCGCGTTGGGCGGCTGCGCCCCTTCTCTCTCGCCCACTAGGCCCTTCCACGTGTTCTTGAACAGAACGCCGAACCAGAGCCAACCCAGCACCCACTGAATCACGGCCGCTGTCAGAACTGCCAGGTGATTCACTTGAAAATAATGCATTGCAAACCCTCCATCTTTTGATCGAGATCCGGCTCCCAAAGCAAGACTCCAGAACAACGCAAGCGAAACCGCTGGATGTCGCCGGGGAGTCGCGCCCTCACTCTCACGCAGCAATAAATGCGCTGTCAAGGCAAATGCTTGCTTCCAGACTCAGCTTCGCTAACAATCCCTGGCCAAAATTCAACATCGCCAGCCCGCCCCAAAGTACGCACAGTGTCGCCCTGCTTGCCCTGCATGCCCTTCAACCCGCACACTGAGAGTGAATGTATTCTTCCCTATCTATAGGAGCCTCCGCGTGTGCCGGGGCAGTGGCAGGCTTGGGTTTAGCTGCAGGCGGCTACGCCTACGCCGCCATGTGGCCAGCTTCCCGCATCTTCGGCCAGGCGCTCGTTGCCCCACCGCGCCCCGGCGAACTGGCACTCACCTTTGACGATGGGCCCAATCCGGCCTGGACCCCGCGCCTGCTCGATATCTTGGCCAGCCACGACGTGCGTGCATCGTTTTTCATGCTCGGCAGCTATGCCAAGGCAGACCCCACCCTCGTCCGGCGCATCGCCACCGCAGGCCACCTCATCGGAACCCACTCCTGGAGCCATTGCAACCTGGCCATCTCCCCCTCCAACCTCATACGCGACCAGCTCGTCTGGAGCAGGGACGCGCTCGAACAGATAACCGGAACCCCCGTCCGCTACTTCCGTCCGCCCTTCGGAGCTCGGCGTCCAGCGGTCTTCCGCGTCGCCAGTTCTCTCGGCTTTACCACCGTTCTGTGGAACGCCATGACCAGCGACTGGAGTGACGATTCGGCAGATAGGATTGCGCATCGTCTGACCGGAAAAATCGACCGGCTTGCGCGCCAGGGCTGGGCGGCCAACATCGTTCTCCACGACGGCGGACACCTGGACTCGGCTTCCTACCGCGAACCATCCCTGATCGCCGCCGGCATGCTCGCTGCCCACTACAAAAAGACACACCGCTTTGTGACCCTGGATGCGTGGAGCTGAAAGCGCAGGCTCTCCATGCGATTCCAGGATTATTTACTGTTGCAGCCCGCGTCTTCACCTCCCCAGGATGGCCGCCTCACCAGCTGAGCCCCGCATTGGATAAAATGGGGCGTCATTCGGAGGACACTATGCAACGCCGTCAATTTCTTGCTGCATCCATTGCCACTTCTGCCGCTGCCCTTGCTGGCAATGTTGCCGCCCAGGCCCCCGCCCCCGGCGCGCGCCAGTTCTACCAGATTCGCCGCTACAACCTCATGAGCGGCCCGCAGCTAAAGCTCACTGAAGCCTACTTCGGCGATGCCCTCATTCCCGCGCTCACGCGCATGGGCATGGGGTCCGTCGGTGCGTTCAAACTGGATATCGGCCAGGACACGCCCGCCTACTACGCCCTCATTCCCGGCTCGTCTGTCGCCGAGCTTGCAGAGCTCGACCTGCGCCTCGGCAAGGATCAGGACTTCCTCAAAGTCGCGGCGCCCTTCTGGAATGCAACCGCCACTGCGCCCGCCTTTCAGCGCGTCGAAACCCAGCTTCTGGCCGCTTTTGAAGGCTGGCCCAAGCTCACGCCTCCGGCCTCCTCCGCCACCAAGGGCAAGCGTATCTTCCAAATGCGCACCTATGAGAGCCCCAGCAACGGCGACCACGTCCGCAAGGTTGAAATGTTTAACTCCGGCGAGCTAGAGATCTTCCTCAAAGCCGGTTTCCACCCCGTCTTCTTCGGCGATACGCTCTTTGGCCCGCGCATGCCCAACCTCACATACATGCTCAGCTTTGCTGATACGGCCGAGTTGGAAGCCAAGTGGGATATATTCCGCAACTCTCCCGATTGGAAGAAACTTTCAACCAGTCCCCGCTATGCCTTTGACCAGATCGTCACCAACATCAACAACCTGATGCTCAGCCCTCTGGCTTGCTCGCAGATTTAAGGCGCCTCGGCCAGGCCACGACAAATTGACCCCTGGGTCTCAAATTCAGACCCAGGGTTTCCAGTGCCCATTCGCCCCTGTTCCATGGCTTTACGCAGTTCTATAATCGCCCCATGCGTATCATGAGCGATCCAAGGCGCCGGTCGGTTGTTTTACTCGCGGGCGGAACGCTCCTGTTCCTCGCCTTGCTGGGCGCGCTCCAGGCATTCAACAACCCCCACATCCGCTTTCTCAATCCTGAGACATCTGAAGAGATGCTGGTCTTTACCGGCCTCACCGTCGTCGTCTTCCTGCTGTTGATGGTGCTGCTCATGCTCTTGCTCAGGAACATCCTCAAGCTGGTAGCTGATCAGAGCAGCGGCGCACTCGGCGCGCGCCTCCGTACGCGGATGGTCCTCGGTGCCGCTCTCATTGCGCTTATCCCCGCGGTCTTCATGTTCCTCTTCAGCTTTCAGCTCATGAACCGCTCCATCGATCGCTGGTTTTCGCCCAACACAGGGCAGTTGCGTGAAGACTCAGCAAGCGTTGTCCGGGAGTTGGCGCAGTATGTCACCAGCAATGCCCGAGGTGAAGCGGAGTCCATTGCGGCCACCGGGGCACTCGACCGGGACTTCCCTCAACTCCAGAGCGTATTGAACTCACATCGCATCACCCTCGACGGCGGCTTCGTCCTGGTTTACGACAAGAACCACAATGTGCAGGCCAGCTATCAGGCCCCCGCGGAATCGACTCCCGTGCGACTGCTCTCCTGGCTCGACGCAGGCACGCGCGGCCAGCCAGTCGCGCAGCAGGGACCCCTCTCCATGGTTCTTCTGCCTGCAGCACAGCGCAACGATGAGCCGGTACTCCAGCTGAACGGCATCGATTACGCTCTGGGAATGTCGGCCACCGGCTCGGGGAAAATCGTGGTGGCGGCCCTCCCCATGCCTGAGGGCCTCAGCCAGACCACCGCGCGCATCCGCTCCGGCGCAGACGAGTACTGGCGTCTTTTCCGTTCCCGCAATCGCATCCGCACCACTTTCTTCCTCATGCTGTTGCTCATTACCGTGTTCGTCTTCTTCTCCAGCGTTTGGCTGGCGCTCTTCCTGTCCAAACAGATCACCCGCCCCGTCGAGGCCCTGGCTGATGCCATGGATGACATTGCCGCTGGTAAGTACGACCAGCGCGTCGCCGCCATCGCTACGGGAGAAATGGGCGATCTCGTTCGCTCCTTCAACCACATGGCGGGCGACCTTGAGGCCAGCCGCCAGTTGGCTGAGAGTTCATCGACGCAACTCTCCGCGGCCAACCTGGCAATTGAAGAGCGCCGTCGCGAACTTGAAACGATCGTCGAAACAATTCCCTCTGGCGTGGTCACTTTGGATGGAGCGGGCGTGGTGTTGCAGTCCAACCGCGCCTTTGCCGCGCTCATGGGCATTCGCGAAGACGTTGACTTCAGGGGAGAAAAAATTGACACGCTTCTCCCCAATGAGTGCGCGCAAGATCTGGCCGGCGTCATTCGCCGCGGCAATCGCATGGGCGCTGCATCCACTGAGGTTGAGTTTATTGTCCAGGGCCGCAGGGCCCACTTGGCCATTACCAGCGCCCGCCTTGAGCTGGCCCACGGGCAAACAGGAAGCGTCCTGGTGGTAGAGGACACCACAGAACTCTTGCGCGCCCAGCGGCAGTTGGCCTGGAAAGAAGTGGCGCAGCGCGTGGCTCACGAGATCAAAAACCCGCTCACTCCCATCGCCCTCTCCGCCGAGCGCATCGCCCGGCATCTTGATCGCGGCCAGGCGGACTCGCCAAACGTCATTCGCAAATGCAGTGAGGTAATTCTTGGCTGCGTCGGCACCCTGCGTACGCTGGTGGACCAGTTCTCGGCGCTGGCGCAGTTTCCCGCACCGCAACCCCGCCCCTGCGACCTCAACCAGGTGGCCGAGCAGGCTCTGGCCATGTTTGCCGGCCGTCTTGATGGCATTACGGTGCAGAGGGATTTGGAGCCGGACCTTCCGGTGGTCCTCGCCGACCCCGAGGCCATTCGCCGCGCGCTGGCCAACCTTATCGACAACGCTGCGGAAGCCATGCAGGGCAGCCTCCTGCGTGTGCTCCGCGTTGAAACTTCGATCAGCGAGGACGGTGGTTCGGTTGAGGTATCCGTCTCCGACACCGGCCACGGGCTCACAGACGAAATCCGCGAACGCCTCTTCCTGCCCTTCTACTCCACCAAGCAGCGTGGCACCGGCTTGGGACTCTCCATCGCGGCTAAAATTGTGCAGGAGCATGGAGGTTCCCTCCGTGCTGAGGTAAACAGCCCCAAGGGTGCCCGCTTCCTGCTTCGTCTCCCGCTGATGGAGCCGGTTGCTCCAGCCGCCGTGGATAGCCCCGCCACGGCATTGAAGGGACAGGCCTCATGAATCACATATTGGTTGTCGACGACGAAGAGGAGATACGAAACTCCCTCGAAGAGATTCTCCGTGAAGAGGGCTATGGCGTAGCCACCGCCGCCACTGCCGCAGAGGCCTTGGTGCTCCTTGAGGATGCGCCGTACGACGTCGTTCTTCTTGATATCTGGCTTCCCGACCGCGACGGCCTCGACGTGCTCGAAGATATGCACCGCATGGCTGTCGAGATGCGGCCGGAGGTGGTCATCATCAGCGGCCACGGCACCATCGAGACCGCCGTTAAAGCTACCAAACTGGGCGCGTATGACTTTCTTGAGAAGCCCCTCTCGCTCGACCGCACCCTCATCGTGCTCAAAAATGCCGTCGAAGCGCGACGCCTGCGCACAGAGAACATTGAGTTCAAGCGCCAGTTCAGCGTCGGCTCGGTGCTTACCGGAGATAGTGTCCCCGTCAAGGCGCTGCGCCAGCAGATTCGCCTCATGGCCCCCACCAACGGGCGCGTCCTCATCTACGGCGAGTCCGGCACCGGCAAGGAACTCATTGCGCGCGCCATCCATGCTGAGAGCCTCCGCCGCGACCGCGTCTTTGTTGAGCTGAACTGTGCCGCCATCCCTGAAGCGCACATTGAGGCCGAACTCTTCGGCTATCGTCACGGAGCCCAGCCCGGCGGCCCGATCGAGCAGCGCGGCACCCTCGAGCGCGCAGACGGCGGAACCCTCTTCCTTGACGAAGTCGGCGACATGAGCCTCAAGACTCAGGCCAAGGTGCTCAGCGCCCTTGACGACCAGCTCTTCACCCCGGTAGGCGGCACACAGCCCCTCCGCGTAGACGTGCGCCTCATCGCCTCCACAAACAAGGATCTTGAAGAAGAGATAGCCAAGGGCAACTTCCGCGAAGATCTCTTCTACCGTCTCAACGTGGTTCCGTTCTTTGTGCCCCCGCTGCGCGAGCGCAAGCAGGACATCGCTCTCCTCGCCCGCGAGTTCCTCTCGGGCTTCGGCCGCCAGTACGGTCGTCCCCGCATGGAAATCAGTGAAGAAGCCCTTGCGGCCCTGGCCCAGTACCACTGGCCCGGCAACGTGCGCGAACTCAAGAACGTTATCGAGCGCGTCCTCATCCTCAATCCCCGCGTGCTCTGCATCGAGCGCAAGCACCTGCCGCCCCTCACGCACAAGGCCGGCTCCCGTTCAACAGAAGAGTTTTCCACGCTGCAGCAAGCCCGCGACGCTTACGAGCGCGAGTTCATTCTCAAAAAGATTGAAGAGGCTCGCAACAACATCAGCCACGCTGCTGAACTCTTGGGCCTGGAGCGAAGCCATCTCTACCGCAAGATGAAGGCGCTGGGAATCAGCGTCCGCGAGTAGCAGCGCATCCCTACTCATCAATCACAAAAACCTTCAGCAGGATTTCGATGGTGCGCTTTCTCAGTCCTGCCTGGTGAGCAGCCCGGCGCGCGTGTTCGTCAAAACCGCTATCCGGCATGGCAAAAGCATTCTGCCATGCCGCGCAAAGCCGGCTGGCCTCGCCTTGCAGAGTCTTGTCTATGGTCTCTGTAGAGTCTTCCGCAATCTCGCGGCATCTCGCCGCCAGCTGCAAATAACTAAGTGCCCATAATGTGGATTGGGAATCGTCATGTTTCATGGGAAACCCTCCCATCAAAACTCCCGCTAAGCAGCCACCAGCCAAACCATGGCCAAGCGTCATTTCCCCTGACGTACGGGAATTCTACCACCGCAAAGTTTCTCCTCGCCGGCAATTCCGCCACTGCCGGCAAGCACGCTCAATTCGCCGTGATCGTCTCCAGCCCGTGCCCATGCGGACCCATCTCCCGTTGCCGCAGCAGGAACGCGAACAGCATCCCCAGCAGCCCAAGAATCGAGAAGATCCACATCCCCATTCGGTATCCATTGGGATTCGCGGCGCTGGCGTGCCCATGGTCGTTCGCCCAACCAATCAGCAGGTTAAAGCCGAACAACCCGATGTTCTGAATCACGGTCATCAGCCCGTAGGCCGTGCCCAGCTTGTTTTGGTCCACAATGTAGGCCACTGAAGGCCAAATCACCGCTGGAATCAGCGAGAAGGCAATCCCCATCATCGCCATCGGCAGATAAAGCGAGGCCTGCGTATGGGTATAGGCCATGATCAGGTAAACGGGAATCAGCATCACCGATCCTGCCATCATCAGCAGGGCGCGCTTGCCAATTTTGTCCACAAAAAGTCCCAGCAGCGGCGTCCCAAACATGGTGCAAAGCGTCAGGCTCCCCACCAGTTTGCCGCCATCGGCAAGCGCCGTGCTATGTGCATCCAAAAAGAACTTATAAGCGAAAGTCTCGAACGGGAAAATCGCCGAATAGAACAGCACACATAACGCCACAATGTACCAGAATGAAACCCCGAAATTGAACAGATCGGAGAAGACCACCTTGTCGGTTGGTCCCGCATGAGCCAGCGTATAGTTCTTCTCAGCGTAGACCTCCATCCCCCAGTAAATCAGCGCTCCAACCACGCAGAAGGTCGCAAAGCAAACTGAGATCAGCAGCGGCGTGCGCCAATTGGAGTAGGCAAAGCTGGCCCAACTCGGAGACCTCTGCGCCAGCAGGGTTCCGGCGCGCGCAATCATAAGGTTGATGCCGAAGGCGAAGCTCAGCTCCTTGCCGCGGAACCACTTCGCAATCGCCGTGGTAACCGCGACAATCAGAGACTCCGCGCCCACTCCGAAGATCAGCCGCCCCGTCGCCATCACCGGCAGCGCGCTTGAAAGCGCCGTAACAATCGCGCCCAGCAGGCAGGTAGTTCCAAAAATGAAGATCGCCTTGCGCGCGCCGATGCGGTCCACAAGATAGCCCCCGATCAGAACCATGAAAATATTCGGGAAGCTATAGATGGCTTGCAGCAGTCCAATGTTTGAGTCGGAGAACTGCAACTGCTTTGAGAGCAGGTCGGCGATCGGCTCAATGCAGTCGTACACGTAATAATTGCCAAACATGGCCAGGCTCACAAAAATGAGCACAGCCCAGCGGTAGCGGGGAGAGGGCGGTGGAAGAGTCGGGCCAGGCATGAAGGCAAGCATCCTTGGGGCGCGGCAGCGCCGGCTATCTTTGGCTGGAAATGTTCAAAAATCGACAATAGCAGATTCAGGCGTCAAATGGCCGGCGCCTGCAAACCAGTCCGCTGCGGCATGCAGTAGCAATATTCGATTTCGCCCAATTGAAAATCGCGGCGCAACTTTCTCCATGCGCGCCATTTCCGTCCCAATTCATCCGCCGTTAACCCCAGCATCACCAGCATGTAACAGGAGTATCTCTATACTGGCGTATGCATAAGCACAGTTCGAATCCACTGTTCCTTCTTTGGGCGGGCATCTTGCTGCTCGTCTTCGGCCAGACCGCACTACTAGCCCAGTACGATACCGGCAGCGTGTTAGGCGAGATTCGGGATGCCACCGGCGCGGTCCTTTCCGGCGCCACCATTACCGTGCTCAATCAGGACACTGGTGCCGTCTTTACGGTTTTGTCCGGCGATTCGGGCCAGTACGAGGTGCCTTCGCTCCATACTGGCAAATACAGGATCTCCGCCGAGCACGCCGGCTTCAGCACCGCCATTGCATCCAACATCACTGTCTCTGTCGGCGCGCGCCAGCGCATCGACCTCACGCTAGAGGTGGGAAAAAGCGCCACAACCGTTCAAGTTACTGACGTAGCCCTGCAGTTGGAGACAGAGTCCAGCGAACGCGGTGAAACCGTCACCGGCTACCAGACTGCGGCCTTCCCGCTCGTAAGCCGTAACTACTCTGACCTTCTCGGACTCGTCACCGGCTCGCGTCAGGCGCCTACGGCCGCCACCACCAGTTCCATCAGCAGCCTGGTGCGCGCGGGCGCATATAACGTCAACGGCCAGCGCAGCATGTTCAACAACTTCCTGCTCGACGGCATGGACAACAACTCCTACGGCGAAAGCAATCAGGGATTCGACAACCAGATCATCGCCGTTCCGCCTGACTCGGTCGCGCAATTTCAGGTAGTCACCAACAACGAGAACGCTGAATTCGGCCGCTCCTCCGGCGCCACCGTCAACGTGGCCTCGGCCAGCGGCACCAACGGCATCCATGCCACGGCCTATGAGTTTGTCCGCAACACGGCTCTCAATGCCGCCGGCTTCTTCAAGCCCACCCAGGTCAGCAACACGGGCAGCACCGTCCCCTTCCAGAAGTCCACCTTCAATCGCAATCAGTACGGCCTCAACACCGGTGGACCCATCGTTAGAGACAGGATGTTCTTCTTCCTCGACTTTGAAGGCTTCCGGCAGACGCTCAGGCCCCTCAGCGTGCTCACCTTGCCCACTCAAAATGAGCTCAACGGCAACCTCGTGGTTCCAGTCAGAAACCCCACCACCGGCGTTGTCTACGCTGCCAACTCGCCCATCCCTACCGCTGCCATCAACCCCCTCTCGCAGCAGATTGTCTCCTATTTCAAAAAGATCACAGCCCTGCCTGCTAGCGGCCTCGCCACTACCGGTCTCAACTCCAACGACTACGCGTACGAAGCGCCCTTTACTGATAAATCAGATAAAGGTGACCTTCGCCTCGACTACCGTCAGAGCGACAGCAGTTCCTGGTTCCTGCGCATCAGTGACCGCAAAGAGACCGGTGTCAACAACCCGACCATTCCGCTGCCCATTGACGGCCAGACCAACGGAACCATCCGCATCCTCGATCAGCAGATCGCTCTCGGGTACACCCACCTGATGGGCACAAACAAGGTCATCGATGCCCGTCTCGGCATCTCTCGCACCAAGGCCGGCAAGTACACCCTCTCCATCGGCAACAACGCCTTTGCCATTCCCGGCCTGCCCACCAACCCGGTTGTAGCCGGCGGTCTGCCTTCCGTTGGCATCTCCGGCTTCACGGGCTTTGGCCGCCAGAGCACCAACCCTCAATGGCAGAACCCCGCGCTGCTCGATCCCAAGCTGAACTTCACCTGGATACGCGGCCACCACTCTCTCAAGTTCGGCTATGAGTACGAGAAAATCTGGATGGCCGTCAACGACAACAATCCACTCTACGGCTCCTTCACCTATGGCGGCGGCTACAGCAGTTGCCCGGCGTCGGCCAGCACCTCCAGCATCACCTGCACCGGTGCCACGGTTTCGGATACGTACTGGGCTGACTTTCTCTTCGGCGCAACCAGCGCCTACGGCCTCGCTAACTATTTTGTCGTTCATCTGCGCCAAACCATGGACAGTGTCTATGCCCAGGACGACTGGAAGCTCAGCCCCAAGCTCACCCTCAACCTCGGCTTGCGCTGGGAGTACGGTTCGCCCTACTCGGAGCAGCACAACTACATCTCCAACTTCGATCCCGTTACGCAGACCGTGTTGACCCTTGCTCCCGATGCCACCTCCGGCAACGGAATTACGCCGTATACCGGCGGCGGCACCTACGGCAAAACACTCGTCAACCCCTCTCTCGGGGACTACGGCCCGCGCGTTGGCTTCGCTTATGCGCTCACACCGGCTACCTCCATCCGCGGCGGCTTCGGCATGGGATATGTCCATTACACCCGCGCCGGCTCGGGAGACATCCTGGCCATCAACGCCCCCCAGGCCGTCTTCGTCCAGGTCACGCAGTCAGCCCCCACCACAACTAATCAATGCCCGGTCGGCTCTCCTGCCACCACCTGCTACGTCACTGCAGACAAGGGATATCCGAACGGACTCGTCTCCACCTTCAATCCCGCCACTGACAACATCACCTACATCCCCAAAGACACCAAGGACAGCTACGTCGAGAACTTCTATCTCAGCGTGCAGCGCGAACTGGCCAAGAACGTCCTGCTCGATGTCGCCTATGTCGGCAGCCACGGCGTCAAGCTCCAGGGCTTCCTCAACGCCAACCAGAAAAATCCCTCCAAGGGCTTTGCGCGTCCCTTCGGCAACTGGCCCAGTGACATCACCGCGGCCCCAAATGAGTTCAAGTCCCACTACAACGCGTTGCAGGCCCGTTATGAGCAGCGCTTCACGGGTGGACTCACCCTCCTGAACTCCTTCACATGGTCGCACTCCATGGACAATGCCTCGGCCTCGCTTGAAGGCAACACGCCTTCTCCCCAGGACGCCAACAACATCGCCGCGGACTATGCACAGTCCGACTACAACCTGCCCATGTCCAACATCACCAGCCTCGTCTACGACCTTCCCATTGGCCGCGGACAGCACTTCCTGCCCAACACCAGCCCCATCGCAGACGTCATCGTGGGCGGTTGGCAGTTGAGCGTCATCAACACCGCGCAGGCAGGCACGCCCTTCAACCTCACCTACACGCCCAACGCTGCAACCGCCGTCTCCCCGCAGATCGCCGCAACCTACCGCGGAGCAAACGAGTACCGTCCCAACGTCGTTGCAGGCCAGCCCAAGACGCTCGGAAAGTCCGTCAAACAGGCCAACACCGGCTACATCCAGTACGTTAACTGGCAGGCCTTCTCCCTGCCCGCTACCAAGGACTCCAGCGGCAACCTGCTCAGCCCGTTTGGAAATGCCTCACGCAACCCAGGCCGCACCCCAAAGTTCTATGAGACGGACCTGAGCCTCAACAAAAAATTCAACACTCCCATTGAGACCGTCAAGGTTGAGTTCCGCAGCGAGTTCTACAACCTCTTCAACCACACCAACCTGTATCTGCCCTCCAGCGGCCTCAGTGGCACTCTGGGCGGCACGCCCTCAGGCGGTGGCATCATCTCCAGCACCTTCGAGCCGCGCATCGTTCAGTTCGGATTGAAGGTCATTTACTGATTTTCGGCACACAGGTAGTACCCGCTCTTTCCGCTTTTTGCGGAAGGAGCGGGAAGGCAAAGCACTCTTGAACGGCCAAATAAAACAGGCGGAACGCGAAGGGAAAGGCCCATCTCAGGCTCTTTCCCTTCGCGTCCCGCCTATTTTTATCAGTATCTCTCCAGCGCCCTTACCGCTCGCCCGCCTGCTTCAATATCGGCCCAAGTGACCCCGGATTGTCCCCTGTCGCCGGGTCCACGCGAAAGTCCCATACAGACTGGTTGATGTCTGAGGCTGAAAGAATCTCCACCAGTGCATATTCGCCGATAAGCAGCTTCTGCTGCGGCTGGATGCGCAGCCAATGCTTGCCCGGCAATACCTCCACTTTGGTCGGCACCACATTCTCGTCCTGCGTTACCGTCCCGGTCGCGCTCATGTGGATGGCGCCCACAATCCTCACTGCCCTGCGCTCGTCCACGCGCACCACCGCAAAACCTGACGCGGTAGAGTGCGCGCCATGCTTGCGATTAGCCACCTCCCTGGCACTGCCGGTGTTCACCGTGATGGGGTGCGAAAGTACCGGCTCCGCATCGTCATGTGCATTCAATGACAGATAAATCGCCGGATCGTTCACATGCAGATGCACCTTTGCATGCGCGCCTTCCAGCTCCAGGCTGGCCTTCTGCCCCGCCAGCGGATTCAGCGTGCTCAGTCCGTGCCGCGTCTTCACATTTGCATTCAAATCCGCCGGTATCAGCTCCACCAGCTCCGGAGTGCCCTGAAAGGTGTCCAGCGCAAAAACGCCATCCTCGTCGGGCAGCTCCAGGCCAGTCGACACTTCCGGCATGCGCGCCTTCTGGAGTTCGCGCTCGGCGCGCTCTTCCTTGTCGATCTCCTCGGCTTCTTTCATCCCTGGGGAGGCACCTTCCCCGCTTGGGGCCGCATGCTCCCTCTCCCACTTGTTCGTCGCGTCCCAGTCCACCAGCTCCGCGGGCAACTCCTCCCAGTCTCCGCCCCGCTCCAATGAAACGTAGCGCACCCGGTCGCCCACAACTTCATATCGGCGCACCAGTTGGTAGTTGCCGTCCTTCAGAATCAGCCGGTGGTTCCTCGCCAGCCCCGCTGGGTCGGGCCTCACCACTAGGGGCTTTTGCGCCGGGGCGCTCTGGCTCGTCTGCGCCGTAGCCGCTGCAACCGCCAGCAGTAGCGTTGCCAGCAGGGCTGTCACCAGGCGCGCTTGAGGGAATTGCTTCATGGCACACAGTTTAGACGAACCACCGCCGCCAGCGTTGGCTGCCTTCTCCCGTCAAAAGCAAACAGGCTGCGACGCCCTTACCATGCGCTCGACCATCGCTTCCATCTCCGCAAGCAATCTCTCCACCGCCAAAAATCGCGCCTTCACCTAAATCACTTATTCCAGTAATTCTCTGTTATTCCCTATAAAGCGCTCATATAAAACCGTTTATCGTGGCACCCACCGCGCAGCCTTCCGCCCTTTATGGATTTTCCACTTTATCACCCTCAAAAACTCTGCAATACTTGATTGTGCCCACCTGGTACGGCCAATCCCAACAGTCCAATTTTGAGGTTGCATCGATGTCGGCAAAGTATGTCTTTGTGACGGGCGGAGTTGTGTCCAGTTTAGGTAAGGGGCTCGCGGCA
>Ga0316229_1002687_pt1 | contig 15040 bp, 7 predicted proteins | sample TBH18023metaG_FD_206011 | JGI IMG/M metagenome (GOLD analysis project Ga0316229, IMG submission 206011) | Freshwater microbial communities from Trout Bog Lake, Wisconsin, USA - TBH18023 | ecosystem: Environmental > Aquatic > Freshwater > Lake > Hypolimnion/Profundal zone | place: USA: Wisconsin...
CGCCAACTCGACCTTTGAGTGGTTCCCCGGCGTGCCGCTCCATCAGTCACGCGACCTGGCAAACTGGCAGCTTGTCGGCCATGCCTTGACGCGGCCCGCGCAACTCGACTTGCGCGGCATCGCGGATTCCGGCGGCGTCTGGGCGCCGTCATTGAGCCACGCGGACGGGCAATTCTGGCTGGTGTACACGAACATCCGCACCTGCGGCATGGGCCGGCCGTTCAAGGACATTGGCATTTATCTGACGACGGCATCAGAGATTTGCGGCCCGTGGAGCGAGCCGGTGGGGTTGAACTCCATCGGCTTTGACCCGTCGCTGTTTCATGACGAAGACGGGCGCAAATGGCTGGTGAACATGGAATGGGATTTCCGCAAAGGCCGGCATCGCTTTGCGGGCATCGTGATCCAGGAATACGATCCCCAACAGCGCAAACTCGCGGGGCCAATGACGAAAATTCTGGAGAAAACCGGCATTCTGACCGAGGGACCCAACCTTTACAAACATGAAGGCTGGTATTATCTGATGCTCGCCGAGGGCGGCACAGGCTGGAACCATGGCATCTCGATGGCGCGCTCACGGAACCTCCTCGGACCTTACGAACTCGATCCGCAGCCGAGCGTGTTGACCTCGCGCGACGACGTGGCTCTCACGCTGCAAAAGGCCGGTCATGGTGAACTCGTTGAGACGCCCACGGGTGAATGGTTTCTCGCGCATTTGGCGAGCCGTCCGCTAAAGACCGGAGCGGGGCGCAACCCGGCGTCACCGGACCAATCGGCTTCGGCCGGGGTTCACGCCGGCGACCGCTGCGTGCTGGGCCGCGAAACCTGCCTGCAACGGGTGGAGTGGCGCGACGGCTGGCTGAGACTGGCGACGGGCGGAACGGCGCCGCAGCTTGAGCTACCCGCGCCGAAGGGATTGCCGGACACCGGAATGACGAGTTCCGTTGGAGTTCAAGCTTCCGCTTGCCTGGCTGACACGCAAAAACGCGACCTCCAACTTGCCGAGCCAAGGCCCGGCGCTCCAACGCGCGACGAATTCAATTCGGAAACACTGGCCGCGCATTGGAGTTCGCTGCGGGTGCCGGCGGACGACTCGTGGCTGTCCCTCATGGAGCGTCCGGGCTGGCTGCGGTTGCGCGGACGCGACTCGCTGTTTTCGCTGTTCACCCAAAGCCTGGTCGCGCGGCGCGTCCGACATTTCCAATTCACCGTCGAGACGTGCCTGGAATTTTCCCCAACGCATCACACGCAAATGGCCGGACTGGTTTGCTACTACGACACGCGCCAGCATTATTATCTGCGCGTGACGTGCGACGAAAAGCTGGGCAAGGTTCTCGACGTCGTGCTGACGGACGACGGCGTGTACGATGAGCTGGCCGGGAGCCAATTCGCCATCAACGACTGGCGACAGGTTCTGCTCCGCGCGGCAGTTGACGGTGCGCAACTGCAATTCAGCGCGTCGCCGGATGGCCGGACGTGGCGGAAGATCGGCCCGGCGCTCGATTTCTCGAAGCTCTCGGACGACTACGGCAGCACGCTGCGCTTCACCGGCGCGATGATCGGCTTGTGTGTGCAGGATCTCGGCGGCACGCACGCCATCGCCGACTTCGACTATTTCAGTTACCTATCCGCCTGACGCAAAACCTGTATCATGCTAACCAAATTCGACTACCTCAGCATCGTATTCTATTTCATCTTCGTCGTGGCCGTCGGCGTGGTGTTTTCGCGGCGCAACAAAAACACGTCGGATTATTTCCGCGGCGGCGGCATCATGCCGTGGTGGATGGCCGGCGTCTCAGCATGGATGGCCAGCTTCAGCGCCTGGACGTTCACCGGCGCCGCGGGGAAAATTTATCAGAACGGTCCGTTTGTTTTGCTGCTGTATTACTCAAGCATCGCGGCGTTTGTCATGATTTTGGTGTTCACCTGTTACCGGTTTCGGCGAATGCGGACGGTGACGCCGATGGAGGCGATCCGCGCGCGTTATGGCGCGGCGACACAACAATTTGTGACCTGGATTCGGCTGCCATTTCTGATGTTGTTCGGCGGGGTGGCCTTGAACACGGTGGGCGTTTTCATGTCCGGCGCCTTTGGCGTGGAGTTACCCTATGTCATCATGGTTTTGGGAGGCATGGTGACGTTTGTTTCACTGGTGGGCGGCGCCTTCGGCGTGGCCGCCAGCGACTTTGTGCAGATGTTCCTGGTCGTGACCGTGACGCTCGTGATCTCGGCGTTTGCGCTGTTGCAGCCGGCGGTGGGTGGTTTCTCCGGGCTGCTCGAAAAACTGCCGCCAGCCCATTTCCATTGGGGTCAGATAGCGCGGCCGGAATTCATCACGCTCTGGTTTGTGGCCCTGATGTTCAACACCATCTTTGCCCAGAATTCCATGGAAATGTCCGCGAAGTATCTGATGGCGCGCAGCGACGCGCACGCGCGCAAAATGGTGATTTTCCCGCTGGTGGGCACGATAATTGGACCGCTGCTGTGGATCTTGCCGCCCATGGTGGCGGCGGTGGTTCATCCCGGCGGCCTGGGACAGATCCTGCCCACGCTCAGTCACCCGGAAGAAGGCGCGTTTCTGGTGACGGCCCACGATGTTCTGCCGGCGGGAATGCTCGGGTTGTTGATCGCCGGCATTTTCGGCGCGACGCTTTCGAGCCTGGACGCCAGCGTCAATCAGGGCGTGGGCATTTTGGTACGGAATTTCTATCTGCCCGTAATCAATCCCAAATGTTCGGAGAAGAAACTGCTGATCATCAGCAAATGCTGCACGGCTGGCTTTGGCTTGGTGATCATCAAGATGGGCCTGATCATCAGCCAGCAACGAACCGCCGGGTTGTTTGATTTTTTGAATCAATTGGGCGTCGGTTTATGGCTGCCACTGGCGGTGCCCATGTGCCTGGGGTTGTTTTACCAGCGCACACCGCCCTGGTCCGGCTGGGGCACGGCGCTGGTGGGATTACTCACCTCGTTTGCCATCATGTTTTGCGTGAAGGCCCAAGCCCTGTTGGATCCAACTTCCACCAAGCTGGTGATCAAGACCCAGATTTGGATCGAATCCCATCTCCATCTGAAGTTGCCGGTCGTTTCGGATTTGGTCAGTTGGATTCCGGGAATGTCAGCTCCGCTCAAGCCGGAAGAGACCACGCAGAGCTTCCTCATTGCCACGGCTTTTGGGGTGATTGCCGTCTCGATTGCTTGGTTCTTCTTCACCTCGCTGTTCTACGAAAAATCGTCCTCGGCATACAAGACTAATCTGGATAAGTTCTTTGAGGCGCTGAAACGGCCGATTGAAGACCTGACTGCCGAACAGGTCAAGGAAAACACCAAGGTGGTGGGCGCAATTGGCGTGCTCTGCATCATCTTCGGCACGTTTGTGATATTGATGATGCTCGTTCCCAACGAGGGAGCGAAGCGGCTCGCCTTTTTATTCAGTGGCGGCAGCATCTTTGGCGTGGGTTGGCTGTTGCGGCGCGTCGCCAAACGGCATCCGGATAAACCCGTTTAGTAAACCTGGGAAATTGGGTGCCTACATTCTTATGACTTCAAGATTTTCCGGCAATATCCTATTGGACGGAGCACCGGTGTCCCGACCCGGCTCGACGGGGCATATTTTGAACCACACCGTGTCAGGAGTCCGGCGCTCCAATCCCAAATCAAGACCCTACTGATTTTTCGTATGCCGCTAAAATCTTTCCATCCCGGCGCGCTCTGGCTGGACAACCACGGCATCCACATCAACGCCCATGGCGGCGGAATCTTGCACCACGACGGCATCTATTATTGGTTCGGTGAACATAAGATCGAAGGTGTGGCTGGCAACGCGGCGCATGTTGGCGTTCACGCCTATTCCTCGCGCGATCTTTACATTTTCTGTTCACGTCCGACTGCACTGGCTGGGCAGCCAACCCGGCGCGGTTGCTCGCGGCCGACGCCATGCTCGGAGATTGGGAGGAACTGGGAAACCCCTGCCTGGGTCCGGGCGCACAAATCGCGAACGCCTTCAATTCACAATCTACGTTTGTCCTGCCGGTGCAGGGGAAGCCGGATGCCTACATTTTCATGGCGGATCGCTGGCAGCCGGAAAACGCGATTGACGGCCGTTATGTCTGGCTGCCTATTGAATTCCGTCATGGCGTGCCAACGATTTCGTGGCACGACGAATGGGACTTACGCATTTTTGATAAATAAATGAATACCACCAATCGCCATCGTCCGTTTCTGAGCATCTGGTTCGGCAATTTCTTTGAACCGTTTTACAGCAACTACGAAGCCACGCGCAAAGGCATTGCCGAGGTCGTGGATCTCGGTTTCAACAGCATCAATCTCGACTCGAAGGCCTGGGAGGATTTCTTCGCCCGCTATCGCGGCGAGGCTGCCAGTGAATATGTGGCGATGCAAGAGTTCATGATGCAGGAGGCCGCCAAACACGGGCTCGATTACACGTGCCTCGCACTGTACCTGTGCGGCGACAATCTTTATCCGAACATCCGCAGCGTGCCGCCGGTGCGGGGCGAAGAGCCGATCCGCCCGAATGGTCAGCCGATGGGCACCTACAAGTATTGGTCGCCCAAGGCGCAAGCCACGATGGTCGAGCATGTGCGCGGTTTATTAAAACTTTACGGCCCAGGCATGAGACGGCGAGCGGATGGCCGCATCATCATGCAGACAATGTTCGAGCCCATTCCCAAGCCGAGCTTTGACACGGAAGGAAAACAAAAATATCTCGCCTGGCTGGAAAAACGTTACGGCAGCGACCTCGCGAAACTGAACCAAGCTTACGCGCTCGCGGCCAAATCATTCTCCGATCTCCAGCCGTCGGAATACTGGCTGCGACCAGAGGAGTTGAGTTGGGTTGGTTGCGCGCGGCCCACCGCAGAGGATTTCGCCAAACGCACGCCGGACTTTCACCGCTGGGTGGATAACCAGGCACACCTCGCGGAAGTCCTTCAGGACTATCTGGCCACGATGAAGCAGCATTGGCGCGCGCTGGCGCCGGAGCTTTTCATCGAGCCGGTGCTGCACCAGTGGGGCTATTTCTTCAATCCACCGGGGCAGATTGATTGGCAGACGGGCCAGCGCGCGCTGGATGTTTACCGCTGTGCCCCGCACGTGGACAGCGTGCTGTTCATCGCCGCGCCCCTGAACGCCGAGAATCGCGCCGACGCCTTGGCTTTGAGCGTCGAGGGTTCCATTATGCGCAACGCCAACTCGCATCGCCCGTTCACCGCCGGGCTTTATCTTGGCCGCCATGTCAACGGGGACATTTACCGCGAGGTGCCGCCGGTGGAATGCATCGGCACGCACGTCGCGAACGGCGCAAAAGGATTACACATCTACGGTTACAGCGGTCTTGACGACGGCGGCGTAATGTACCGCATGGATGCCCAGTTCAAGGACTCGCTGCGCGCGGGCAATCGTTGGGCCGCCGAGGTGATGCCGTTGTTGAACGCGCCGCGCGCCAAGGAAGTCGCCCTTTTATTTCCCGCCGAAATGAGCCTCTATGAACCGCTCGAAGTGGATCGCGATGGCCGGCACCGGATGGATTTGCTCGGCTGGTATGCGCAGTTTATCGACCTTGGCTGGCACGTGGACATCGTGCATCCAGAACAAGTCGCGGCCGGCGCGCTCGCCAGCTACCAGCATCTGGTGGTGCCACACAACTCGCTCTACGACCTCGGCGACAACATCGCGCTGGAAGCCGCGGCGAAGCAGTTCGTCGCCGCTGGCGGCACGGTATTCCACGGGCCACATTGCGAACTGGCGAACCGTGCTTTTGGCATCAGAGAGGAAATCGTTCCGTTCGATTGCATCAAGTGGGTTGAAGAAATCATTCCGCACGGCTGGTCAACCGTTTTGTTCAAAAACAGCAAAGCGATTGGCACTTACTTCCAGTCCGGCAAAATCGCCATCGCGCAAAGTGAAATCGGCAATGGCAAAATCTATTCCTTCGGATTCCAATATGGCCACGCCTATTGTCGGCGGACCATGCCGATTGTTCCACCGCGATATGGCAAACGCGAAATGCATCCGATAGTGCTGTTGCAACAAACGCCTGTCGCTGCGCTCGCCGGATCGTCGCCGCTACTGCCGCTGCCGCCGATTAAAGGTGTCGAGTATGCGCGCTTTGGCGACACGCTCGTCATCGTGAATCATCGTGCCAGCCCGGTGGACATCGGCGGCATCAAGACGAGCAGGGCAATTCCGCAAGTGCCCACCGCTCAGGGTTGGCTCGCCGCACATTCAGCCGTGTATTTGGAACTGAAGTAGTTCGATATAGATCATTGGTATGAATACCACCCTCCTGTTTCAACAATTCCACATTTGTGTCGCGGTGATTGATCGGCCGGATGGCACCCTGACATCGCTGTGAACTCGCTCAGGAGCGTTCCCTTTTCCAACTTTGGTAGTTACCCATACCGGGTTCTGACTGATTCCACAATTTCCTTCCGCGCCGAGCTGCTGATAGTTTCCATTTATTGCCTTAAGTTTTGGGTAACATTCTACTGAGGCAACGGCCAGGACTTGGTAACAAAGACCATGAGTCAAGGCGCTGGAGATTTTGAATTATAGCCAAACACCTGCTGCGCTTTGGACTCATAATACGCGCGACTGCCGCGCCAACGTCCGGTTTCTTGCCCCACCGCTGAACGCGCGGAAAATGGACGCTGCTGGCGCCATGTGACTTGCGCAGCGCATTCACCAAGTGGTGTGTGGCCGTTTGACCGTTGTGGAGTACAGACGTCTGCAAGTCCGCGGTAAAAAACTGGCTGGAAATTACGACAGCACAACCCCTGTAAACTTCAAATCGCCGTTTATGCAACAATTCTCCCCGCGCTCCGGTCATGACGATTTCTTAAATTGGGTGATCTCAGCTAATGACAACCAATCCGCCAGAAACCACAGCTGGATCGTAGATTCCTAATTCGCTCGCATGGTGCTGGCAAAATCCAGCCAATTGCGCGAATCGCTGGTATCCACGCCCACATGCACCCGGCAACCTGCTCGCACGCGGATTTTTCCACTTCACGACCGCAACGCAATACCAGCAAACATTGGCGATATCACATCCATCCGAAACCCTGACATAAGACCCGACGGGGGGCCAAATACCGCCAAAAAATCGGCCGGCACATTCGTGCGGGGGTACGGCTGTGGTCGCCTTGTTCCTTGGAAGAGCGGGGGACGACCTTGTGTGTCCGCGCTACATATATATGTGAGCATGTTCATCGGACGGGAATTATTTCAGCCGTTTGCAAAATCACCGGACCGAGCAAACCCGATTCCAGCAAGGTATCGTCCTTTGTCCAATGATGCCAGGTGGTGAAGGTTAACCGACCGGTCGGGCTCGGCTTGCCGTCGAGAAACCACTGCGGCCACGCCTTGAGCCGCTTGCCGTCCCATTCACAATCTGCCGGTAATAGTTCATCACCGATTAGCCGGTTCGACCAAAGGTTCGTCACCTTGACCATGAGCTTATTTACGCCTGACTTGGCAGCAGTTGTGAGGTTCGCACGGAATGGCGGCTTCCACAAAATGCCGAGGTCCTGCCCGTTCAGGGAAACCTCAGCGATATTTTTCACCGTACCGAGGTCGAGCCAAAGTTCGCGCGCACGCGACAAACGGTCGGCAGAGATTTCAATTTCCTGTTCATAGGTCGCCGTGCCGGAGAAATACTTCACGCCCTTGTCCGGGTGATCGGGCCACGAAATCAGTTTATCAAGTGTCACCGATGTCGGCGCGCCCCAATTTGGCGGAAAATTCAACCTCCAAGGACCGAAAATCCCCTGTGGGGACGGAACATTTGTAGCCACGACGTGCAAAGTTTTTCCTGACGTTGTTTGGAATGTCGCCGTGCCATTGCCGGTGGCTTTGACCAGCAATTCGCCGTGTGCACCCGACTGCGCCTGCCATTCTGAATCCATTTTAGCCGTCACGATTTGATCGCCAAACGCCGCCGTACGGAAAATGACGAACACCGAGCCCGCCGGATCAAACGTCAGGCGAACGAAGGTGCGCCCAACCTGTTCATGCCAGAGCGGCGCGCGTTCGATGACCCCGGTATCCGGGTGCCATAGTTCCGGTGCTTTGCCGGCGACGCGGAACGTGCATTCAACAGCGTCCGACTGTCGCCGCTGGTTGGAAACAAAATAAATGTCCGCTTCGCCCATGACGCGATGAATATAGGCCAGTTTTGCCCCGTCATTCGCCGCGAATTGGAAGTCGGGTTTCGCGCTCAAGCCGGCGAACACGCGGTCCAGAGATTGGCCCCAGATTACCTTGCCCTGGCCCAAATGATTCTCCGTCACTTTTGTGCCGTCGGCTGGCCCCCACATTTCGGCGGCGAGTGATTTTACGTCCGCATCACACTTTGGGTAATCGGCCAGACTCGGTGAAGCCAGGGGCGACGGGCCGACCAGGGTGAGTCCGGCGTGAACGAAACCACGCAACCGCCGCAGCAACGGCGGAGTCAGGTCACGTTCGGCGGGCCGCAGGATCAAGACGCGATAACTCATGCCGCTGGGCAAGACGAGCTGGCCATCTTTTACCGAAGCGGATTTCAACACGTCCGCGTTGACGCCGTCATAATCGTAACCGGCGGGCAACGCGGGATTGCCGGCGGGCATTTCCACCGGCGCGCTTTCGCCGCAGAAGTAGGCGGCATCGGCCACGAAGCGGCCTTGCTGAAGCAAGTACTCGCAGCGGGCAATATATTGACGCCACGCGAGGCCTGGCTCCCACCAAGTGCTGGTGCGGTCGAAATGGGAGCCCCACTGGCCCATCGTCATACCCGGCCAGCGGTTGGTCCACGGCTGCATGGCGAAGCGGTGAAAGAAGTAGCGATTCACGCCCTGGCAGAAAACGAAATCGCCCAGCATTTTGAGCGAATAAGGATCTTCCTGCCAGCGGCCGTGTTCGCCGGGCATGGAGGTGAACGATTCCGCGCCGATAAATTTGCGTCCATAGATATGGCCAATACTGGCAGGCAGTTTGGCGTTCACCCACGGTTGGCCGATCCAGAATTCGCCCATCGGAATGTCCGCCGCCGCCCCGGCTTGCAAGGACTCGAATGGCCCGCCATAAGGCTCGGTATAGGCGGCCAGTCCGGCCTGGTGACAGAGCGTTTGAAAATGGCCATAATAATTATCCGCAAACAAATCCGCGATGGTGCGGCGCACATCCCAAAGAAAGCGTTCGGAGACGGCGGGATTATCCACCACCCGGCCGGTGAAGGTCGGCAGATAGGGCAGCGGATCGTAGCCGCGCCGCTTTGTAAATTCCCCGCGAAATTTCGGCGTCCAGTTTTGGCCGCCGACTTCATAGCTGTCAATCAGCGAACCTGTAAGTGACTTCCCGGCCAGCGAACCGGCGTCTTGGAGCACCTGCTTCATCATGCCGGCCCAATGCGCATCGAGCGCATCCTTGCTCAGTTTATCGCACTCCAATCCGGTGCCTTCGACGGGTGCGGGGTGGTTGTTGACGCCGATGGGCGTGTAGCCAATGCGCAGAATCGTCCAATCGCCGGCCGGCACATCCCAGTCCAGCCGGCCATCTGGCTTGAGCCGGCGGGTTAGCTCCACCATGCCGGAGCGGTTTACCACGAGCGCGGGCGAAACAGATTCCATGGCCGGTGACGAAGTCCCGTTGTCATTGAACCCAGCCTTGGCGTCAACATTCTCAATGCCGAGCCGTGGGCTCACTTGAAATTCCGCCACGGGAATTTGTTTCACCTGGTCACCGGCGCTGGTAAACAGTGCGCGATAAAAGCGGGCGGATACGGGCGAATCGCCCAGCGACAAAGTCACCGGATTAAACGCCCGATCGGGGAAAGCAAATTTGCGCAGATCCAGGAAAACCACGCCATCATCGGAAGTCTGGATAACCCCACCACAAGCTCCCGCGCCCCATTGCCGGGCGCCGGGACCGAGTGCGAGCGTGATGAAACGCGCAACAAAAGGCCGCGCAAATTCCAACTGCACAAACTGCGGCTGGCCGGGTTTGGGCAACGGCAACGTGACGAATGTATCGCTCGAATCATCGTATAACCTTCGGCTGTCCTCTCCGGCGACACTCGTGGTTGCCTTTGACAATAGCGACTTCATGTCCACGGCTTCACCGTCGGGGGTGGGAAAGGCAAATATGGCAATGTCGCGATAAAAGTCGAGCTTGGCTGGCGGCGGCGGCAGGCTGCCGGAAAATCGCTTTGGCCCGGTGACGCGGATTTTGCTGGTGGTGACCTGCTGCATGGCATTGGAAGCCACGTTCCACGGTCCGCCGCTGCTCGACCAACCGGCGCAATTCTCCACGCAGAGCTCCAAGCCGAGCCGGCTTGCCTCGGCCACCGCAAACTTGAAATCCTCCCGCCATTCCAGACTCATATAATTCACCGGCCCGCGCGGGATACCGCAGTCTGCGTTCACAATCGTCGCCCCACCGAGGCCGCCTCGCTTCATCGCCTCGAGATCAGCGGTGATACCCGCCTTAGTGATGTTGCCATTCATCCAATGCCACCACGTTTGCGGCTTGGCCGAATCCGGGGGATGGAGGAAACCACTTTCCAAAGAATCGGTGGACGCCCCGCAGGCGGTGAGCATGAAACACAGGTAAGCGGCACCGAAGAGGGGAATAATCCGTTTCATGGTGCAATTTTACAACCGGCTTGAATAACCGGCCGCGCGCGCGACTTCGCGCAAGTAGCGCAAGCCTTCGGTGGCAAGTTCGTCCGGTGAGGTCGCGAGTTTGCGCCAGATGCAACAGAGGCGCGCGATGTTGGGCATGTTCGGATCGAAGGATTCAATCGTCACGACACCATCATATTTCACTTCATGCAGCGCACGGAAGAAATCCAGCCACGGGACAAGGCCGCGGCCGGGAATGCCGCGCTGGTTTTCGCAGGCATGCACGTAGCCGAGCTGGCCGCCGCAGGCGCGCACGCTGCCGGCGAAATCGTCTTCTTCGCGGATGAGGTGGAAGGTGTCGAGGTGCAGCTTCACATTCGGCTGTGCGACTTCGCGCACGAAGGCCAGGCCATCGGCAACGGTGTTGATGAAATGTGATTCAAACCGGTTGAGCGTCTCCACCGCCAGCACCAGGCCGGGCGCGGCGTTGCGCGCGTATTCGGCGACCAGCCGAAAATTTTCCACGCCCCATTGCCATTCCTCAGCCGTGCGCATTTTCCCGGTAAGATAGCCCCAGCCGCAGTACGTCACGCCACCAAACGCCAGCGAGCCGCATTCCGCACTAAGATCAATCAGCCGCTTGCTCATCACCACGCCGGCGGCCCGCACGGCGGCATCGGGCGAAATGATATTCGCGTGAACGGGCATGCCGATGCCAGTGCAGATGGACAACCCCAAATCGCGGGCGCGCTGGCGCACGAGTTTGGCCGGGAAATTGTCCAAGTCGAACGGAATGATTTCCAAGGCGTCGAAGCCCATGGCTTTAGCCTTGTCCAGGAGCGGCAGATCACGCTCGATGAAGGTTTCGCTGAACAGAAGTGAATGGATGCCGAATTTCATAGTGCTGTTTTGGTTGAATTTTAGAGTGCGTGGGGAAAAACTGCGAGGCCGAGATACCGTTCAAACGCCTCCCGCAAGGCGGCGCCGACCGAACCGCGCGTGAGGGCGACATGGTGCGGAAAATGGCGCAGGAGTACATCACGATACAGGCTGGATAGATCTTCAATCCGGCACCAGCCATAGGAGCCGCCGGTGGCCGCGGAGTTGTTTTCGATGCGCCCCTGGGTGACGAGCACTTTCCAGTTGCCACTGGCATCGTGGGTGACGCGGGCAAGGGTGACTGGCATTTCCGCGAGCAGTATTTCCACGATGCCACCGGCTTTTTCCGCCGGCACCGCGCCGCTATCGCGGAGAATGGGATGGGTTTCAAGTCTGGGCCGCGTCTGACCGAGGCTTTTGGGAAAAACGCCGCAATGCCACAGGTTTACCAGTTCCCGATCATGGTTGTGCAAATTATTCCAGTCGGCCAGCGCGGCGGCATGGCCCGAAGCGAGCTGGAGCGCGTGCATGGACAGGGCCCCGGGAATATCCGCCTCACAGGCGGCGGGCAGTCCCAAGTCGGCAAGCCGGCTCATGGTGGTGCAGGAACAAACGCCATAATTCTGCTGGAGGGAAGTCCAACACTGCACCGCCAGCGCGTCGAGCCCCTGCTCCGTGGACCAGCGGCGGATGAACGCTTCCAGCTTGGCGATCCGCAGCAGCGAAGCCGAGGCCAGTGCCGCCGTATCTGCGTAAGCCGGCAAACTTTCAAGCACGGCGGTGACTTCCGGCGCGTCGTCCCGGAATTTCTCCGCGCCGCCGATCACCTCTGAAAGGTCCAGCGTCACCGTGGTCGGCCCGATTTTTTGCAGCGCCTTTTCGTCAAACCGGCAGGTCCAGAACGCATCGGGACGCGCGCCAATCTGACCATAGCGGGCACGCCGCACGCCGCGCACGACGCGGCAGACGGCGGCAAACCAATTCAGGTCGGCGGCAAAAACTTCATCGCCCGGAACACAGACCGGATGGCGCCCAACGCTGTAGGGCAAGCCAATCTGGCGCAGCGCCTCGGCAATCGAAAGCAGGCCGCAGAATGAATCGCGCCGTTCGCCGCCCGGATGTAACGCGGTTTCTTCCTGCGCGGCAAAAAGGAAAATTGGCACTTTCAATTCCATGTCGCGCAACGCCAGCGCCACCGCTTGCTCGTCGCCGAAATTGACCGCGCAGACAACCACGCCATCCACTCGCTGTTCGCGGAACAAATTAGCGCAGAGCAGGGCCTCGGCGCGCGTTTCGACGCAGCCTTCGTTCGTTTGCCCAGGCTCCGGGACCACCACCGCGTAACCGGCGTGGCGCAGGGTCGCCAGAATTTGCGCGCGCATTTCCCGCGCGAGCCGTTGGCTGAAGAACCCGCGGCTGGCGGGCAGAAATCCAAGTTTCAATGGCGCAATGAACGACGGTTGACTCATAAAAGGCAATTCACTTTTGTTGATGGATTTACTTCAGTTGTGTTGGTTGACACCCCAGTTTTAACCTTTCATGTCCTCCAACTCAATGCCTTTGGTTTCATGGACTCCTTGCAATACGAAGAACAGTGAGATGAAAGCACAGCCCGCGTATATAAAATAAGCTCCCCCAAGCCCGATGCCACCCAGCAGCATCGGGAAGGTCATGGTGATGCCGAAATTTGCGATCCACTGGGCAAAGCCGCTGACGGCCAGCGCCGAGCCGCGAAACTGATTCGGAAACATTTCCCCCAGCAACACCCACATCACCGGCCCCCAGGAAAAATTGAAAAACGCCACAAATAAATTCGCCGCCACCAAGGCGATGGGACCGCTGTTCCCGGCCAGCACCAGCTTGCCGGCGGCATCCGTGCCCGCCGCGCTGAAGACCGCCGCCATGACTCCCAGCGTGACCGCCATCCCCAGCGAGCCGATCGCCAGCATCGGCTTGCGACCGAGCCGATCAATCACCAGCATCGCGAGGATGCTTGCACCGATACTGACCGCGCCGCTGATGACATTAATCAACAGCGCATGACTTTCCGTGAATCCAACGGATTGCCACAGCACTGCACCGTAGTAGAAAACCACATTGATGCCAGACAACTGCTGAAACACCGCCAGCCCGATGCCAACCCAAACGATGGGCCGGAATCCGAATCGTCCCAGCACGTCCTGAAAGGATGGCCGATGATGGTCGGCGGCGAGGGAATTGACGATTTCATTGTATTTGGTTTCCGCCGCATCGCCCATCAGTTGGTGGAGCACTTTCAGCGCCCGCTCCCGCTTGCCCGAGGCCACGAGATACCGCGGACTTTCCGGGATCAAGAGCAAGGCAAAGAAAAAAGTCACCGAAGGCAGCAGGCCCACCCAAAACATCCACCGCCACGCCTCATAGCCGCAGGCAAATTGGTTCTGGGCGCTGCCCGCGTGGCCGGCAATGAGATAATTGCTCAAAAACGAGCCCACCAAACCCGTGAGAATGGAAACCTGCTGGATCGCGGAAAGCATCCCGCGAAATTTGGCCGGCGCCACTTCACTGATGTAAGCCGGCGCCAAAACCGAAGCCGCGCCGATCGCCAGTCCGCCGAGCACCCGAAAGAGCACAAACTGCAAGGAATCTTTGGCCATGCCGGACCCGAAGGCACTGACCGAGAAACACACTGCCGCCACCATCAGAATGTTTCGCCGGCCGAAGCGGTCGGCCATTCGGCCAGCGGCAAAAGCCCCCACCGCACAGCCCAGCAACATGGACGCCACGTTGAATCCGGTGCCGACGCGGTCGCTGTGAAAGGCCACGCGCAAGCCGTCCACCGTGCCATTGATCACGCCGGAATCGAATCCGAAGAGAAAGCCGCCGATAGTGGCGACAAGGGTGATTAAGATTATAAACCCCGCATGGTGGTTGGTTTGTTTCATGGAAAATGGCTCGAACTTGGTTTTATTGTTGTCCAACTGTTTTAGTTCCGCATTGGATGTTGACGCATTAATTCGGCTGCACGTCAATGACCACGCGCCGGTAAGCGAACAGCGAGATTCCCTTGCCGTGGTCTTGTACTTCAAGAATGATGTGGATTTGTTTCCCGCCAGCGCTGGCTGGGATTACAAAATGCGTCTTCGCTTGCTGCGCATCCGGTACGGAAAGCTCGCCGGCGTAAGTGCCGGCTTCCGGGTAGGGATACCAGGAATACGTCAGCGTGTCCTGGTCTGGGTCGTTGGAGGCGGAGGCATTCAACAGCATCTCCTGACCGGGCCGGGCGGTCAGATGTACAATGGTGTCGGAGGTATCGCCGTTGAAAGCTGCAACCGGGTTATGATTGCAATCTTTGAATTCCTTGACGCACCACTCCATGCGTGCCTGAAAGTCGTTTTGAAAGGCTCGCCGCCACCGCTGAACTGGCGTCCAAATGGTGTTATAAACCTTGCCGGTTTCCGGATCGATCCATTTGTCCACCGCTTGGGGATGCATGTAAAACGGTTGGTATGGCTTCTCGGTGACGCCGAGCTTATGCACCAAATCCTGGCCAGCCGGAACCT
>Ga0316229_1002689_pt1 | contig 15027 bp, 21 predicted proteins | sample TBH18023metaG_FD_206011 | JGI IMG/M metagenome (GOLD analysis project Ga0316229, IMG submission 206011) | Freshwater microbial communities from Trout Bog Lake, Wisconsin, USA - TBH18023 | ecosystem: Environmental > Aquatic > Freshwater > Lake > Hypolimnion/Profundal zone | place: USA: Wisconsin...
TAGTATCAAGTTTAAAAACTGTAAGTTAAGTATTGACCGCGATAACAATGCCACACTTAGTAAGTTGCGTATCATAGGTCGACGTTTACCGCATCCGTTTATTGCCAATCGTATTATTGCCAGCAATGGTGGCAAGTTCCATACGGCACTGTTAGCTGGTGAATATCAGCACAGCGAGATCAAACATGTTCATGGTGGCTGTGGTAGTAGCTTTATCATCTGTGACCTAACAGATAAAAACGAAGCACTCTTAGCTGCTCTTAAGTATGCTGGTCAATTTCGTTTACTAGTACCTAATGAAAAATATTACTTTGACTATGCCAGCGGTCAAGAAATTTGGGAGTATGAAGACGAGGATCTAGACGATGATGACGATAACTATTAAGCACAATGAGCTACGTGAGTTTCAACAGATCATCAAAGATAATAACGTCAAGCATGGACCGTTTCGTAAAAGTCGTAGCTATCATAATGGCGGTAATATAGGTTACACTATAGATATACTAGAACCTGGTCCAACTGAAACCTATTTTAGGTTGAAATATGCTGAACTAGCAAATTAACTTAGACATCATTAATGATTTTACGTATGTTATTTAGGCCAAAACGGTGTTACTATATGTATAAGTATTAATAACAAAGAAGCAAACGATTAGCAGACTTGTTGTAATACTTAAAGTGATCTCAAGTTGGACCTTTATCAAAACATCGATATCTCCAATGATCTGATTTGTTATTAATTTAATTTAATTTACAAATACAGGAGTAATATACTATGTGGACTAAACCAGCAGCAACAGAAATGCGTTTTGGGTTTGAAGTTACAATGTATGTAATGAACAAGTAATTGTTCGTTCTACAGCGTGATCAAACAAAATTGTTTTAATTAATCTCTAAAGGAGAAACATTATGTGGACTAAACCAGCAGCTACTGAAATGCGTTTCGGGTTTGAAGTTACAATGTATGTAATGAACAAGTAATTTTGTTTTTTACAACAACAAAAGCCCTTCGGGGCTTTTGTCACGAATATACGGCATAAATTTTTTTAATGGTAGGTATAAGAAAATTTAATTAGACAACAGAAGTTAATAAGTGTTACAATATATTTTTAATTAACAAAAGGAGAAATAATATGAGTTTAATCGGAAAAGAAGTAGAAGCATTTAAAGCACAAGCGTATCGTCAAAATCAATTTGTAGAAGTGACAGAGAAAGACTTACAGGGTAAGTGGAGTGTGGTGTTTTTCTACCCAGCAGATTTCACCTTTGTGTGTCCTTCTGAACTAGCAGACTTACAAGACGTATACGCAAGTGATTTCAAAGCCATGGGCGTAGAAGTATACAGCGTAAGCACAGACACACACTTTGTTCATAAAGCATGGGCAGATGCTACAGACACAATCCGTAACATCGAATACACAATGATTGGCGATCCTAATCATCAATTGGCCACACAGTTTGGTGTATTGATTGAAGGTGAAGGACTTGCTGACCGCGGTACGTTTGTTATTGATCCAGATGGCAAGATTCAAATCATCGAAATCAATCCAGGTGGTGTTGGCCGTGACGCAAAAGAACTATTGCGTAAAGTCAAAGCGGCAAAATATACCAGAGAGCATCCAGGTGAAGTATGTCCGGCTAAATGGACAGAAGGTTCAGCTACTCTAGCACCTAGTTTAGATTTAATTGGTAAACTATAATGTATGCGTCGGAGTATTGGGATTATGTTAATTATTGTAGAATTCTTGGCCTTAGTCATTGCCCTGTTTGATTGACAAAATAACTGATCGATGCTATACTGTTTATACACAGTAAGGAGAACAGTATGGCAGAGATCAAATTACCTAATGCGTATCGCGTAGACCTAATTGAATGCGAACGTGGATGGGGTCAAAAGATTGATGAGACCAAATACTTCGATAACGAAGTTGAAGCTCGGAAATATGTAGCAGAGTTCAATGCTAAAAATACTGAAACTAAGGTTCCAGACTGGTACATGTATGCTGACTACCGTGGCAGAGTAAACTAAATTAAAAGGTCACTTTGGTGGCCTTTTCTCTTGACCAATTTTCCTATAGATGTTATAGTAATATAGTTAACACTCGTATCATAACTTATATAAGGACTTAAACATGTTTGATTCAATTGAAATTCGTAAAGTAGCAAATGGCTTTGTTGTTGTTCTCAACACCGAAGAAGATAATTTAGAATATGTATTCGACACTCCACGTAAAGCTATCAAATTCATTAAAGAATATGTAGATGCTAAAGTAGCAACTTCAGCATAATTTTTGGCTCGAAACTAGCAAAAATAAATACTTTAAAGCAGTAAATTCAACAAAAAATGGAGTAATCAATGTCAAAAACCGTTCTTGTAACTGGCGGTGCGGGCTTTATCGCACACCACGTTATTGAAAACCTATTAAGAAATACCGATTGGAATATTGTTAGCCTAGATCGTCTAGACTTCAGTGGTAACCTAAATCGTTTAAGTGATATGATGGCAAATTTTGATGCCGATACACGTAAGCGTGTTAAAGTAGTATTCCATGATCTACGTGCAGAATTAAATCCAATGGTTGCTCGTGACATTGGTGACGTAAACTATGTTCTACACTTAGCGGCAGGATCACACGTTGACCGCAGTATCGAATTCCCAATGGAATTTGTTTGGGACAACGTAGTCGGTACCGGTCACATCTTAGAGTTTGCTCGTAAATTACCTAACTTGGAACGTTTCATTTACTTCTCAACAGATGAAGTATTTGGTCCGGCACCACTTGGCGTTAACTACGGTGAGCGCGATCGTTACAACTCAAGCAATCCATACTCAGCTACTAAAGCTGGTGGTGAAGAGCTAGCTGTAGCGTTTGAAAACACTTATAAAATGCCGATCTATATCACACATACAATGAATGTGTTTGGTCAACGCCAACACCCAGAGAAGTTTATTCCTATGTGTATTCGTAAGGTAAATGATGGTGACACTATCACTATTCACAGTGATGCTACACGCACAGTTCCAGGTAGTCGTTTTTATATTCATGCGGCAGACGTAGCAGATGCTATGTTTTTCTTGTTAGGTCTTGATGACACTAAACTAACGCCCGACTATGGCGATGCTAAGTGTCCTAAGTTTAACCTAGTAGGCAAACAAGAAATCAATAACCTACAACTGGCACAGATCATTGCTGATGCGCAAGGCAAACCACTTAACTATGAAATGGTAGACTTTCATAGCAGCCGTCCAGGACATGACCTACGTTATGCTCTCAGCGGCGACTATATGCGTAGTTTGGGTTGGGAACCTAAGGTTAGTTTAACAGAACGTATTGGTGAAGTTGTTCAATGGACACTGGCCAATGAGCGTTGGTTGCGTTGCGAATAAGGATAAATGATGAGTAAAAATATTGTATTACTAACTTCAGCGGTTTACAGCAACTACGGTATCTATAAACCAGCTGAGCGGATTCAACAAACCCTAGACACTGCTAAAAGTGCTAAGAAATATATTCCTGGTGCTGTGATTATTCTAGTCGACAACAGTAAGATTGATGTGCAGAATGATACCAGTGCAGAGTTTGAAGAACTAATCGATCTGGTTGACTATTATATAGACAACAGCGATGATGCTGATATTCAATACTTCCATAACAATGTTACCAACTATGATATTGGCAAGAATGCCATGGAAGCATTGGGCATGATGAAAGCATTAACATATATCAGCAATGATGAAGATATGCTGGCAGAAATTAAAGATGCTGATCGTATTTTTAAACTAAGCGGTCGTTATCAAGTAACTGATCAATTTAGCATCAACACATTCAGTAATGCTAATACCAAAGACAAATATGTGTTTAAACGAGCACAACCAAGTTGGATTAACCCACAAGATACAGGTGTAACTACTATGTTACAAACACGCTTATGGTCATTCACACCTGGATTATTGTTAGACACACTAGCATTATATAAAAACATTATCGAATGTATGGTTCCGTTATACAATGCAGGCAAGTATATAGACAATGAACATGCTATGAGCAAGTTTATTCCTAAAGATAAACTAGTTGAAGTTGAGATTGTTGGACTTCAAGGTAATATTGCTCCTAATGGGATGATGGTAATTGACTAAGAACGTTTTAGTCATTGGCGGTGCTGGGTATGTTGGATCTAGACTCAGACTAGAACTGGCCAAGTCATACACCGTTGACAGTGTTGATTGCTGTTGGTATAACCATGATAAATCTAGTCGTCGGATTGACTATGCTAAGTTGACCAGTAGTGAACTAGGCAAATATGATGTTATAGTCTTATTAGCTGGACATAGCAGTGTGGCCAGCTGTCAAGGCCCTATTATGGATCCTTGGTTAAACAATGTTACTAACTTTACAGAGTTATTAAAGAAGCTGACCACACAGACTTTGATCTATGCTAGTTCAGCTAGTGTATATGGTAATAGCCTACCGGGTGAACTACATAAAGAAGGATCACGCAAACCTTTTATACCTGTAAACAACTATGACATTACCAAATATGCACTGGACCTAGAAGCGATCAAAGCTATAGACGAAGGCAAAGAAGTCATAGGACTACGCTTTGGCACAGTCAATGGTTGGTCACCTTATATCCGCACAGATGTTATGATCAACGCCATGTATGACAGTGCTCAAACCACAGGTAATGTTAATGTCAGTAACAAAAAGATCAACCGCGCTCTACTAGGTATAGATGACCTTTGCTGTGCTGTTGAAACTGTGATCAAAACACCTAAGCCGGGTATCTACAATCTAGCCAGTTTTAACACCACTGTTGAAGACATTGCGGCACAACTGTGTGAGAACATAGGTGCCAAGTTTGTTGATCGAGGTAATACACAAAACGCATATGACTTTGGTCTAGACTGCGGGTTGTTTGAACGCAAATACAAATTTACATTTAAAGATACACCCGAAACCATAGTTAAAGGTTTGCAAAAACACTATAAATCTGCTAAACTGGGACGTAGGGATAATTTTATGATATATCAATGGGAAAAAGAATATGGAAAACGCTAAGGAACTCAATGAATGTTTATGCTGTGGCAGCAATGAACTTACATTAGTCTTGGACTTAAAAGAACAGCCAATGGCCAATAGCTTTAAGAAAAGTCCTGAAGAAGAGGAATTAACGTTTCCTCTTAGATTGAATCGTTGTGAAAAATGTAGTCATCTACAACTGAGTCATGCAGTAAATCCTGACCTGTTATTTAAGAACTATTTGTATGTAAGTGGAACCAGCAAAACTCTACGCGATTACTTTGATTGGTTTGTTAGAGTTACATTTAATTACTTTAACGAAAAACCACGCAATGTATTAGACATTGCTTGTAATGATGGTAGTCAACTTAATTCATTCAAAGCACAGGGCCTATATACCTACGGTATTGACCCAGCTGAAAACTTACACAAGTTAAGCAGTGTTGATCATGAAGTTATTTGTGATTATTTCACAGACAAATATACCAAGCACTATGAAAACAAACGTATTGATATTATCACTGCTCAAAACGTGTTTGCACACAACAGCTATCCCTTGGAATTTTTAAAACAATGTAAAGAAATCATGCACGATGGCAGTGTGTTGTTTATTCAAACCAGCCAAGCAGACATGATTAAGAACAATGAATTTGACACGATCTATCATGAACATTTAAGTTTCTTTAACGCTATGTCAATGAACGCATTGGCTAAGCGTGCTGGGTTGAACTTAATTGATATTCAAAAGACACCAATCCATGGCAATAGTTATATGTTTGTGTTTACTAAAAATCCCGATGGTAGTCCTCTTAGTGATAGAATGGTAAACAAAGTGTTAGACGCAGAAAGAGCGCAGGGTCTACAAGATCCTAACACATACCTAGCTTATGCTGAGCGTTGTTATGAGATTGTCAAAGACCTCGAAGCCACTATTAAACACTATCGTGGCTTGGGCTACGTTATTGCTGGTTATGGTGCGGCCGCAAAAGGTATGACATTGATTAACTTTGGTGATCTATATTTAGACTTCATCATTGATGATAATCCACTTAAACAAGGATTATTCTGCCCAGGCAGTAATATCCCTGTAGTGGCTATTGATTTCTTAGACAATGTCTCAGACTTAAAAGTTGCGTTTATTCCTTTGGCTTGGAACTTCTTTAAAGAAATTCAAGCTAATATTAAAACTAAACGTGACCAAGAAGGCGATGTGTTTGTTCGTTACTTTCCAACTATCAGTGTAGAATAATGAAGAAAACCTTACTTTGCCATTTTTACAATGAGGAATACATGTTACCATGGTTCCTCAATCATCACAAACAGATCTTTGATCACGGTGTAATGATTGATTATCACAGCACTGATCGTAGTTGTGAAATCATTCGAGAGCTTTGCCCAACTTGGGACATTGTAACCAGCCGTAACCCAAACTTTCAAGCAGATACCATTGATACAGAAGTAAATGATATTGAAGCAGGTATTGAAGGGTGGAAGATCTGTTTAAATGTCACAGAACAACTAATTGGTGACTACAGTATCATGGACGATACTCCACGCCAACTACTAGTTCCAAGTATCTTTGTAGTAGACTCTGACCGTGAGCGTAGAGTAACACATGAACTACCACTGTATGAACAAAAATTCAATGGCTTTATGTTTAGTGATAGTCAGCAAAACTTTTTAGAACGTCGTAGTCGTAGCCTACACAACATTCCTGTGCATTATCCAGCAAACAGCACACGTGAATGTATGGCTCCGGGTCGACATTGGAATAGTTACAACACTGATCAACTAGTAACATTGTATTATGGATGGTGCCCTATGGATGAACAGAGCATTGCACGTAAGTTACAAATACAAACGCAAATACCCCTAATTGATCGTCAATTAAACCGTGGGTTCCATCACATTACCAACAAAGAAACATTAATTTATAGACTTGAAAATGAGTTTATTCCTCGTTCACGAGATATATCAAAGGAAATAAAATCGTATGTCAACAAACACCAAGATTTTTCAAATATACTTTAAGCCAGAACTTAAAGCACATTGTGATCCAGCATTTACGCCATTAGATAACACAGCTAATCCTCGCCCAGAGCTACGTGAGTGGGATGTATGGGATCGTGAATACAATAGCATTGTAAATCAAAATCTAGACTATTGGGGCTTTGTTAGCTGGAAGTTCAAAGAAAAAACTAACCTAACTGGCGACCAGGTATTTAAGTTTATCAACGATAATCCGGGATATGATGTTTACCTGTTTAATCCATGTACCTTAAATGAAGCTGTATTTGCCAACAGTTGGGAACAAGGTGATTACCATCACCCAAATATTTCAGCTATAGGTAACTCATTCTTATCTAAGATTGGCTACGCAGATCCTGATGTTAAGAGTCTAATGTTAGATCGTAACAAAACTGTGTTTGCTAACTATATTGTTGGTAGTCGCGATTTCTGGGCTAAATTTATGCCATTTACACATAAATTGTTCAGTGAAGCAGAAAAGGATCCTGTGTTCAAGCATCAGGTATTTGGTGAGGGACTGAGCAACTATGCACACGATAAGTCATTACCGAACTTTACATTTTTAATTGAACGTTTAATTCCAACCTACTTAGAGTTAGAAGGAATTAACAGTATCGGATACAAGCATACGCCCGATAGTATATCGATTAAATATGGGCAGGTTATTGACGAAATTATGGCACTTTCAGACCTAAAAATGGCTGTAAATCAACATCAAAGTGACGAATTATATGACGTTTGGAACTACTTCAGACACAAGTTTTTAGAGCGTAATCCTAACGTTTTGGGTCTAGAGTAGTTATCTCAATTAACTCAAAGTTAAGTATGTATTAAACGGTGAAAATCCCGGCATACATACTTAACGTTCGGAGGAATCAGAATGACACAAATCACAGAGAAGTATTACTGTGCAGGGCGAGCATGCGATAAACGAGATACATGTCATAGACATACTGCTAGTATGTCAGTTAACAATGCAGACTTTAATGATTATGATTTAGTAATGGTTAGAGAATTACCAAAGCCCTGTCAATTTTACATAGACCGCAATCAAGCTGAAGGTCTACAGCCAAACTAGCAATAACAAGATCCGACAACACTAACAGGAGGAAGAGTATGAAAATACTAGCGACCTGGGCAATAATGTCCTTTGCGTTTCTAATAAGCACCACAACAGCAGCCGTGGCAGATGATGAGTTACCTATGGAATTACGTATGGAAAAACAAATCATGTGCATGGCTAAAAATATCTACTATGAAGCAGGAATGGAAAGCTCACAAGGCAAACTAGCAGTAGCACAGGTTACTATGAATCGTGCTACCAGCGGAAAGTTTCCTACAACTGTATGCGGAGTGGTTAATCAACGCACTAGAATAGCAGGTAAAATGGTTTGTCAATTTAGCTGGGTCTGTAACCCGGTGGGCAAGATCAAATATCTAAGTGATCGCTGGCAACAGAGTGTAGAAGTGGCCACCGCGGTTATCATTGAAGGCACGCACTTTGATCAACTGAACAATGCACTTTACTTTCACAACACACAAACACATCCAGGATGGGGTTTAGAACGTGTGGCCAGAATAGACAATCAAATATTCTATAGCGATCGCAAAGATCGATTGACATCTGATCAAAAATAGTTTATACTAGTGTTTTTAATAAATACAGAAACGGTGCCAAAAGTGCCGTTGTTTTTATATAAGGACATACCATGTCAACTACTACCGATACACTGCCACAACAACCACTACAAGAACAAACTACTCCAGATATTCCAAATGTATGCCAGCCCGGCGATTCAGAATGTTTGGCTAGATTAGTCCAAGCATTTAGCGATTGTGACTAATCAAGTTTAAAAACATTGTTGACACCCCCCGATAAATATTGTAAAATGTATTATCAACTAGGGGTCAATGATGACTGTAGATTTTCAAACACTAGAACAATGTCATGTTGTTCATAAACCTTGGGGTCAAGAAACATGGCTACAAGGGGGTAGTGATGTTTACCCATTTGCACTAAAAGAATTAATCCTAAAAGCAGGTTTTGTAACTAGCCTACAGGTCCATCAATTCAAATCAGAATCAATTCATTTACACATAGGTCGTGGTGCTTTGGCTTATCATCCTAGGCCATTTGACTGTGAGCGTTATCTAGCAGGCGGATATACCGCAGAAGATATCGAGCATATTAAAAGTCAATTGATTGTGCAACCGTTAGAACCGGGTGCAGTGTTCCACACACCTCCTTGCACTATTCATCGTATGATTGCCTATGATGACCTACACTACACAGAAGCCAGCACTACACAACTTGATGACGTGATCCGCTTAGAAGATTCAGCTAATCGTGGACATGGAAGGATTGATTCAGAACATGTCAAATAAACCATTAACAGTATTAATCCTTGCGGCAGGCTATGGTCGTCGCATGGGCCAGTTTAGTCGTATGATTCCTAAAGCATTAGTTCCATATGACAACAAACCCCTAGTCAGTCACATCATGAGTAAGTTTGACAGTGACACTAAGTTTGTTATTGCCTGTGGACACATGGGCCAATTGATCAAAGACTATGTCAGTGAAGTGCATAAAGATAAGAACATAACCTTTGTTGATATTGACAACTATGCAGAAGGGGACACAGGCCCTGCAACTACAATTCAAATGTGTCAAGCCCATATCCGCGGTGGCTTTATGTGGCTAAGTTGTGATACTCTATTTGACTTTGACTACAAGACCAAACTAGATCATAATTGGATTGGAGTAAGACCAGTAGATAGCGCAATTGCTCAAGACTACTGCTGGATTGAACGCGACGGTGAAGAAATCACACAGGTGCATAATAAAGAAACCAGCAACACAGCCGTTGATGCTTTTATTGGATTGATGTATGCTGTAGACGATGCTTACTTAGATAATCTAATCAGTCGTGGTGCTAAAGAAACCCCAGAGGGATTTGCGGGATTAGATCTCAAGGCTCACACAGTTAGAAGTTGGCAAGACTTTGGCACTTATGAAAAGTGGGAAGAACTATCGAGTGAACTGTTTGATGTTAGTTTTCCTAAGCCAGATGAATTGTTCTATAACGACAATCGTCAAATTATTAAATTTTGGACTAATCCAAAACATGCTGACTTAAGAGTTAAGCGTGCTAATGCCAATCCAGGGTGTATGCCAAATCGTGTGCGTAAGAGTGGCAACTTCTTAATACATGATTTTGCTGATGGTGACATTGTCTACAATCAATACACACCTGAACTATATGCTAACATGTTAGCATGGTGTAAGAATAACCTATGGATCAATGCAGTAGATACCAGTGGTGACCTAAATGCTGGCGCTGATATAAACCAGCTCAACATTTGCAATAAGTTCTACTATGACAAGACCATGGAACGTGTAGAAATGTTCCGTGCCAAGTATCCTAACTGGTCAGAGCCTATTGAAGTAAATGGGGTAGCTGTGAAACCAATTGACTACTATCTAGATCAAATTGATTGGGCATATCTATCTACTGAAACTTCTTGGAAGTTTGTGCATGGTGACCTACACTTTGACAACACAATATATGATCCAGTCACTGGACGCTTTACTGCCATTGATTGGCGCACCGACTTTGGTGGTGAACTATATGGTGACCAATACTATGACCTAGCTAAGATGTTGGGCGGACTTCACCTAAGTTATAAAGATGTTAAACATGAACACTACAGATATTTAGAAGCAGATGATCGCGTGCAAATTGGTGTGCCTAGTGTCAACCTAGTAGATGACTACGAGCAGATCTTAAGAGAGTGGGTAGAAGCACAAGGCTTAGAGTGGAAGAAAGTTAAACTATTAATGCCAATCATCTACTTGAACATGAGCCCATTACATGAAGCACCGTTTGACAAGTTCTTAGTAGCACTAGCACAGTTACACTTTAGCAAGGTATTATAATGTATAAAAGATTTATATTAGATGTAGATGGCGTGTTAAATGATGGCATGCTCTATTGGGGACCTACTGGTAAACCATTCAAGGCCTTTGGTAACTATGATCACGATGGCCTAAAGTTATTGCGTAGTCATTTAGACATTGAGTTTGTTAGTGCTGATGAAAATGGATTCGGCATTACATATAATCGTATAGTTGAACACATGAAGTTTCCCTTGACCATGGTCAAAGAAAAGGATCGCTTAAAGTTTGTTCTAGACAAGGGTGATCCAAGTGAAACTATATTCATGGGCGATGGCCCTTACGATGCTAAGATCATGCCCCATGTGGGCCTAAGTTTTGCTCCGGCACAGGCCTGGAGAACTGCTATCAATGCCGCAACCTATGTCACAAAACGTGAAGGTGGCAAGGGTGCCGTTATGGATGCTTGTATTATTATTATGGATAAGATGGGGATTGAACATGGATTTTAGACTAGGATTTGGGCCAATGAGCTCAGAAGTAATAAAGGCAATTTGTAACTACACATACGATACAAAACGTCCATTGATGATGATTGCCAGTCGCAATCAAGTTGATGCAGATAGTGGGTATGTAATGACCACACCAGCACTGCGATCATTGTTAAACACATTACCAACAGAATATGTTTGGATGTGTCGTGATCATTGTGGTCCATACTTTTTAGACACAGAAAAGAAGCTGACCTTAAAGAAAGCCATCGAAGCAACTAAGAAAACTATTGCCTATGATATTGAACAGGGATTTAACCTTATTCATATCGACACTAGTCGTGTAGAAGATACCTATGGAGTTGCAGAAGAATTATTTAAGTTTGCTCTTAAATTAAATCCAGACATACGTTTTGAATTTGGCACAGAAGAAAACGTAGGTGTTGCGGCAGGTGCTATCAAATACGAAGCTGATGTGGCCTTTGCTAAAAACATGCCTAATATTGAATTTGTGGTAGCACAAACAGGTAGCTTATGTCACGAAGATCATCAAGCTGGTACCTTTGAAATTGACACAGTGCGCAAGTTAGTTAAAGTAGCCAATGACAATGGCGTTAAATTAAAAGAACATAATGCTGACTACCTAACAGCAGATGAAATTCGTCTACGTCGAGCCGCAGGTGTTCACGCCATGAACATTGCTCCACAACTAGGAGTAGTTCAAACCAAACTGTTAAAAGAACTATGTTTGAATCGCATTGGGCAAGCTGAATGGAATAAATTTAGCCAAGTGGTACTGGCCAGTGGTCGTTGGGCAAAATGGACTGACAGTCTTGAAGATGATCAAAAGGTCATTGTTGCTGGACACTACTGTTTTAACACACCTGAGTATCAGGATATTATTACTAAACTTGAACAGCATGCTGATTGGGATCATGAAATTCAATCTGCTCTATGGCAAGTTTTTGATATCTATACCAACAACCTATGATAGTCTTATTTAATGTTAAGATCACGGATGTCCGTATGGGCTATCCTTATACCCGTGGTGCATGGATGCCAAATCCAGAGCGATTCGATGTTTTTAAATATTGTTTGGCCAGTACCGCAGTATTAAATCCATTGGTAAGAAAGTTTGCCTTTTATATCACCCTAGCACCTGAATTGGCTCATAGGCAAGCTGAATTAGAAGAATACATTCACAGTCTGTTTCCAAAAGATAAACTACACCTAGTGTGGCAACGTTGTGATTTTGGCCGTGATTGGCAGCAAGCCTGTGATGAGATTTTAACGGACCCTGATGAGATTGTTTGGTTGGCCTGTAACGATGATCATATTTTTATCGACCGTAACTTGGACATGGTACGCAGTAGCGTTCAAACACTAGACGCTGACCCCGATCCCAACGCAGTAGTCTACTACAGTCATTGGCCAGAACAGATGCGCATGAGCCAACACTTCAATGGGCAGCTCACCGAGGATGGTAACTTCATACGCTTTGATTGGGAAACCTTTGATGGCATCATGATGCTCAAAGCTGATCGACTTAAACGTTATTGGCTACAGGACTACGGCAATGCACTAATGTTCAAAGTTGACTACTTGGGCGCACATCACGGATATAAGTGTCCGGGACCTGTGTATGCTCCTACTAGAGAAATGGTACGTCACTATGAAGGTTACAGTCATGTGGGCACAGGCTGTGATAATATCAGTCCACCACTGTATGTTCCTGAGGGCTTCTTTGACAACACCATGCGAGTGCGTATAGGTTATCCTGAACGTCTAGATGGATGGCAAAACTTATATAGTGCGGCAGAGTGGTTATACAATGCTAACCCCAACGGAGTAGAATATCGTTGGTGTATAGATGACATTCCTTTATTCTGGAAAGATCACATTAAAGATCTAGATGTTAACCTAGATCAAAATATAGGACAACTATATCAAGCACGTGATGCGGCTTTCTTGGCTGCTACTCGTGTGCCAATGAAGTGCTTTGGTATTGAGTTTACTCACGCACCAAGCCATCCTCGAGAGTTCTTTTCTAAACACCTCTTGGCCAAGTAGATTTTGGTTGACTTCTTAGTTAATTGATCGTATAATGACAACACATTAACTAAGAAGGGCAGTAAAATGGCAACCAAGCTAGAGAATGTTGAATTAGAATTAGCGCATTTTAATAACTTTAAACATTACATCCCCAACTTTGACCAGATGTGCAAAGATACAGTGGCCTTGCTAGCAGAAGTTGGGCTATTACAGGTAAGCACAGGGTTTGAGTATGCTATTGCTAAAGTTGGTGGACATACAGTGATATCAACAGATGAAGCTGATATCAGTGATGGTAGTGATGCTAAATTAGTTTCTGTCCGGACATATGGTTATGGCAAATCATACGGTGCACCGGTGACTAATATCTACAACAAGACTGGCGCATTGCGTGTTCAAGTTTATGAACGCAAATATAATAAATTTTATTATTTTGTAATTCCACATCGTGCTTACCGTCATATTGGTAAAAAATCTAATATTGAAATTCCATTCCATCTTGACGGAACTCCGAGACGAATAAATCGTGCCAAATATGAAAATTGGTGGGATTACGAAGTTAGTTCATTTGAAGAGATGTGTGCATAAACTGATTGACAGATAACCAAGTTGACTGTATAATAGCTACACTAAGAAAACAACTACAAAGGATACAAAATGGCCGGCAAAGCAACTTCAGTGTATTTGACAGTATCCGACAAATCAACACACAAAACAATCCTACACAAAGTTTTCTTTAACATGAATGGGCTTAACGAATTTGTCAGCACAGATGAGTTTAAGGAAAAGTATCCAGCTGACACATACTACATTTCGAAAGAAACATACTAATGGCTTTAGAAGTTATTCGAGAAGTAACGGTTTGGTCTGTTGATTATAGACAGCCAAACCACACATACCTAATGAAGGGTGAACGTGCTGTGGGCTATCAAAAGTGGCACGAAGGTGAGCCTATCTATTATACCACAAAACAAAAGCTAGACAAGCGTGGCCGCAAGTTTGTCAAAGTTACAATGAAGGACAGCCCATTTAAAGCAGATAACGTATTGGTTAAATGATGAAGTGGACTGCTGGCCTTAAACTTACCGATGATGAACTATTGCGTTACGCATACCTCAGTGATGATGAACTTATAGTTCGCATGGCTGGCGTAGTAGAACGCACACAAGAGCAGGTACTCAGTGAAGTTGTAGAACTTACCAGCGAGTTACACAGTGCTCAAGAAACCGCTGAGAGGTTTGAGGAACTATACCTAAAGAGCCAAAGCCAGCGTGAACTTGAACTAGAACAGACAATTCGTTTCCAACAGCAACGAGAACAACGATACCTCAATCGTATTCACGAACTTGAAGAACAATTCCAAATGTGGGATATCTTATCTACAGATAATAGTTGACTTTTTGGTTAAATGACTGTATAATGCTACACATACACTAACAACACAGGAAGAATAATATGTTCGAAACTTGCGTAAAACAGTATGTTTTAATTACATTAAACAGCATCAAAGTTAAAGCAGAATTCTTCTCAGGCACCTTGT
>Ga0316229_1002697_pt1 | contig 14998 bp, 18 predicted proteins | sample TBH18023metaG_FD_206011 | JGI IMG/M metagenome (GOLD analysis project Ga0316229, IMG submission 206011) | Freshwater microbial communities from Trout Bog Lake, Wisconsin, USA - TBH18023 | ecosystem: Environmental > Aquatic > Freshwater > Lake > Hypolimnion/Profundal zone | place: USA: Wisconsin...
GAGATGGGGTTGATAGTTGCAGCCGGAAATAAACAAAACAAACGCGGTCGCATGATGATCGTTTGGCGGTTGCCATGACCCGCGATGACATCATTCGGATAAGGGGGGAGAAACCATGATCTGCACGACATTGAATCGAATTCGCGAACATGATCCGTATGTTGAAGGTTGGAGAAAACTTCTTCGGCATCTTGGCAAAACAGAAGCCGATGACGAGCCGCTACCGTTTGGCGTCATTTTGGAATCAAACGGAATTAAAGACGCTTTGTGGGCGTGTCGCACGGTTCCTGAGCATGACCGCGAGTGGCGGTTGTTTGCTGTCTGGTGTGCAAGACAAGTGCAGCATCTGATGACCGATCAACGAAGCCATGAGGCAATCAATGTTGCAGAGCGTTTTGCTTTGGGCGCAGCGACAAAAAATGAATTGGCTGCGGCGAGTGATGCGGCGAGTGATGCGGTCTGGTATGCGGCGTGTGATGCGGCGTTGGTTGCGGCGAGTGATGCGGCGTGTGATGCGGCGTGTAATGCGGCGTTGGCTGCGGAGAGTGATGCGGTGCGTAAAGCGGCGTGGTATGCGGCGGTGGCTGCGGCGTGTGATGCGGCGAAAACTGCGGCGTGTGATGCGGCGTGGTATGCGGCGAAAGCTGCGGCGTGGGATGCGGCGAGTGATGCGGAGTTGCCTGCTCAAAAAGCAGAGTTTTTGCGTGTGGTGACAGAAACGGAGTGTTGTGAGGCCATCCGCGCACGGGGTAAATCAGAGCGCCGTGAAGAGTTTTTTAAAGAGTTCGGCAATGACTGACGTTTTAATGCCGATTGATGAATTAAACAAATTGCGATTAATCAAAGATGAAGCAATTAATTTGTTACAAAAATTGGTAGACGTTTGTCAACGTAGCGATCCTGCCTGGGTGGCTCTGCACAACAAAAAACCAGTTTACGATGAAGAATGGGATGAAATTGTTGGCAACGCCGAAGAATTTTTAGAGGAAATCAAAAAATGAACAAATTTATTGGCGAATGGATCGCATGGGTGATTTTTTTGGCTCCAATTTATATTTTGTGCCATTTCATCGGAAAGTATTGGTAATGCAAATTTTATTTTTTGTGATCGAATTGGCGGTCGTCTTGGCGTTTGCCTGGGCGATCGCTTACGAATGAATCAACCAAAGCCTTTAGGCTAGGGTATGTTGCCGGTGAAATCAGGTAGCTGTTACCAACGCCGGCAGCAATACCCGCTTCAACGTCGGTCATTTTGTCGCCAACCATGATTGACTGAGACAAATCAATTGCGTGATCTCGAGCGGCTTGTAACAGCAAACCGGGTTTTGGCTTGCGGCATTCGCAATATGCAGATGGCATATGCGGGCAATGGTAGGTTGCCAAAATTAAAATCCCGATCCGCAATAGTTCGTCAGACAATCGACTAGTAATGTCGAAAAAATCCCGTTCGGTAAACAAACCGCGACCAATACCGGATTGGTTAGTGACAACAATCAGGGCGTAACCGTCATCTTGCAATTTAGCCAGGGCGTCGATCGCCCCCGGCAAGAAATGAAACCGATCCCATGTCGAAATGTAGCCACCGTCAATGTTGATGGTGCCGTCTCGATCCAAGAAAGCGGCTTTCTTAAGCACTCAATCCCCGCAACAAATGCACATTAACAATTGGAATGTTAACGTGCAGTCATTGTAAACACGAAAACCCTACGACAATTGGCGGGAGCTGATGCCGATCCCAGTCCTCAAGCAAACTAGATTCCGGCAGCGGATTTCCCCAAGGATCAGTTTCCGTTAGCTGTCCCGCTGTTGGACGACAATCCAACGTCCTTATTGGCGACGACGTGCATGACAGCATTGACAGCGCCAACCAAGGCAACAACACCGCCAGCAAGACCGTGGATCGTGTCATCGTCGAGCTCCAGATCGAACCCGTATGCCTTAGAAATCAAAAGAGCCGTGCCGATAAACGCCACAACTCCGTTGATCGCAACCAACCGATTTTTCCATGCCGCGGCATTACTCAGAGCTTCGCCCTCTTTGAACAGATCCCAAAATTTGGGCAGATTGGCGATCAGTCCCATGTCAGGCCGCCGGAGCTGCGGGCGTCACGGACGCGGCTTGGGGCGCCAACTGGTTGACCACGGTCGAAACCAGGGTGGTCACGGTCTTGCTGGCAACGTCGGCACCGACCGCCTTGAAAGCAGGAATTGCCGCCGCGATGCCGGCTTCAATAGCAGCACCTACGCCGGCAGCAGTTGCCGCCGTGCCGCCAGTCGCAAGATTGGCAAGTACGGTGGTGCCGATCAGCGTGACCACGTTCTCAAGATCAGCAACGCTGACCTTCTCAAGTTCGGACAGCGCCGCCTTGGCATCGGCTTCGATGGTCTGCCCAATGGGGCTCGTCTGAAACCAAGTCTCAACCTTCGACAGAATTCCGCTTAAAAACGACATATTAATCTCCCATTGGTACATTAATCTGGCTTTGATTGTACCCGTAATCGGACAACGTGTTTAGCAACGCCGTCAAAAACGTCCGCAAATGCGGATCCGCCGGCGGATGTTTTTCGAGATACAGACGCAATGCGTCAATGTCAGCTCTCAATTTCCGATACGGCCTCACGAATACTTGTTCCTTAAGTAGTTAAACGATAACGGCATCAAATCATAATTGCCGTTTCTTACTTCGTTCAAGATAACGATACCGTTCCATTCTGATTCTTGCACGTCAGACGGCCTATAAGACTCGTGGTGAGGATAAAACCGACCGCACACTAACCCGTGGCTCACATGATCTGGATACTGCTTAGAGGCGTATAGAAAGCCCTGCTGGTGTCCTTGAACAAAAGATCCTCCAATGTGATTCAGCCGGTTGTGAATAGCGCCCCCGATCGGCTTGCCAGACAGCGGATTGGGGAAATAATGACAATATTTGATCCCGTCAATGGTCACGATCTTCAGAAAATCGTGCCGCTGAAACCACGGCGTCTCGAGGGAATCTAGCGATATGATGCCCTCCCATTTCGGATCCCTAAAGATTGCCCGCGTGAGCCTGTTTTCGTGATTGCCAAACAAAAAATGGCATTCGGGTTTCCACAGGCGTCGACGGCCTTTAATGAGCCGAGCTTGTTCGGCTACCATCGGCGCGACTAATAACCGAAACGCTTCATTTCCAATCTCGATATCAGTCTGAACCCGTCTCCCTTCGGCCTCCTTAGACCCCGGCGCATCATGGGTCGACAGCGACGGCAGATCCCAGTGATCGCCAATGTGTACGATCACATCGGGTTTGTAATCAACAATGGCCCTGCCGGCCCAAGTGAAATGAGTGAGATCCGATCCCGGCTTAACTTGCGTGTCCGGGATGATGAGATGCCGCCGCATTCACTTTTTCGCTTTGCGACGCCGTGCGGCTGGATATTTTGCGCCGACCAATGCCTGGTGCAACAAGCCCGCTAGCTGATCGACAAATGGCTCATTGCGGGCCAGTTTGTGGCTCATTAAATCCAGACAAGCGTGTAACAGCTCGTGGAAGAAAGTGTGATACCGAAGGCTCTCATCCAGTCCGCCGTGGATATAAATTTGATGCGCCGACGGATGCCACAGGCCGGCAGTTTCTTCGCCAAACTCCCATTTTTCAGCCGGCACGATCTCAATGTTGATCGTGTGGCCGAGCAACGGGACGCTAGCCGGGATCACCGCCGATCTCTGTTTGCGAACGTCCACAACACCGCAAAAACCACGGCAATCATTGACACAATGTTGAGTATCCGTTCGGCAATTAACACAATGCGATCCCCGAGTGAATTGTGTTGTCCGGATAAGGCTGTTCGCCATTCTCCTGATAAATTATTGCAGATACAAGCCCAAACAATTGATCTGTAATGTTTATGTAGTCATCCGGAGCGATATTGCATCGTGTTGATACATTTTTGATGTACGCGTCCGTTGGGTTGTTGTCCGACGGCGGAGCCCACCGATTGATGATCCCTCGAATGGTCGTGATGCCGTCTTTCTCGTAAGAAAGCAGGATGCGGGCAATTGCCCGCAACCCCCACTCAGGCGTTTGAAACTGAACAAAGGCAGGATCCGTCTGATCCGGGGCCATACCCTGCCATTTGATCCCCAAGCGAATGTTGCCTGGGTTGTTGTTTCGCTCGCCTCGAGTCACGTTAGACCTTCAAGGTCAAAGTACGTTTGTAGTAAAACCGAGCGGTAAATATGCCGGCAACGATCGAGACGATTAACAAAATTGTCCTCAGTATTTCATTTACGTCTATCAAACAACTCACAAGCCAACCGGCCCAACTGGCGGCGAGCGCGACGTCCGCGGCTGCTTTTGTTGCATGAGTAGACATGAAATTCAATCCTTAATTAATAACAAACAAACAAATTTAATTACTTTAAAAATTATTAATCACATAATTCCAGTGGCAATCCAAGTGCAGTTAATTGAGCCAGAGGTATTTACGCCTATTGCTTCAATTAGAAAACTTCCTTTTGATACGCTAATAGGAAATGCGGAAATTCCTCCATTTACAGTATCTGCTACGCTACAAGTAACACTAGGAATTGCATTAAATGATTTTGGAAAACTAATTGATGAGCTTTGAAATCTTCCCAAAGATCCATAGCTTGCTTGATAAGTGCAAGTGGCCGTTCCTGACAACGTAACTGTTTCAATATCTGTCGACGATGAAGAATTAGAAACGTGATTAGTTACAGCTTGATAACTATTCAAATTTACGACATTATTTGTTGCCCCTGACGCAATGGATACAGCAGTCGCCATTACGCGAAACGCATTAGAACCAATAACAAATTCCTGTGTTGATGCACTTAAAGATATTCCGATTCCTCCACTGGAATCGTAATTAATCAAATTGTTTCCTTCGATAATTCCACCAATCCAATTTGTACCAACTGAAATAAGAGAATTGCCGGTTACGGTGGTTCCGATTTCATTGCCGATGATTCTCGTATCAGTAATGTAATAACCAGAAGTCACATTTCCTAAAACAATCGGAATTCCCGATTGATTTTCAATAGAATTGTTTAAAATTGCCAAATCTGCTGTGGTATAGGGTGTGGGAGCCGCGCCGGGATTAAAATTAATTGCACAAGAACCGCTTAACATTTTATTGTTAGTTATTCGCAAACCGCCGCCTGAAACCCATACAATTCCAGTTGCTCCCGACGAAATTCCAAAAACACAACGATCTATTACGCTATCGCCGTAATCTGGATTGTAGTCGTTTTCAATTTTCACATTTGCTGTTGCCGCATATTGAAAAATGCAATCAACAATTTGATAAAACCAAGCATTATTAAAATTTAAGTTATAGGCAAACGAACCTAAAAACGACAATCTTTGAAATAAACAATAAGAACCATTTGAAGTTGCCGAAAATGTAATCCCAGAACATAAAGCATCGTTTGCTTTAAGAGAAAACTCGCTTAAAGAGTATGCGCCCGTTCCGCTAAGAGTGATTTTTGCCACACCGCTAATGTCTGTGGATTGTAAGATTACGTCATTCTGATTTGAGCCGATTATTCCGCCTCCGGGAATTGTGACGTAAGTAAATTTGTACGTTCCAGCAGGATAATAAATATTAATCCCCATGGAGTGTGCAACAGTCATTGCCACAGTATTATCTGTAACGCCGTCATTTTTAGCGCCGTACCGCAACACATTCCCAAACGGATACGCATAATTGGTGGGCGTAATTCCGGCAGATAATTCAACAGCAGTTTGAGGATACAAAACTGCACCAATTGCAGATTGAGTCAGGAATGATGGGTCGTTAATTCCTGATAAATTATCAATCGTTCCGCCACTAATGACGTTTCCGCTAGAATCCTGCAACACCATTTTAACGCTGACGCCACCGGGCACCCAAACTGGTGACGCCATGCGCCCGTTAGATTGCAAAATGATGGGATTGGCTTGCAATACGCTCAAAGAACTCGAAGTGTACGTTGCCACTGGTGTCGTTGTTCCGGCCACATAGGTACAGACCTTGCCGCCAGCCAGCACCACACCCTGATCGGTGAAGAACTGCAAAATGGTTGAAATAGGTAACAAATATCCGGTTGCCATAGCGCGTTACTCGTATTTAAATTCGGTTGCGTACCCGTGCTTTTGCAGCTCCGGGATCTCGTCGGCCAGCTTCTCGCCAATGTCGTCTCTATAAATCATATCCGGCACGTCAATTTCTTTGACCGTCTCGTAAGCGCGTTCACACGCTTGTTTGACGGTCTTGCCCATGCCGGTGACAACAGCCAGATAATCACCCGCGGTTGCCCAGATCTCGCGCTCAACTACCTTGTCGCCTTCCATATCTGGCATTTTTGCCATTTTGACGCATTGCGGCTGAATGTACTTTTGATTTTTAGCCGACACGCCATAAATCGGTATGTCGGTCGTTTCTTTTTTGGTCAGATGGCTGAACGGATAATCGGGCTGCGCCAATACGATGCCCACGGCCACGTCAGTAGACACCTCAAGCGTGTCCTCTCCGTTGCAAGCATCGAGCATCCATTCCGCCGGATCCCCGCGATGCTCGGCCATCATGATGTTGAACGCCGGCCAGCCCGGACGCATGGTGAATTCCAACGGCCAGACCTTGCCCTTTTCATCAATGATGCAATTAACGTCCACGTCGCCCAGATGACCCAGCTCGATGAGAGACTCCTCAATCGGGAGCATAACTTCATTACCAATTTTGGATTCGGTGACGTACTTTTGAACCGTGCCGGCTTCGCCACAATTCGGGCCAGCATTTCCCGATAGCAGTTTCTTGTGTTCAAAATTCTCGTTATACAGACCAATATACCCTTCGGAGCCCATCCACCGGGACACCGCAAACTCGCGCCCAGGTATAAACTTTTGCAGCATCACCGGGCCTTTCGGGTTCATCTTGATCCGCTGCCACCGTTGTAACCGAGCGATCAGATCAGCCGGGGATTTCGCGCAATACGACAGCGATTTGTCCTCATTGTCGCCAAGCGTTTTGAAAACGTATCGTTCTTCGGTTTTCCAAACGTGCTTCTCCGCGTCTGCCAGCGTTTTAAATTGCTGGTATTCCGGCACCTCGATGCCGTGATCCTCGAGGAATTTCATGCCCAGACCGCGCTTGACCTCCAGCTCGGCAGACTTTTGGCTCGGCCCATAGACTTTTGCGCCCTGCTTACGGAAAAAATCCAACCGCGGCAGGTAATCATCATTGGTCGACATCCAGATCAGATCCGCCCATTTGACGGACCCGACCCAGTTTGAAATGCGCTCGATGCCTTTAAATCCTTCCCCGACAGCCTGGTTGTTGGATTCCTTTGGTTTGATGAACCATCGAATCTGGTGGCCGGCTTTCTGGCACCGCCACGCAAACGCAAGACCCACGCCATCGTTGTCGATAATGAGGATCTTCACGGTTCAGTCCCCTTTAGCGTTAACGCTTTGCTACCGGGAGATATGCTTTTTTGGTAAGCCTCAGAAAGCAAATACTTTCTTGCCAAGGGGCGCGCTATTACGCCAGAAGCAGCTAATCCACCAATTAAAGGATGTTCAATCCCAAACGCGCCACCGGCACCACCGGCAATTCCTTCCAAAACGGTAACTGGGGTTTTATTTCTAACCTTAGACGCTTCACGCATTTCGCTTGGAAAAGCGTCGTGAATATCTGCAATGTCTTGTAAATGACCACTAAGAGGCACGCCTTTCTTTCTAAGGCTTGATAGTTTAGGTGCAGATACGTCGCCGGTGGCTCTGTTTAATGCGTCCTCAACAGTGTTTATTTTGGCTAACGATTTTCTTGCGTCTCTAAATCTTTGAACTAAATCTGGTTTGCCGATTGATTCAGCGTGTCTTTCTAATTGACTTTCAATAGCATCAGAAACTTGTTTTTGCGCGTAACCAAGTTCATTTTTTGCAGGATCTTGATTTTTCAAATTCTTTGACGCATTTCTACGAAGAATCTTTATTTGCAAAACAGCGTCTTTGGCATCAAAACCTTTTTCCATGTATTGACTTCTAAGCGTTTCAATATCTGGATTGCTTACTTTGCTAAAACTTTTCCCTGGCGTTCTGCCGATGCTAGAAATATCAGCAACGTATTTTTCGTCAGTTGTGACATTACCAAGATTGCCGACTTCTTGATAAACAGCGTTATGGGGCGCTTTTGCTTTTGTAATGGTTCTAGGCGTTAATTTGGTTCCTTTGGGCAAACCTATTTCTAATGCAGCCCAATCATTTGTTTTTGCTTGGTTTTTTACCGTTGCCTCAATAGACAATTTTGGCGATCCAGCGACGCCTTCAAGAATTTTACCGCCAGCGCCACCTGCTTCTGATGGTTTTAAAACGTAATCTTTTGATCTAGCCAATTTTGCCGCATCAGTTAATGGCATTCCTTTTGGGATTACTTTTTCACCAACAGCTTTAACTATTGGCCCCAAAACTCTGCCGGCAACAGCACCACCGGCTTCCATTCCAGCGCCAGTAACTACGTCTTTTGCTTGTTCGGCAAATACTTGTGGCGCAGTTTGAGGCTTGTCATAGCCCATAACTTGACGCGCACTTCTAATCAACTGGCGTCCACCGGCATAACCAAGCCCGGCTCCCACAATGGTTCCACCAACAGGCTCTGCAACAGTACCAAGCGCAGCTCCACCGGCAGCACCAAAAGCCTCAACAAACGGCTCTGCGACGTTTAATATCTTTTCACCAGTTGATATTGGTTTGTTTTTGACTATTTGTTCTTTAACGGTTTTCTGAATAACAGAAGGATCTGTCCCGTCTGGAAACTCTAAAGTGCCAACGCCTTCAACTTGTGCGTGAACGGCCATTACTTCACCTGATTCCCGTTGGCGTCAAATTTTAATACTTGGCTTACAGGTGTTGGTGTTGCACCGGCTGCTGGCGCTCCTGTCCTTGGCACTTTTGTAGCAGTCGTTTCACCAACAGTTTGTGCTGCCGGACTAAGTTTTTTGTTCCATTCCTCAAGCGTACCGCCGGCATCAATGAATTGACGTTTTAATCCGTCAAGCTGACCTTTCATCAAGCGCTTGTAATTTTCGCTGACCGCACGAAGCTGCTCCGGACTATTTGCCGCGTTAAGCGTAGCCTTGGCAGATTCACGGTCGCCCAATGCGCCCGCGCTGCCGGTGACGGCTTTGACGATTTCATCCGCGACCAATCCCTTGACGGCATCAAACGATACAGGCGCCGCTTGTCCGGTGGCCGCAGCCCACCGATTGCCGACTTCATTGATAACCCGAGTGTCTCGATTTCCCAAGGCCGTCGACAATTGATCGAGCGTATCCAAGTGATCGAGCGCCACGTTAAACGACCGAACGGCATTACCTTGTTTGCCAGTCGCAAAAGCATTTAATCCTGACTTTTTGACGGTAAATTGATTTGCGTCATAGTCGGGATTCAATTCCCTAACCCTAGACATGATTGCCACGCCGTAGGGGCTTCGTAGCGCCATGCTGGAAGGGGGCGCAAGCTTATAGTCGGCGATCATTGCCGCCATGTCATCGACGCCCTGCCGTTGCTCTGGCGTCAGACTGCCCCGAGCGCGTTGTGCCGCTTCGCGCGCACGATCTGCCTTTTCTCGTTCTTGCTCTGCTCTTTCCGCAATGTCAGCCCGTTTTTCGGTAGCTTCGACCTTGCGTTCCTCTCGAGACTGCTTGGCATATTCCTCAAGCATCTTTCGGCCTTGCGCCGTTTGCTGAATCAATCCTTGAATCTTGTTATGGTCGTAGGCCGGCGGGATCTTCTGCAATTCCTGCGGGCCAAAGAATGGATCTCCTTTGTAATCGCGCTGATTGGCAAGAGATCCAAGCGTGTCAATGTACGGCTTTTGCATTGCCGCACTAGCCGCTTCGGGAGTCATACCGCCGCCGCCCTTTTCTTTTGGGGTAATGAGCTGCGTATATTGCTGATCGAGCGCATTGAGCGCCGATGCAACTTGACTGTTTTTCTGATCGGCAAACTCAATTTCTCGAGCGCGATTTTCGATTTTCTTTGATTCCAGATTAACGTCTTGCATTTCAGCTGCATTGAAAGCGCTATGCACATTCATTGCAGCTTCGGGGCCGACTTGTTGCTGGATTGCCTGTACGGCCTTCATCTGGCCTTCTTTGCTGGTGACATCGAAATTGCGTAACAGATTCTTGGTTTGCTTTCGCTCTTGAGATTGTTCTTTCTCGTCCTCGAGCTTCATACGATTCATCTGCTCGGTGGTCATCAGATCCGACAGCTTGTAAGCCTTGGCCTGAGATCCGACAATATCTGGCATCCCAGAAGCGATATCTTGGATTGCACCTGCGTCTAAGGTTGCCATTATCGAATTTCCTTAACTAATTGGGCCGACGACGCCCGTCGGAACTTCTGTCGCATTCGGATTTGGCGCGTAATTGATCGGTGACACGCCACCAGGGTTTTGCAAACCTTGCAGCGTGTTATACATCGCGTATTGACCGGCAGCGCCGCCGGCAAGTTTTGACAACGCCGCCGCCTGGTTAATGTCGATATTGGCCGCGTTAATGCCCTGATTGGTCAGCGATCCACTGATATTTGCAGCCGCATTGCCAATATTCGCAGCCTGACCCGCCGCCGCGGCCTGACCCAGACCGACCACGTTTTCGACATTTCCAACGGCCTGTTGATACGTCTGATTCGCCAATCCGGTCGAGTACTGATCGAGCGCTGTAAGCGTATTGCCACTTAAACCTAAACCCATCGCGTTAGCTGATGCCTGAGTCGACTGCAGTCCTTGCTGCAATGCAAACTGATAGCCGGGAGTCTGTGCTAGCGCCGCCTGTTGGGCTCCGGGAGCCGCAGGAGCGCCCGACGGCGTGAGCCCTAGCAAGGATTGCAATTGGGGTATCGCAGACTGTCCTAGCGCCCTGTACGGGGCTGAGAGCTGCGCCTGTTGGGCGAGCGCCTGATTCTGTTCCGCAATTGACGCGTTAGTGGCATTTTGAGTAGCCGACGCTGCCGAACTCGAAGCCGCCAACGTGGCTCCACCTGCAATGACCGCTCCACCTATAACTGCTGCCGCGACCATATCAATCTCCGAGCCAATGGCTGTAATAACGCTCTACTTCTTCGTACCCCAGTTTTTCAAATAACCAACTTGCATCTTTGTGTAGTTTACTTCCCACAAACATTCTCTGCACCCCCCGTCGCTTACATTCGGCTTCTACCGCTTTAAACAAATAGAAACCGGCGCCGGCGCCCCGGTGATCCGGGTGAACATAGAAGATATCCATCGTGCAGGTCAGGCATGTCCGGTAATGCAATCCCGGCGCAATGAACCCAACGAAATACCCAACCAAAATGCCATCTTCTCGCACCGTGACTGCCAGCGCTTCGCCTCGAGCATCTCGAGCAAGGTAAATGTCGTATTGCGGATCGAGCGGCACCTTATCTTTGTTAAGAGCAAGCTCGTCCCAGTGATCGGGCAATAGCGGTTTTACTTCTTCCAAAAAAGGCGCAAAAGGTTCGACTTGGCAGGTAATCATGTTTTTATGTCCACAATGAGGTGGATACGATCGTCTGCCGAATTGTTGCGGACTTCATGCTCTACGCTGTTGTCAAACCACCATATCTGGCCGGTAGACATACAAATTTCTTCCGTTCCGCAACGAAACAACGAACCCGGCAATCCCTGCAACACACAGTGATATCGCTCGTAATAGGCCGCGTGACTGCCGCCATCTTCGTGCGCGTCAATGGTTTTGCCTGGCGCCAGTTTGGTAATCAGCACCCGGCCGAGCCGCACACCGGAAACTTTGGACATTAAACCGAAGATTATTGGCTTAATCGTCCAAAGCTGGCCGGCTGCGGGATACCAAACGCTTTCATGTTCGTCGACGACCTTCGCCGCATCCGCAGTCTTTTCATATTCAGCCAGGTCGTTAAACCTGATCCAAATGTCGGAAACCTGCTGATGCGGGCTCTGCGGATGGGTCGTCCGCAGCCGATTCTGATCCCACAACTCCGGATGCTGCTGGAGCTGGTGAACCAACGGAAACGGATCAAAGGTCGATACGAACTGAAAATTACGCATTAGACAACGCCAATTTCGCCTTCGGCCTCAAACGTCAGCGTCGTGGCCGCGGATGCTAATCCTGTTAGATAGTCCGAGGTATCCAGCCTGACCTGACCGTACCAGTCGATGTAACTGTTGGCTGCAACCGATAGCGCCGTGCCGAGGAATTCCGTACCCGCTGCGGATCCGCCGGTGGCGCCGATGTAAAACGAACACGTCGCCGCCGAGCCGGTCTTGTTGACCACGCGAATGTGCCGCACAACCAAATAGGTCGCGGAGTTAGTGCCGGCCAGACCCGTACCGCCAGTAATGGTGGGTGGGTTGATAATGTTCGCCGCCGTTGTACCTAGGGCCACCGGGCCCATACGGAGTAATTTGTTACTTGCCATATAAATTTCCCTAAAAAATTAAGACCAGTTACCTACGTTTGTGACCGTCGACGACCCAATCGGCCGAATCTTGAAATATGAACCTACCGCAACCACCGCCGCCGCCGCGGTATTCAACGATACCTGTGGAATAATCGTGCCGGCAGTAGTTACGCGTATGATTCCAGTGATTTTAGCGTAACCGAGCCCGCTTGTATTTGCAGCCACAAGTGCGGTATTAGCCGCCGTGTTAAATGTCTGAGACGGAGCCGCAGCGGTCGCCAACGTGCCGCTTTTGCAATTGGCCTCCCATGCCTGGGTAGTGACCGCGGTGCCGCCAATCGCAAAACCAAATACGCTGCTGGTTCCAGTATTCAGCGACGACAAGGCAAAAGAGCATTCAAATTCAAACGTACCCAGTGGCAACGTCAACGTGCCGTTTGTGGTCGCATTGAACAGTTTTTGCGCGGCAGTCTGAGACGTTAGCGTATACGTTGCGTTGAGGATCTGGATCTGTTCAGACGCCAATACGCCGCGACAGCTAGCAGTAGGCGTGAAATATCCAACCGTACCGTCGTACTCAACCGCACCGGCGGTCGCCGTCGTCAGGTTGGTGCCGGAAGTCAACAACAACGGCTCAACCGTTGCGGTGCCTGCGCCCAGTGTTAATGCGGCACCGCTTGACGGTGTGGCGATGCTGACCGCGCCCGACGCCGCAAACGTCACTGCCAATGCCGTGCCGTTCGCTCGGCCGATTTGCACGGCGCCGGTTCCAGAGCAGAACGCCAGATCGCCTAACGAGGCGCCAGCGACCGTGGCCGTTCCGGTGCCGATGTAACCGGCAGCCGTGCCGCTGTTCGATAGGCTGACATAGCCACCGTTTGAAGAGGTGGTATTGAAATCGCCGTAGTGCGCGGTGTTGCCGGCGGTGATCTGTAATGTGATCGCGCCCGCAAAACCGTTGAGCGTCAATGCCACGCCCGCCGATGGCGCATTGATCGCCCAGTTGCCGGTGCTGTTGACTGACATTGCGTCAGTAGCACCGCTATTTACAACAAAATGAATGCCGTTTGCGGATCCCGTTCCGATAGCAAGATCGGCGCTTTGTGAATACAAATAAACATTGTTTGGCGCCCCTAAAGCGCCAGTGCCGCTGAAAGCGCTTGAATTGATCCCAAAGTCACCGTACAGCGTCGAGCTGGTGCCCGAGTTATTTGAGACGATGAAATCTGTAGAGGCCGCAGCGCCCGCGTTAGTGTTTTGCAGGATGATTTGGTTGTAACTGTTTACCGATGAGGTGAACGACGCAAATATATTTGTATCGGTGTACCCCAAGGTTCCGTAGTTAAATGCGCCAGCGTTTAGTGATCCTGTAATAATTGCATTGGCTGACCAAAACGGCGCAATTTGTGGATTGCTTGCAACATTGATACGAATCGCATCGCCATCACGTCCATCATCACCGGGATCGCCAAGCAAAAACACCGCAGGGCCGACCGGGCCTTGAGCGCCCGCCGATCCATTTATGCCGGCAATACCGGGAGTGCCAGGCGGGCCAATATCTCCCTCAATCATCTCGGCTTCAAGAAATACCGCCGGCCCTGCTGGCCCTGCAACGCCTTGAGATCCTGCGGCGCCCGCTGGCCCAATTGGCCCCACCGGCCCGGGAATTCCGTCCTGTCCGGGTTCCCCATCTGGCGCCTCGAGGTATACCGCCACGCCAGGTGAACCTTGCACACCGGGTGATCCTTGAGCGCCCGGATTCCCTTGTGGCCCTGGTGGCCCCGGCGTCCCCGGATCGCCCGGTTCGCCATCTGGCGCCTCGAGAAACACCGCTGGCCCGATCGGCCCTTGAGCGCCAGTTACAGATGTTCCAGGCGGGCCAGCCGGCCCCGGTGGGCCTCGTTCTCCATCTTCTCCGTCAGATGATGCGCCGCCACTAGCTTGTACGGTATTCAGCAAACTGCTGTTTGGCGTCAAAAATCCTGCGCCACCTTTGTCTTGAGTGGCGACCAAATAATTATAAAGCTGATAAAACCACGCTTGCCACGGCGGCGTGAGCATCCCCTTATCATTGGTTGATTGTGGGCCGGGAACCGGCGACAACGGCGTAGTCATTGCGGCTTCTCACGCATGGTGATCGCGCCGTCGTTCAATACAAATTTAACCGGATCCGTCATTTGTATTTTAAACACAAAATCACGCGCCGATCCCCATTGGCGAGTAATGACGCGATCGAGATACGTTCCGGTCGTGCCGAGATCCATGTATCTATCGGTGCTATACGTCCGCCCGTTGTCTTTGGAACAGGCAATCATAATTTGCGGGCTCGAGCCTTGTCCAGATTCAAGACCAACGCCGGTTTCCATATCAAAATACAGTTCATCAATACAAAACACATTGAACGATTGTGAAACGTGTTTAGTAATTAATTGCCGAAGAATGGTCGAACCATTGTCGGTGTAGGCGGTAGGACTGAAACAATAAACGTTTCCGTTTGAATAATCGGACACCATCGTTTGACCAGCGTACTGCGCGGCAAAATTTCCAATATGCCGTTGTGCGTAACCAGTCGCG
>Ga0316229_1002706_pt1 | contig 14955 bp, 13 predicted proteins | sample TBH18023metaG_FD_206011 | JGI IMG/M metagenome (GOLD analysis project Ga0316229, IMG submission 206011) | Freshwater microbial communities from Trout Bog Lake, Wisconsin, USA - TBH18023 | ecosystem: Environmental > Aquatic > Freshwater > Lake > Hypolimnion/Profundal zone | place: USA: Wisconsin...
CGGCTGCCACTCCGCGGCAATGCGAGAACCCAATGGCTTGGCGGTGGGAGCCAGCAAGCTGGGCAACTGCTGCTGAAAGCTGGCAGCGGCATCCTTTAGCAGGACGCGATCCTGTGGGCGCTTGGGTCCTGCAACGCTGGGCTCGACGGCAGCCAGATCCAGTTCGAGTGACTGCGTATAGTCGGCCTCAGGCGCACCAGGAGTGTGGAAGAGTCCCTGCTCTTTGTAGTAGGCCTCGACGAGCTCAATCTGCTCTTCGCTGCGGCCGGTGAGGCGCAGATATCGCAACGTCTCAGTATCGACGGGGAAGATGCCGCAGGTGGCGCCATACTCTGGAGCCATGTTGCTGATGGTGGCGCGATCGGCAAGAGATAGTCCTGCGACCCCGGAGCCGTAGAACTCGACAAACTTGCCAACCACGCCAAGCTTGCGAAGCGCCTGAGTAACTGTGAGAACCAAGTCCGTTGCAGTTGCGCCTTCGCGGAGCTTGCCAGTGAGTTTGAATCCGACTACCTGGGGCACGAGCATGGAGACAGGCTGGCCCAGCATGGCTGCCTCGGCCTCAATGCCGCCCACGCCCCAGCCCAGTACGCCCAATCCGTTAATCATGGTGGTGTGCGAGTCCGTACCGACAACGGTGTCTGGATAAGCTACGAGCGCGCCATCGATCTCAGTAGTAAACACAACGCGCGCCAGGTATTCCAAATTCACCTGGTGGCAAATGCCCATACCCGGCGGGACTGCAGAGAAGTTGCGGAAGGCCGTCTGGCCCCATTTGAGGAAGGCATAACGCTCGCGGTTACGCTGGAACTCGAGGAGCGAGTTGGCGGCATAAGCTGCCGATGTTCCGTACTCGTCTACCTGGACGGAATGGTCGATGACGAGTTCGGCGGGCACGAGGGGATTGACACGCTCCGGATCGCCACCCAGGGTCTTGATGGCGTCGCGCATGGCGCCCAAATCAACGATGGCGGGTACGCCGGTGAAGTCCTGCATGAGAACGCGGGCGGGCATGTAGGCGATCTCGCGACTGGGCTCGGCTTTGGCATCCCAGTTGGCCAGAAACTCGATGTCTCCAGCGGTCACGTTAACGCCATCCTCGCGGCGGAGAAGGTTCTCAAGCAGAATCTTGAGGCTGAAGGGAAGGCGGCTGAGGTTGAAGCCGCGGGCCGTTAGGGCGGGCAAACGGTAGATGGTATAGGAGCGATTGCCGGAAGTGAGTGTAGCCCGGCTGGCAAAACTATTCATCGGGGAAAGACCTTTCTATCCGCACAGTGGAGGATGGAACTGTGAAACTCGACTTTGGACACTGGACAACCACGCCTCATTTCCAAGACCTGGAGACCATTCATCAACGGAACCAGATTACTCAGCAGAAAGGGCTGCGTCCACGGTCGGGCCGGCCGCGGCGAAAACGCCTGAACGAAAACATACCGGGGTTTGAAGAAAGTCTGCGCATTGAATACGCATAAATTTTATCGCGGATGCATTCTGCAAGGGAATGGCAATCGTCAGGCTGAGGCCCTCCGCAGCTTCGGCGTTCCTCAATATAGCTGAATTTGCAGACAAGCACCCCATCGACTAGGCTCAAACCGAGTACCAGTGGAGGGCACGAATGTATATGCGCACAGCCCGGCTTCTTATCTTGGCCATGCTCTTTTCCGGCTTGGCCACAATGGCCCAGACGAACCCAACTGTTCCGGCAAACCCTGCCGTACCCGCTACACCGGCCAAGACCTGGCCTACGACGGATGGAACTGTGGTTCTTTCCGACTTCCGATTCGGTACAGGCGAGACGCTGCCTGCACTGAGGCTGCACTACCTGACGTTGGGCACGGCGCATCGCAACCCCGCCGGACAGGTTGAGAATGCCGTGTTGCTGCTGCATGGTACTGGGGGAAATGCACACTCATTATTGAATCCGCTCTTCTCTGATGTGCTGTTTGGACCTGGAGCGCCGCTCGACATTACGAAATACTTCCTGATTCTTCCAGACGACATTGGGCACGGCGAGAGTTCGAAGCCTTCAGACGGGTTGCATGCGCGCTTCCCTGCTTACGACTATGACGATATGGTGCGTAGCCAGCGGAAGATGCTGGAGGAGATGAAGATTGACCATCTGCGGCTGATTCTTGGCACCTCGATGGGCTGCATGGAGAGCTTTGTGTGGGGCGAAACGTATCCTGGGTTTGCCGACGCGCTGGCTCCGTTCGCATGCCTGCCGGTGCCGATTGCCGGACGCAACAGAATGATGCGTTACATGGCGATTGAGGCCATCAAACAGGACCCGGCGTGGATGGGAGGAGACTACAAAACCGAGCCAGTGCAGGGGCTGCGCACGGCCAATGAATTGGGAATGATTATGAGTTCGAGCCCGCTGCAGATGCAGAAGATTGCACCAACGCGCGAAGTTGCCGAGAAATATGTAGATGCGTATCTGAAGCGCACACTAGCTTCGACCGACGCCAACGATCTGATCTTTTACTGGAACGCCAGCCGCAACTACGACCCAAGCCAGCATCTGGACCGGATTACCGTTCCCGTGCTGTGGATCAACTCTGCAGACGACTACATCAACCCGCCAGAGCTGGGCATTGCGGAAAGACAGGTGAAGAAGATGCCCCAGGCGAGGTTCATTCTGTTACCTATATCCGACGCCACGCGCGGACACGGAACGCATACCGCAGCAGCGGTCTGGAAGGACTATCTGGCGGAGTTTTTGCGCGCAACAGAGGCCAAACAGTAGAGTGTGCGACCGTAGTCTACCGTGAGGGCTCCATGTTATAGAGGAAAAATGCGCGCAGTTCCAGGTATGGGCCGTGGAAGTCCCTGGGAAGCGGCGGGTAGTTGGAACCCGTGAGTGCGCCCCATGCTGCGCGGTCCAGGGCCACGTCGCCGGAGCGGCCTTCAAGCACCAGGCTGCCGTCCATGAGGCGACCGTTGGGCAGTACCTTGAAGCGAATGGCGACCGAGCCTGCCTTGAGAATGGGCGGGTTTACCTCATCGGGAATCAGCGGATCCCAGGTGCGCTCTGTCTCGCGATGCCAGCGCTGGATCCAGGCGCTGAAATCAACGCCCTGCGTATCAGAGAGGACCTCAACACCCCCAGAGCCGGCGCCTGGGTGCATCGACAGCCTGTCACCGCCCTGGTTGCCAGCGCCCTGCCCAGGGTTTCGGGCAGCGCCGCGCATGGCATCCCGTAATTGGTTGGCCGGGTTTTGTGAGTTCATTGCAAAGTTGGGCCGGGCAGGCACTGCCGAGGGATGAGGCGCCTCTAGCTGCGACTGGGATTGAGGAGTGGGCGGAATGGGCGCCTGCGGCTGGGGCTGCACCGGAGCCTGCTCTACAGGCTTCTGCGCAGGCTCAGGAGGAGGAGGAACTGGCTTGGGCTGGTTCATCTCATCCAGGGTCTTTTTGTCGATGGTAGGCGGCTTAACAGCAGGCGGCTTGGGAGTCACCTTTGGCTGTAAAGGCGTGTCCAGATAGGTGAAGTCCTTGTGCTGGTTGAGCGTGTTTGACTTGTCGACGACCGGCGGTACCTTGAACACGTACATGGGAATCCATGTAAGCGCTGATAGTAGCGCAAGGTGCAAGAGAACGGCAATCCAGACGCCTTCGCGCAAGCGAGCCCAGCGGCGCTCATCCTCGAGTTCGCTGATCATCTGCAAAAGCTCGTGGGTGTCGTAGTCTACCCAGCGCGATCCGCGAACAACCGGAGTTTCAGACTCGCCCGTTCCTTTACTGGAAGCAGTGCTGTCGTCCTCAGGAGTGGGCTGGGGCGGCTGGTCAGGCTCGTTATTTTTGATGGGCGTTTCGCTGGTGGGCATTCGATCCTAATGAGCCTTCGCTGCAAGCACAAATACCTTGCCGACTCTGTCGCAAATCCTCTCGCTCTATTCTCTCATCCCGCGGATACCAGAACCAGGGGGGCCATAGGCACACCATCATATCCAGATGCACTCGGGCGCCTTGGCTCCTACAATGGTACCTGTTGAATGGACGGAACAGCAGCAGGAAAGGGACCCGGGTTGAAGCAGATTTTTAAAGGGATCATGGCGAAGTGGAAGTTGGTGCTTCTTCCGGCGCTCATCAAACTGGGGTTTGCGGGCATGTTTGCAGGCGCGCTGCTGGACTCCTCGACCATTCCCATTCCGATGGACGCCATTCTGGCCGTCTACGTATGGAATGACAAGGGGCACTTCTGGCTCTATTGTCTGCTGGCCGCCGCTGGATCGGCGATCGGTGGGCTGCTTCCTTACGGACTGGGCCGCGCTGGTGGAGAATTATTTCTACTAAAACGAGTGAATCGCGAGCGCTATGAGCGAATGCGCAACCGCTTTGAGAACCAGGAGTTCCTGGCCATGATGATTCCCTCGATGCTGCCCCCGCCTACGCCCTGGAAGGCGTTTGTATTTGCAGCAGGAGTGTTTGAGATGGAGGTGGCTCCGTTCATGCTGGCCGTGTTTTGCGGCAGGATGGTGCGATGGATGGCGCTGTCGCTGCTGGTGATGAAACTGGGGCCGGGCGCGGTGGACGTGGTGGCCCACCACCGGCTGGCGCTGGTGGGAATCGTGGGGGTACTGGCAATGGTTGGTTTTGTCTGGTGGTGGATGCGCAAGAAGCGGACAGGCAAGCTGCTGGCGGATTAGGAAGTCTATCGGGGTTTATGGAATGCGGCCTATTTCTTCCCACCCTGGCCGCAAACATAATGACGCGGTGAGGGTGGGGCACCGGATGCGAATGCTACAGCGAGCAGACTGGGAGTGCTTTGATACCCGCAAATAGCCTTGGCTCCAAGGCTATTTGCCAGCCAAGGCAGTTTGGCGCTCTGCCAAATTCATGCGCCGCACGAGGACTGGGACACCGAAAGCAACTGCGCAAACAATGGAGGTTGACGCAAGATCGTTCCGGTAGAAGGGCACAGCCGCCGCGTAGCAGGCGACGAGTCCCGAAAACGAGAGCGGATACATTCCGCCCGAAGCCCAGACGGCATAATTGGACACAACAAAAAACGAGGTAGGCCCGAGAAGTGCGCCCGCTGATACGCGCGCAAAGGTTGTTCGTGCGCTGAGCAGAATCTGTCCGAGAAGCATTGCCGCCAGGTACCAGACCCAGGTAGTAACGTATCCCTGCCAGCGAAAGGTGTAGTGATAGACATACGCCGTCAGGCAGTAGTCCGTGGCCATGAGGACGGCAAGCGGGGCCAGCATCTCACGCCAGGAACGTCGTGCGCCGAAGTAAAGTAGTGCGCCGCCAACTGCGGTGAAATTGAGCCAGCCGGCGTGGGGGAGCAGGCGGCTGATTACAGCGACAAGCAGGAGCAGGTATGCAAACATGAAGACCTCAATCTTTTCGATTCCGGGCTGAGTACCCCTGAACAGGAGCACAACACGCCGGGACAGAACCAAGCTGCCAACGACAGGTGTCCGCCGCTGGGGTCGTAACTAGATACTCTTCCATTCTGCGGTGTGCTGGCCACATGGTCAACCAGTGCCATTTGACTGGGCCAACAAATATTTTCCGCTGACAAAAGGGGATTACCGTTGCTCCCGTCCGCCCATTCCCTGACCAGCTTCATCACGCCCATCCACGATATAAACCCAGCCGCCGAGCGGCGAGCGGCCGGCTACTGCCTGCGTAGCCATGAAGGAATAAGCAAAGCGGAGGTCAGTGAATTCGACGGTGGTCCACTGGCGGTTCGAAGGCAGCCGGGGCGGGTCGATGCCTGCGACCGGCTTCTGGCCGACATCGCGCACAACGGCCCATGTTCCCCAGTCTAGATAGACCTTTCCAATCGAGGTGAGTTTGGCAGCCTGGATGGCGGGGTTGTCGGCTGGTTTGTAGAGGATGTCGCGGTGTGGGTCACTGTCAATGGAGCCGGTGCGGGTGTTGACCTCGGCGGTCTGGTAGAAATCCGGAGTTTCCAGAATGGCGTGCCAGCGAAAGGGGTTCACCGGATAGGGTTCGAGAGCAATGCGACGGACAATTTGGGAGGTCACCTGGGTGTTCTCAAGCATCGCTTGCGCCTGCGCGTGCTCTGCCCAGCGCCAGCACCAGAAGGCCAGCATGCCAGTCAACGCAAAGACAGCCCAGCCCCGGCCGCGAAATGGCTGCCGCCGCGCACCGATTTCGTTGTCTGCCAGCCCCAGCAGCCAGGGCATAATGATCGCCAGCAACAGGAGCACCCACAGCACCGGCTCGGCGATGAATACAAAGCTGCCCGCATACCAGCGGGGATTGAAGGGAAAGAAGGGGCGCAGGCCATAGTTATTTGTCCAGTCAAGGAGGAGGTGGCTGAGAGCGGCAATGAGTGCCGCCAGATAAACCCAGCCCCAGCGCACGGGCTGTTGCTGCGTGGCTGCCTGCCCGCGGGTTCGATGACTCTGCTGCCAGCGGTGAAAGAACCAGAGCAGACCCACAACCGCCGCGGCTACAAACGGCGCAGCCAGAAAAGTGTGGGTGATGCCGCGATGGTGCTTCAGTTCCTGCACCGGGCCGGCAAAAGACCAGAGAATATCAATGTCCGCAGCCTCGGCAGCGAGCACGGCGGCAAGGGTGGCGTAGGCTGTTTTGCGGTTCAGCCCGGCACGGCCGATGCAGGCTCCGGTAAGAAAATGGGTGACTGGTTCCATAGCGCTCTTGAATCCATAGTACCGGGCGCGACCCTGTTGCCCCGTCGCCTCCTATAATCCTCCCCATGGGCGAATCCTCTACACCCCACTTGAATCCGGCAGAGCGCGCCGAGCATTTGCGCGCGGAACTCCGCCGCCACGAGCACTTGTACTACGTACTGGACGCGCCGGAGATAACCGACGCGGCGTACGACGCACTGATGAACGAGCTGAAGCACATTGAGGCTGAGCATCCGGAGTTGCTGACGCAGGAGTCGCCGACCCAGCGCGTTGGCGGCAAGCCAGCCGATGGCTTCAAGAAGGTGAAGCACTCGCGGCCCATGCTGAGCCTGGACAATGCCTATTCTGCCGAGGAACTGGCGGAGTGGGACAGGCGAGTGCGGGAGTTAGCCGGGCTGTTGCCGGTGGAGTACATGGCTGAGCTAAAGATGGACGGACTGAGCGTGGCGCTGCGCTATGATCCGGCAGCAGAGGGCGGAGCGCGGCTGGTAACCGGAATTACGCGCGGGGACGGGCAAACCGGCGAGGACGTGACCTCAAACATCCGGACCATCCGAAGCGTGCCGCTTGCAATTGGCGCCGAGCAGTTGAAGAGGGCGAGTTTGCCTGAGAGCTTTGAGGTGCGTGGAGAAGCGGTAATGCCAGAGGCGGCCTTCCAGCGCTTGAACGAGGAACGCGAGCGAGAGGGCCTGGCGGCGGCGGTAAATCCGCGCAATGCCGCGGCAGGCACGCTGCGCACTTTGGAGCCAGGCGTCGTCGCCAGTCGGCGGCTGGACTTTTTCGCATATTTCCTGCTGGTGGAGGGCGAGTACTGGCCGCAGGGGCAGCGGGCGACGCTGGATGCGCTTGCAGCTCTAGGTTTCCGCGTGAATCCGCACCGAAAACTTGTAGCCTCCGTTAACGAGATGAGTAAGTTTATTGATGCCGCCGAGGCAGGACGGGCGATGCTGGGCTATGAGATTGACGGCGTGGTTTTGAAGGTAGACTCGCATGCGACGCAGCAGCGCCTGGGCTACACAGGCCGCGCACCTCGCTGGGCGATTGCCTATAAATTCACAGCCAAATCAGGCGTGACGCAGGTGCGGGAGATCACCGTTCAAGTAGGGCGCACGGGCAAGCTGACACCAGTAGCGGAACTGGAACCGGTGTTTATTGGCGGCACCACGGTGAGCCGCGCCACGCTGCATAATGCGGACTTTATCGAGCGGCTGGGGCTGAAGCTGGGCGACTGGGTGAAGGTGGAGCGGGGCGGCGACGTGATTCCCAAGGTGGTGGAGGTGATGGAAGATGCCGACCACCCGCGTGGAGAGCTGGATTTCATTTTTCCCGTGACTTGCCCGGAGTGCAAGAGCGATGTGGTCCGCGTGGAGGGCGAAGTGGACTTTCGCTGCGTGAACGCGGACTGCCCTGCCAAGCTGCGCGAGAGCCTGCTGCACTTTGGGCGACGCTCGGTGATGAATATCGAAGGGCTGGGAGACGCTGTGGTGCAGCAGCTGCTTGATCGAGGGCTGGTGCACAGCGTAGCCGACCTCTACAACCTGAAGAAAGATGAGCTGATTGCGCTGGATCGATTTGCAGAGAAGTCCGCCGAAGCCCTGCTGGAAGAGATTGAAAGTTCAAAAAGTGCCGGGCTGGCACGAGTGCTGATGGGGCTGGGGATTCGCTTTGTAGGCGAGCGCACCGCCGAGTTGCTGGCGGAGGAATTTGGGTCAATTGAAGCGCTGGAGGCCGCAAGCGTGGAGGAATTGGAGCGTGTGGAAGAGGTGGGTCCGCGTATCTCGCAGGCTATTCTGGCGTTTTTTGCGCAGCCGGCAAATCTGGCATTACTGAAGAGCCTGAAGGATGCCGGAGTTGATATGACGGCGGAGCGAAAAGTGCGGTCAGTGCAATTGGCCGGCCTGACGTTTGTGCTGACCGGCACGCTGCCAACGCTGACACGCGACGAGGCCAAGGCCCGGATTGAGACTGCCGGGGGCAAGACGGTGGGTTCAGTGAGCAAGAAGACCAGCTACGTGGTAGCGGGCGAAGAGGCCGGATCGAAGCTGGACAAGGCGCTCGAACTCAAGGTTCCCGTGATTGACGAGGCTGGCCTGCTGGCGCTGCTTGAAGGCAGACACGCTACGGAGTAACCGGCTGGGCAATTCCGAATCATGCGTTGGAGCGGCGGCGAGCGGCAATGTTCGGGCGGCTACCTGCGGCGCGGGACTCGCGCTCACGCTCGCGCTCCCATGCTTCGGCGCGCCAGTTGCGGCTTGCGAAGCGTGGCGGCTCGTCGAGCGGCGGAGTGGAATTCTCCGCTTGCAGCCTTCCCGGCATGGTGACCAGTTCCGCGTGTGGCCGGAAGGGAAGATCAGGCAGCGGGGGTTTGGGCTGGACAGGCGATGGCGACGTGATGAGCCTTGCTGAGGACTCGAACTCCACAAATGCTGCGTCGGAAGTGAGGCTGGTATCCGTTGCCGGGAGCGGCAGGCTGACTTCAACCTCCCCCGCTTCGCTCGGCTGCGGCCGCACCGCAATCGCACGCGCCATGAAGTCGTCCACCAGTTTGTGGAGGCAGGTTTGTCCGCACAGGTGCTTGGCTCCAGGGCGGAGGCGGTTGCGTGAGCCCCAACCGCTCAGGCGCAGTTCCCCTCCCTGCTCATAGGCCACAAACCAGTGGTTGGTCAGCTTCTTTTCAGTCGCACAGATGTCGCACGATATCGCCTGCCGGATCACCGTAGTACCCCCAGTCCGCACAGTCCTTCCGCGGGATAGAGATCCCGTTACAACTCTCAATCGACATGCAGCGGACCGAATCTGCGGCTAACAGTCTCGCCGAATCCCCGAATGGAGTGTTACGGATTCGCTTTCCTATAATTCATCGTGCGCAAAGCGAAATAGATGAGTCAGGAGAAGAAGAAATATCACTATGGGTCAAAGCGAACAGAGGGAACACGAGACGGTTCTGAAACGGGACAAGTGCCAGCTTATAGCGAATTTGGGAATTCTGCCTTTTCAAGACCCGAAAAAGGCTTGGGCCATGCTCCATGAAATACAGGAGCATGGCCCATTGGACCAGACAGCAAGCGCCAATTCACCTATTGCCGCGGGGCGAAGTAACCCTTTTTGGCACGTGCCAGGTAGCGACGATCGTTGCAATAGAGATAGATAGTGCGGAACGCCCCGTCGTATTTGAAGTCGGCCGGTGTATAGGTCAAAGCGTACTGGCTGCGCAACTCCTCTTCGATGTCGCGGAAGCTGTTGGAGACTTCCTCTACGGTGGGCGGGAAGAAGGACTGGCCGCCGGTTTCCTCGGCCATCTGGGCCATCACCTTGTCGCCCTGTCCGCGGCTCGGCGTCCAGTTGGTGCTGATGGCGTAGATGATGGTCTCAGCGCGCTGGCACTCCTTGATGGCCTCATTGAGGTGAACGCGGCTCTGGTTGTCGTCACCGTCTGAGAGCAGGATCATGGCCTTTCGGACCGGTTCCTGGCCACGCGAAATGTCGAGGAGCTTGTTGCGGCAAGCAGTATAAACGGCGTCGTAGAGCGCCGTGCCGCCGCCGGGACGCAAGCGGTTTACTCCGGTTTCAAGGGCGTCGAGATTGTTGCTCCAGTCGGCAGTAACGTTGGGCGTAACGTCGAATCCCATCACGAATGCACGGTCACTGCGGGCCTTCAGAATCTGGAGCAGAAATTCCGTCGCTGCCTGCTGCTCAAACTGAAAGCGGGAGTGAATTGACGTGCTCGCGTCAATAACGATGCCGACGCGCAGGGGCAGATTGATCTGCTGATGGAATGAGTTGACCCTTGCCGGAGCCTTCTGGTCGTCAAGAAGGGCAAAGTCACTTTGCTTCAAGTTCGGGTTGTAGCGCCCGTGCTTGTCAGTGACGGTGAAGATGAGGTTGACCTCATTGACACCCAGATGGATAGTGGGCGCGTTCACGTCTGCCTGCGAATCCGCGGGCGGAGGAGCAGGTTGCTGGGCAACCGGAACCGGGGCGGACTGGGCGGCAGCAGGCTGCTGCGCGGGCAGAGCGGCCGCGAGGAATACCGCCGCAAGCATGAGGCATGAGAACCGGAGTCCCCGTTGACGGCTCAAGGCCGCTGGGGTGCTGATTAGCTGTTTGGTCATAGCTCCCTTATTTTAACAATCGATCCCGCCCAGGCCGCTTCAAGTGCGGACAGGGGCGGTTGCATCGCTCTTGAGACTGTCAAGGTAACTCTCCAACTCCTTCGGCAGAGGAGCCTCCAACTGCAGTAGTTTTCCCGTCACAGGGTGGATGAACTCAAGCTTGGCCGCGTGCAGAAAGTTGCGACCGAGCTTGAGCCTTTCGGGCTCTGCCTTGCGGCGCGCAGCCTTGGAGGTGGCCGCCTGCGAAGCAACCTGGTCAGTGAGTTGGCCCGCGCCGCCATAGAGAGTGTCGCCCACCACTGGGTGGCCGATTGACGCCATGTGTACTCGAATCTGATGAGTACGGCCGGTCTCAATGCGCACGTTGACGAGGGTGAACTTGCCGAAGCGGTTGCTGAGCCGCTGGACTACCTCGTAGTGTGAGACGGCGGTACGCGCATTTTCGTTAGGCTGCGTGGTCATGCGGGTGCGACGCACTGGGTCACGGCTTACGCCGGCATTAATGGTGCCTCTTTGCCGCTCGACATTGCCCTGCACGAGGGCGATGTAGGTCTTCTTCATGCGACGGCTGGAGAACATCTCACCCAGGGCAGCATGGGTACGGTCATTTTTAGCGACCACGATGAGGCCGCTGGTGTCTTTATCGAGGCGGTGCACAATGCCGGGACGCAGATCGCCGCCGGTGGCCGAGAGCTTCTTGAAGCGAAAGAGGAGGGCATTGACCAGCGTTCCCCGGCTGCGCATGTCCTCATTCTGGCCAGAACCGGCGTGAACCATCATGCCGGCAGGCTTGTTGATGACGGCTAGATCCTTGTCCTCAAACACCACATCGAGGGGAATATCTTCTGCGATGGCTTTGAGGGGCGCGGGACGCGGCTCGCCGGTGATGACGATCCGTTCGCCGCCTCGCAGCTTGAGGGATGGCTTTTCCTGTTCGCCATTGACGAGGACGTCGCCCTGGTCCATAAGCATTTGCACGCGGGAACGGCTGACGCCCTCCAACTGCGCGGCAAGAAACTGGTCGAGCCGTTGTCCGGCAGCTTCTGAAGGCACTTCGATGATGCGTTCTTCTATTTTGATTTCTACGGATTCTTTGGAATCAGCCATGTGCGGCCTCGCTTCTTGTGCCCTGTTCTCTATCGTTATTGCCGAGGTGGCGTTCGTCCTGGGCTTTGCGTTCAAGCAGCACCAGCGCCCCCACCAGCACCATGAGCACGGCAGCGACCTGCGGACCGTCGAGGGCACCGTGCAGGAGCGTTCCACGGCCTTCAGTGTCGCGCCACAACTCGGTGATGTAGACGGTTACGCCTGTCCCCATGAGCCATAGTCCGGCCACATCGCCCATCTGACGCCGCGCCGGGAGCCAGACGAGCAGGAATACTGAAAGAGTGAGGAAGGCGAGCGCAGCATAGGCCTGCACAGGATGGAGAGGAATGCCGAGCGGAGTGCCGCTCCAGCGAGCTGCCAGCGTGCTGGTGCAAGTCACAGCCCAGGGAACACTGGCTTCAGTTCCGTAGCCGGAGCCAGCCAGCAGAGCGCCCAACTGCTCGAAGGCCAGCCCAAGCGCCAGTGGCGCTGCCAGTGCATCGGCGGTTGCAAAGAAAGGCAGTTTTTGCCAGCGCGCGTAAAGCACCGCGGAGGCAGCGCCCGCAAAGGCTCCAACGCCGGCCAGCAGGGGATGATGAACCATGGCCAGCCCGAGCATCCACGCGGGATGGATGCGCAGCACGCCCCAGTTGAGGGCTACCAGCAAGACGCGCTGCCCTGCAAGGGCTGCAAACAGGGCAATCACGCACAGGTTCCAGACCTTTGCGGCGTCAATACCAGCCATACGCGCCGTACGCTGGGCCAGAAACAGCGCCAACAGTACGCCAACAGCTGCCGAAGCGCCATAGGCGGGGATGAGGATCGAACCGATGTGGAAGAGGACTGGATGCACCAAAGCAAGGATACGGCATTTGCCTATAGGCAGGAGCGGTGAGGGGAAAATGGGAGAGAGATAGAAACCGGCCCACTTGGCCGTGGTTGATGCGCTGGTGAACCCTTCCTAGGAAGGTGGAGCTCTCCGCGGTTCATTAGGCATTCCGGACTGGCGGACACGGCACACAGAACCGATTGTCGAGTTGAGCCCCTGTTCATGAATGTTGGTTCAACCAGCGTTAACCTTCCACCTGCTTTGCAGGCCGGTTTCTATTGCGGATGGTATGTGTCTGCGCAAGGAATTACAAGTCTTGTGCTGGGCTGGCGCTGTGTGCTACCTTTTCGGGCCGAACTTGAAAGATGAATTCCCGAAAAGGTTCAAGAGCCGGTCTTAAGTTCATCATCGAGCACTTCGTCGAGAAGGCCGCGCAGGCTGGCGGCGCGAGCATGGCCCGAGTGAAGATCAGCCGATGTGAGCTGGGTAATTTCATCAGCCAAGTTCAAGGCGGCCAGCACGGCCACGCGCAATGAGTCCACAGTGCGGCCCTGCGCTGCTACTGCGCGCATCCGGGAGTCGACGCGCGCTGCCAGTTCCCGTATATGATCCGTATTCTGGCCGGAGAGATGATAGGTCTGGTCGTAGATTTCAACCGTAACGTAGTCGGCTGTATTACGGCGTTCTTCCTCAGCCATGCCTTACCTCACAGTTCGAGCGCGTCCAACTGGACCAGCAGACGCTCGACGCGTTGCCTTACCTGGCTGCGCTCATCCCGCAGCGCGCTCAGATCCTTCTGTAGCTGCTCCACCATCGGAGCTTGGTCGAGGAGTTGCGCCTCGGCGTGATTTGCACGTTCCTCAGCGGCGGCGCGAGCAATTCGCTCACGCTTCACCAGGTCCACAGCGCGGAGGATACGCTCCTCAAGCGCGGAAAACTCGTTTGCGCTCAGAGCCAGTGATCCCGGCTCTGCAACAGGCTCTTCACTCTGATGCTGCGGCTGTGCCTCTTCAACCACTTCGGGCTCCCAAAAAGTCTGCGTCATTGAAAATTCCTCCGCACCGGTGAGGCTTATTCGTGTAAGTATATCGCCAAAACAAAGTGATTCCGCGCCTATGTCCGCAGGCGAGCGCCTACCTTGCCAACAGCCTCAACCACCTGATCCTGGAAGGACTGCAACTCTTCTTCGCGCAAAGTACGGTCTGGCGCCTGGAATGTGACGCCGAGCAGAAGCGCATACTCGCTCTCGCCGAGACGCGCATCGCGGAAGACTTCGCGAACGCGCCAGTCGACGAGTTCCGGAATCTGCAGTCCGGCCAGCGCCTGGTCAATTTTTTCCCAACCGATGATCTTGTCCAGCACCAGTGAAAAGTCACGGCGAACGGGTTGGAAACGCGAGATGTCGCGGCTGACGGGCTTGCGCACCGGCAGCTTGTAGAGGCGGTCAAGATACAACTCGCCGACCAGCACCGGCTCTTTCAATTTGCGGGCCGCCGCCTCACTGGGATGCAGTTGGCCGAACCAGCCAACCGTCGTTCCCTCCACCACTACGCGCGCGGCACGGTAAGGATGGAGCCACGCAGGCATGAGACCAGCATCGGACGGGAAGCTGTCAAAGTACGCGTTGCGCACCTGGAAGCGCGCCAGCACCTGCTCAACTGCGCCCTTCACATCGTGGAAGTCGATGGCGCGGGACTGGTGAAGCGGGCTCTGCTCTGGCAGATTGCCAACGGCTCCAAAAGCCACGGCGGGGCGTTCTTCCACTTTCTCAGTGGTACCACTGAAGACGGTTCCCAACTCGAAGAGACGCACATCGCTTACGTCGCGGTGGAGATTACCGGCAATCATGGTCAACATGCCGGGTACCAGCGACGGGCGCAAAACGCCGGCCTCCTCACTGAGCGGATTACCGAGGGGCACGACCAAGGCCGGCTGCGGGGCCGTGAGAGCGGCTTCCACGGCGGAGCAGAAGGTGCTGGCGATGGCCTCATGAAAGCCTGCCGAACGCAGAGTAGCGCGGACCGCTGACTCCTTCTCTGCCCAGGGCAGAGCGCGTACGCCCTCGCCGAAGGCCGGCAGCGTGTTGGCGAAACGGTTGTAGCCGTAGACGCGGGCCACCTCTTCAATCAGATCGATTTCGCGTTCCAGATCGAGGCGCCAACTGGGAAGTGTAACGAGCCAGGCCGGCTCGCTTACCTGCTGACTTGCTAATCCGCATCCTAACGCCAGCAGTACGCCCTCCACCGTTGCCGCAGTGATTCCCTCTTTGTCCACGGTGGCGCCAAGAATGCGGCGC
>Ga0316229_1002711_pt1 | contig 14944 bp, 16 predicted proteins | sample TBH18023metaG_FD_206011 | JGI IMG/M metagenome (GOLD analysis project Ga0316229, IMG submission 206011) | Freshwater microbial communities from Trout Bog Lake, Wisconsin, USA - TBH18023 | ecosystem: Environmental > Aquatic > Freshwater > Lake > Hypolimnion/Profundal zone | place: USA: Wisconsin...
TAATGCGTTATATGGAACTTCGTCAATCTTTGGGAAACGCCTAGTGCGGACCCGCATGCTAGGTGTTGTGAGAGGACGGGAGTTAATCGCTCCCTTCTACTCGATTTTAATCCAAGTTCTCCGGGTCTTTGACAATCAAAATAGGACAGGGGGCGTAGTGAACAATATGGTTGCTGACGCTGCCCAAGAACATTTCGGTGACTCCGCTGAGACCCCTGCGGCCCATCACGATGAGGGAATAGCCGCCGTCCACGGCGATATCGATGATTTCTTTGCCTGGCGGACCGTATTCCAGGCGACTTAAGATCTTGCCGGTAAAACCGGCGAAAACTTCTTTTGTCTTTTCCAGAATGAGTTTGCCGTTAGCCTCCAGGTCCTGCAGAACCGACAGGGGGATGGATACCGTGTCCGGCATGCTGAAGGCCGGCAGACTGTAGTAATTTTGGACAACATGGACTAAGGTGATCTCGCTGTCAAATTTCTCAGCCAGCGCCAACGCATGCTTGGCCGCGAAAAGCGCCATCTCCGACCCGTCGGTGGGAACCAGGATTTTATTAAACATGTCGCCGCCTCCTTAGGTTTCTTATAGCATTATTTCTGGGTCGCCGAAAGAGAATCCTGCTGGCCGGCTTTATAGCTTGGCGTATGTTCACGTCCTTGTGCTGCCATACTAAAAGCAGGGAAGGAGGTAGGTATATGCGCAAAAAGTGGTACCTGATTTTTGTTGTCCTGGTGGCGGCGGCGCTGGTCGCCGGCGGTTGCTCCATGTTCAAGTCGCCGCAGAAAATGCCTGGACCGACCCGGAATATTCAGGGGGCTGAGCCGCAGATTTCGGTGTACATGCATGAAACCGGCAAAACCCAGTCGATGAAAATGGAGGAATACGTCGCCGGGGTGGTGGCCGGGGAAATGAGGCCTGAATGGCCGGTGGAGGCGCTGGCGGCCCAGGCGATACTGGCGCGTACGTTCACCTTGTACGCCATCGAGAATAAAGGCGGCGTTCAGGCTCGCGGCACCCAGGCCTCGACCGACATCAAAGAGTTTCAGGCCTACGACGCCAAGGCCATAAACGACAACGTCAGGAAGGCTGTCGAAATGACCCGGGGGATGGTGGCCACCTACCAGGGAAAACCCATTGACGCCTGGTTCCATGCCTCAGCCGGCGGTATCACCGCCACAGCGAAAGAGGGTCTGAACTATCAACTGGAGGAACCGCCCTACATCCAGACGGTCCAGTCGCCTGACGACTTGGCTCCCGCCGATATTCAGAACTGGACGGTGACCTTTACCAAGCAGGAAGTGATGGCGGCTCTAGCCAAGATGGGTCACCCGGTGAGCACCCTCAGCAGTGTGGAGATCGGGGAAAAGGGGCCTTCCGGACGGACGACGAGCCTGAATATCAACAAAAACGTGCCGGTGACAGGCCCGGAATTTCGCGTCAGTCTCGGCGGTACCAAGCTGAAATCGATGTTGCTAGATAAAATCGAGATGACCGGCGACAGCGTCACTTTCAGCGGCAAAGGGTATGGACACGGGGTCGGCATGTCCCAGTGGGGAGCCAATAAAATGGCCACCCAGGGCAAGAAACCCGAAGAAATCGTCGGTTACTATTTCAAGGATGAGACAATTGAAAAACGCTGGGAGTAACAGCCAGATGCAGCCGGGAAACCGGCTGTATTCATTTTCTCATCAGGGGCTAAGCAGTATACCCTTCTGGCAATCCAGGCAAAATATTGTTGCCATGCCAAGAAAAAATCACCGCAGGGGGTACTGATGGGTAAAAAGCAGGGACGGACTTGCCGCAAACTTTCCGCCGGGTTCGCCGCCGCCTCTTTGACGCTGACGGCCCAGCGGCTGACGGCGCTGCGGCAGCTGCTGAATGACAGCACCGAAATGGCCGACGACTTGTCGCAGGTGATACGCGATCTCAACTCTGCACCGGCAGCTGGGCAGCTTTTCTTATTTACCGCAGTGCTTGCCGACAACGAACAGCTGCTCCGGGAGGTATTCCGCGACTGTGACGACATTCGCTACCGCTCTTTCGCCGCCGGCGACAAAAGAGCGCTGCTGGTTTACCTGCGTGGCATGACTGATGTGACGCTGCTCGAAAAAAACGTGCTGGAAATCCTGATGTCATCAAAGAATCAGCAACTAGTCAGTGTGACTGCTGATTTACTGATGAACCAACTGATAACTTCCGCCGCTCTGAGGATTCAAACTTCCGCCAGCGAGGTCATTGAAGATGTCATGAGCGGTAACGCGCTACTGCTGATTGACGGCATCGCTGAGACCCTGGTTGTCGGTGCAGTGAAATACGCCAAGCGGCAGGTGGCGGAGTCGAAGGTGGAGGGCCTGGCCCGCGGGCCCCACGACGCTTTCACCGAGACACTGGAGGACAATCTTGTGTTGCTCAGGCGGCGCTCCCACGACCCCAATCTGAAGGTGCGGATTTTTCAGTTGGGAGAGCGCAGCAAAACCTCACTGGCTGTGGTCTATGTGGCCAACCTGGTCAAGCCCGGCCTGGTGGCCGAAGTAGAGCGGCGGCTGGAGCAGATCAAGGTCGGCCAGGTTCTGTTGTCAGCGACGGTGGAGGAGTGGATTATCGACCATCCCTGGTCGCCTTTTCCCCAAACCGGCAGTACCGAGCGGCCTGATGTTATGTCAGCAGCGTTGTACGAGGGGCGGGTGGGGCTGCTGCTGGACAATACTCCCCAGGCGCTGCTTGTTCCCTGCACTATCGGCTCGCTGATGCAGAGTGTGGAGGATTATACCGTCCAGCCGGTGGTTGCGAGCCTCATCCGCCTCACCCGTTATCTGACAGCTCTACTGGGTATCTTTCTGCCGGCGATGTATATCGCCATCGTTTCCTTTCATCCCGGGATGCTGCCCACCAGCCTGGCGATATCGGTGGCTGAAATCAGAGCCAAGACCCCCTATCCGGCCTTTATGGAAGTACTGATTATGGAGTTTATTCTGGAGGTTTTCCAGGAGGCGGTCACCCGCATGCCGGAAAAGGTCGCCCCGGCGGCGACCATTGTCGGCGGTTTCGTCATCGGCAGCACCCTTGTCCAGTCAGGGCTGGTGAACGCCATGCTGGTGGTGGCGATCGCCGGGACGGCCATCGCTTCCTACACCATGCCGTCCTACAATCTCAGCCTGACTTTGCGCTGGCTGCGGGTGCCCACCATTCTCCTGGCGGCTTTCCTGGGTTTTTTCGGGATTGTTCTGGGATATCTGGCGATTGTTGTTCATATGTGCAGCCTGCGCAGCTTCGGAGAGTCCTATCTCGGCGGCCTGTTTGACATTACTCTGCTTGAGGATATGAAGGACAAGCTGGGGCGACTGCCGGCAAAGTGGATGGGATCGCGGCCGAAACAGTTCGGACCGCAGGACCGGACAAGGGCGGGTGAATAACTATGGCGAACCTGGAAGTGAAGAGCCAGATGTCGCCGCTGCAGCTGGCGATTGTGGTGATTGTTATGGTGATTGGCATCCACAGCGATACGCTGGTGCGGGTGATCAAGGACGCCGGCAGCGCGGCCTGGCTCAGCCTGCTGCTGGGCGGCGGCCTGTTCTGCGGCGCGGCGCTGGTGATGGTCAAGCTGGGGGACCTGTTTCCCGGTCTGACAGTGGTGGAATACCTGCCGCTCCTGTGGGGCAAATGGCTGGGGGCGGCCGTAATATTTCTCTTTACAGTAATTTTTGTTATCCATACATCCTTTATGCTGCAAGGCTTCAGCCGGGTCATAGCATTCTTCATGTTCGACCGCACCCCCTTTGAGGTGCTGGAGGCTGGCCTACTGGCGGTCTGCGTCTACTGCGCCCTGCAGGATTGGGGAACTATTCTGCGGGTGGTGCAACTGGTTTTCTTCACCGCCGTTCCGGCGGCACTGGGTTTTATCGGCCTTTCTATGGTCAGTTTCCATTACATCAATATCCTGCCGCTGTGGCCGCAACATATCCAGGGGGTGGGTTATGGGGTGTGGCATTCCTGGCAAGAATATTTCGGCTATGAGGTGCTGCTGATGCTGTTGCCTCTGGTGTACCGGGGTAAGTCGCGAATGAGTCTGGTGCTGGCCGGGTCGTTTGCCTTTCTCTCAGTCTTCTTTGTTTTTGTGACGTCACTGGTCATCGGGACGTTTACCGTGGAGGGGGTCATCAACTTGCCCTATCCGCTAGTCTCGGCCATCCGGTCCGCCGATCTTCCCGGCACCTACCTGGAGCGGCTGGACACTTATTATCTGCTATTTTGGATCCAGATCCAGTTCGCGATGTTTGCGGTTATCCTGTATATCCTGGCCCAGGTGCCTACAAGGTATTTCGGCTACGCCGACCACCGGCCGTGGGTGCTGGCGCTGACGCCGCTGCTGTTCATCGGCGGCGACGCCCTGCACTCCAGCCGCTTGTACATAATGGCCGCCCAGAGCAGTAATTTGCTGGGAATGGCGTTTTCGCTGGGAATTATCCCGGCCAGCTACGGGCTGGCCTGGTGGCGACGGCGGGGAGGGAACGGTGCCAATGGCTAGCTTGCCTGTCTGGAGGAGAGCGCGGCTGGTCGGCGGCTACCTGCTGCTGGTGGCACTGAGCCTGGCGCTGGCGGGCTGCTGGGACCAGGCCGAGATTCAGGACCGCGGCTTCGTGCTGGCGGTGGCTGTCGACGTGGCAGACGTACCCGGCAGCCAGGCCAAGCCGGACGCCAGGCTGGAGTCCTACAACGAGGGGGGCAAGAATTTGCCCCGCTACCGGCTCAGTCTGCAGATCCTGCGGCTGGGGGGGAGCACAGGCGGGGAAAAAATCGGCGAAAGCAAGACTTTTGTTATTTCCGATACCGGCGGTTCGATGTTCGAGATGGTCAGGGACATGCTGGGGCAGAGCAGTAAGACGATCTGGTTCGAAAATCTGCAATTCATTGTTATTAGCGAGGCGGCGGTGCGGCGGGGCGGGCTGGACAGGGTAATGGACTTCTGGCGGCGGGATGCTGAGATGCGCTGGCGGGCCAAAGTCTTTATCACCTCCGGCGAAGCCCGGCCGATACTGGAGTATATGCCTCCCAGCGGCGAGCCTGGCGGCATTTTTCTCAACCATGTCGCCCGCCGCCAGATCAAAGCGCCGCAACTCGCGACAGCTATCAATGATTTGCTGTCGGTGATGCAGCTGCTTGACGCCAAGAGCGACTTGTTCCTGCCGCGGGTCGAACTGGAGGGCAAAACACTGAAGCTGGAGGGAGCGGGGCTGTTCAAGCGGGACCAATTTGTCGGCTATTCCGACGAATACGCGGTCAAGGGGGCCAGAATAATCCGCGGGGCGGAAAAATCGGCGCTGATCAGCGCCGCCTGTCCGGTCCACCCCGGCAATTTCCTGGTGTTTGAACTTTTCCGCCACGACACCCGTCTCAGACCGCATGTCGACGGTGACAACATCTATTTTACTCTGGACATCGCCATGCGCGGCAACCTTGGCGAGGTCTCCTGCCAGGCTGAGCATAAAACCCAAAGCAGCGAATATCTCCGCGCTGCCCAGGTGCTGTTTGCCGAGGAAGTCAAACACAATGTGCTGTACGCCTTTCAGGCGCAGCAGAAAATGGGGGTCGATGGCGTAGGTCTGGCCAGGTACCTGAAGGCCTACGAACCGGTCGCCTGGGCCAGAATCAAGGACCGCTGGGACGAGATCTACCCGACGGTGCCGCTGATCGTGTCGGTGAATGTGGCTATCGTCAATGTCGGTGAGCATCAGTGAGCTAGTTCAAGATGACATGAGCCAGCCAGAAGGCCAGGGAAAGGCAGGCGTAAAAAGCGGCCACCCGGCGGGCCAGCCTGGCCTCCCGCAGCCGGACGCTGTGTCTGGCGAGGATGGAGGCCAGACGCCAGGAAGCGATGACGGCGGCCCAAAGCACCAACTGCAGTTCGTAGTTGGTGACATGGACCAACAGGAAAGCGATTCTGTCCCAGACGGCGGACAGGTCTTCCATAAGGGCGCTCCTTCTCACAGCATATCGCCGTTAGTATAACGCGCAGCGTAATAAGTGATGCAATCTGTGAAGCGGGAGGGGCATTCCTCCGCTACGGATAATATCCTACGCCGTTTCCGGCAGCAGAGCTGCCGACGGCTGGGGATATTAGTGAAACTAAGACTCGGGTGGTTTTTCCGAGTCTTTAGTTTTCACTTATCCATGGTCTTTGGGCGAATCCCGCTGCGGAAAGCCCCTCTCTATTGTGCCATGGTTAAAGTGGCTGCCTTTTTCAACAGACTGAAGCGGTAGGCTATCCCTGCCGCTTTCTCATGTACTATTCCCCTTGTGCTTGGCATATACATCAGTAAAGTACGCGCGCAGGGGGGAGAAGCATGTTGCCGGAGGATAAAACGCCGAAATGGCGCCACCAGTTAACCCTGATTGACCGCGAGGAACTGACGGTGGAAGGGGTCGCCAACCTGGGGAGTTTCGATGAGCGGGAGATAGTCATGGAAACCGAGGGAGGGCTGCTGACCATCAGGGGTGAGGGACTGAATATCAAGCAGCTGAATCTGGAAAAAGGTAATGTCAGCATTGATGGTACGGTAAAGAACATTGCTTACGAGGATGAGGCAAGGCCCAAGAAAGGCCTGCTGGAAAGGCTGCTGAAATAAGGGAGTGCTGGCTTGCGGCGCAGGTGGCTATCGGTCTGGTATGTATTGTTGACACTATTGTTTATTGAGGCTGTTTCGTACGGCGTTGCCGACTATGCCGCAGGCTACTGGATCAGGGCCGCGCGGCGGGAATTCAACGCCGGCGCGTCGGCTTGGCAGCAGATAGACAAGGTGCCGTACGCCGAAATGATTAACAACTACGCCCGTCATGAGGGAATAAGCGCCAGGCTGGTGGCCAGTGTCATCCAGGCGGAGAGCTCATTCCGGCCCCGGGCGGTGTCCCGTACCGGTGCCATGGGGTTGATGCAGGTCATGCCGACAACCTGGCGGGAAATCAACAACGAGCTTCATGTCTGCGCCGGCCGGCATAGCGGCGAATGCACTGTTGACTGCTATTTCGACCCTGAGCTCAATATCCGGGTGGGAACGGCGTATCTCGGCAAGCTGGCCAAGCGTTTCGGGGGCGATTTGACACTGGCGGTGGCGGCCTATAACGCCGGACCGGGGGCTGTACAGCGCTACGGCGGGATACCGCCCTTCAGTGAAACCGAAGCCTATGTTGAACAGGTGATGGCCAACTGGTACGCTTTCGCGGGCCGGTCGGCTCCGCCTTACAGTCTGGCGGCCCAAGACTGGCAAAGGGCAAAAAAGATACTGGGCTGGGGTTTGACGGCGACGGCGGGGCTGATGATTTGGACAATAAGCCGGCTGAAGCGAAAATGGCGGTCCTGGCGCTGGCGCTGACGGTGGACAAAGGGGTGGGGCCAATGAATTACTCCGGGCAGTTGGAGACCTTTTTCATTACCGTTGTAACCGGTATGTTTCTGGGAGGATTGTTTGATTTCTACCGCATCATGCGGGGGGTGTTCAAGCCTCGCCGCACCTTTACGTCTGTGGCTGATTTATTGTACTGGCTGTTGGCCACGGCTATCGTTTTTGTCGCTTTGCTGCTCGGAAACTGGGGCGAGATCAGGCTGTATGTTTTTTTCGGTCTGTTCGCAGGGATACTATTTTATTTCCGTCTGCTTAGCAGGCAAGTTATCCGCCTGCTTATCGGTATCATCCGCCTTGTGGCGCGGGCCTTCGGCACACTGAAGAAAATTGTCGAATATACCTTGCTCAGGCCGGCTGGGCTTTTGCTGCGACTGGCCGTCAAACCGATACACTTTGTCAGGCAAAGGATAAAATTAAGGCGACCGCCGGATCAAATTATTCCGCCGGAGTAGCCGAAAAGGAGGAATGTTTACATATTAAGCGAATAATGATGTGAGAACGTTGCTGGTGGTGGTGTTATGCAGCCTAGCCGTAAATATCGCATCAAATGGTTCCGTCTGGCGATCATGATGACCGTCGGATACTGTCTTTATGTTCTGGCTGGCCAACAAATGGAGCTCAACGCTGTCAACCATGAGGCCGAGGCTACCCGGAGCCGGGTGGAGCAGCTGAAGCAGCTCAATAAATCGTATGTTGAGGAAAAGGCCCGTCTTACAACCCCGGCCTATGTGGAAAGGTTGGCCCGGGATGAACTTGGCCTGGTGAAACCAGGTGAAGTACCTTATATTCCGGCGGAAAAAAAATAATCACGATGGGACTTTCTTGACACCTTTTCCGCGGCAAGAGTATAATATGGTTGCACAACATAGTTTATAAGGAGGAAATTTGATTAGTATGTCCATTCAAGTTGGCAGTGTGGTTGAAGGAGTTGTGACAGGCATCACCAACTTCGGTGCGTTTGTTGAACTGCCGGGAGGAAAAGTTGGTCTTATCCATATTTCGGAGGTTGCCGACGTTTATGTACGTGATGTCAAGGACTTTCTCAAAGAGCAAGACAAGGTTAAGGTGAAGGTCCTATCAGTTGATGAGCGCGGTAAAATCGGCTTGTCTATCAAACAACTCCAGGAACCAAGCGCCGCACCCAAGAGGCCGCCGATGAACGATGGCCGCCGTCCCGGCCGCTTTACGCCAGCCCCCAACTTCGAGGACAAACTCAGCAAATTCCTCAAAGATAGCGACGAGCGACTAACAGATTTAAAACGGAATACCGAGTCCAAGCGCGGTGGCCGTGGCGCCGCCCGTAGGGCTGAATAGAGTAACTGTACCGTACTTGAAAGAGCATCCGTTGGATGCTCTTTTTTGCTTTGGTGCTGTTCCAGACAAAAACCGCGGACCGATTGGCGGTTGCCGGGCTGGATTGCCGGAGGGCGTAAGACTTTTTCGGGTTTTTCGATATTCTATGTCGGATTTTTTTGCCGTGCCACGACTCGATTAGACAGTATACAAGCGGAAGTTTATGTAAAATGATGTTATAGTCTATCCGAGAGGTGGAAAAAATGCCGAAAGGAACAAGCGGTACTTTTCCGGACGGCAGCATGCCGGCGGATATTTCGCCTCCAGCCCGGTCCGTCAGGCAGGGCGGCTGGAGAAGTTTGGCGGCTTTCCTGCGCTCGCTGCTGGCGTTGATAGTGGGACGCGAAACCTGGCTCGTGAATTGTCTTGCTTTTTTGCTTAGCCGGGTCTCGCTGATGGGGGAACTGGCTCCCTTTGGTCTGGCCTTTTTTGTCGCAGTAGCCCAGGTGGCAAGGCGGCAGGCACCCGGGGCTGCGGTTTGGACTCTGCTTGGAGTTCTTTCAGTGGGGCGATATTTTGAAGCCGGGTTATACTTTTTTGTTATTTTGCTCTATTTCCGTCTGGTGGACAAGTTAGACCGGCTGGAGCAAAAACTTCAAATTGTACCGCTGTTTCTGTTCGCCGCGGTGGTTTTAGGCGGCGCGCCGCTGGTGCTTTGGCAGGGAGCAACCTTGTATCAACTGCTGTTGGTGCTGTTTGACGCTTTAATCTGCATGGTACTGGCTTATATCTTCATGTCGGGAGTAAGGCTTCTTGTCGTCCGGCAGCCGCAGCGACCAGCGACGAATGAAATGCTGATGTGTCTGGCCATTGTCCTGGCGGCGGCGGTCGCCGGGGTGGGATCAGTCTCGGTGGCAGGCTTCGGTTTGCGTAATATCGCCGGCAGTTTTATCGTGATGGCTCTGTCGCTGGCCGGTGGAACAGGACTGGGGACATCGATGGGCGTGGTGGTCGGATTGGCGGTCGGGCTTGCTGACAATAATGCCGTAACGACAGTCAGTCTTTATGCCATCGCCGGACTACTGGGGGGCGCCTTTCGTTCTCTCGGCAAGTTTGCTGTTGTACTCGGTTTTTTGCTTGGCAGCGTGATTACGGTGTTACACTTTGGCCAGTCCGCCGATCTTGTGGAGGTGCTTGCCGAAGCATCCGCTGCGGCTGTTTTATTTATGGCTGTACCCTTAGGCTGGTTCCGGTGGTGGAGCGCCAATCTGCAGGAAGCCAAAAGCGGGCAGGCGCAGGTTGTCCCAGTGATTGGCGACATGGTGGGAAAACTGACCAGTGTGGCCGATATTTTCGGCAGCCTGGCGGCTGCTTCAGCCACGGCGGCAGCGGGAGCCGGCAGCAAGATCCACGAAATGGAAACCGCCAGAATGTTGTCAGCTGTCGGCGGTCAGGTTTGCGGCCCATGCCCGCGGCGGACAGGGTGCTGGGAATACGATTTTGGCCGTACCCATCAGGCCATGATAGACGCTCTGGAGCTGGCCGAACAGACCGACCTGGCGCGTGACGGTTTACCAAAGCTATTAAAGGAAAGCTGCATTCACAAGAGCGAATTGGAGAAAACCATCAATTCCGTAGCCCAGTACAATCGTACCTGCTCTTTCTGGCAAAAAAAATTCGCCGCCACCCGACAGACACTGACCGAGCAACTGCAAGCCCTTAGCGGCATTATCGTCAGTTTGGCCGGAGCTCTGGGAGAGCAGCCCGTGAACGCTGAAAGCCTGACGGCGGCGCTTGTCGCAGAGGCGGAGCTTGCCGGCTGCCCCCTGGACGAGGTAAAGGTGGACTGGCGTAAAAGGGCAATTACCATCGAGGCAGGCAAATCCCCCTGCCCTGGACAGCAGGATTGCACTAATATTATTTTGCCGCTGGCAACCAGACTGCTGGGCCGGAAATTGACGCTGAGCACCGAATGCGCAGATCCCGGCTCAGGCAAGTCTTGCCGTCTCATACTGGAGGTTGCAGACAGTTACAGGGTCCAGACCGGTGCCGCCAGTATCGCCAAAGAACCTCAGGATATCTGCGGCGATACTCATGCCGTCTTGACGGTTGGCAGGGAAAAGGTGGCGCTGATTATCAGTGACGGCATGGGCAGCGGCAGTCTAGCCGCCAGCGAGAGCTCGGTGACGGTGGAGTATCTGGAAAAGCTGCTGGCAGCCGGTTTTGCCGCCGATGTCGCGGTCAAGACGGTTAATGATATGTTGCTGCTCAAAGAGCCGGAAGAAAGTTTCGCGACCTTGGATATTGCGATGATCGACACATACGCCGGTGAGGCGGAATTTATCAAGGTCGGCTCGGCTCCGAGTTATATCAAGCGGGTTCATGAAGTGGCTACAATCAAGTCGGCCGCCCTCCCTGTCGGTATTCTCCAGCATATCGAGATTGAACCGGTAAAATGGCTTCTGGCTCCTGGCGACATCATCGTGATGGTAAGTGACGGAATCATCGATTTTCCTTGTCGCAGAAGCGACCGGGAACCGTGGCTGGTCAATTTTCTGCGCCGGTCCACCGATATTGACCCCCAGGAAATGGCTGATAAGATTTTGCGGCAGGCTATGGATCTGGCTCCAGGTGGGATATGTGACGATATGACGGTTTTGGTTGCTCTGGTCAGCAAAAGCCCGGGCTTGGAGCAATAACAGCCCTAGCCGGAGAAGGGTTGGCAGCAGGGGTGACAAGCTTTGTGGGAGCGGCATAGTGTCGCTCTTTTACTTATCCTGCCGTATTGCTTCGCTGATATCGGGAGTGTTCTTCACCAGCAAGCGGGCTTTTCAAGCGGCTTTATATTATTTGACTAAAAAAATGCCCGTAGGAAAGACTATCCTAATGGTATAATGTAGCAGGAAATTGGCCGGCGGCAGGAGAAAATAGGCTAATGAGCTGACAAAGGAAGTGAGCCGGTGGCTGCTATCCAGTTGGAAGACATTATGAACCTTACGGTCTCGGCCGGTGAGATCATGCTGAAAAACGGGGCCGAGACATCCCGGGTCGAGGAAACTATGGATCATATTGCCCGGGCCTGCGGCGCCATCAAGGCGGAAAGTTTCGTCATTCCCACAGGGGTGTTTCTTACGGTCACCGACGCCTCGGGTCGGGCGCTGACCACCATGCGGCGGGTAAGGGACCGGACCATTAATCTGGACCGGATCGCCAAGGTCAATGAATTGTCCCGCAGATTGGCTGACCATCGCATGGAATACAACGACGCCAACGCTTTATTGGAAGGTATCGCCAAGGAGCGGACAGGATTTTCTCTGCTGCCTTCGGCTGTCGCTTCAGGCCTTGTGGGCGGCAGTTTCGCTGTATTGCAAAACGGTGGCATCGGGGACATTGCGGCTGCTTTTTGCGGCGCCGCGGCGGTAAGGTATATCGCCCATGCTATTTCGCAACTGCACGGAGTGCGGTTTACATTTGAGTTTCTCGGCGGACTTGTGGCTGCGCTGGTTGGGAGCCTGGTTCATTACTTCTGGCCCTTCCTTAGCCAGGATATCATCATTGTCGGCGGGTTGATGCCGCTGGTGCCGGGAGTGGCTATAACAAACGCCATCCGGGACGTCATTGCCGGCGATCTTTTAAGCGGTCTGTCCCGCGGGCTGGAGGCAGCGCTGACTTCTGTGGCTGTGGCCATGGGAGTGGTGATCGTTCTGGCGATTCATACGGTGAGGTGACAACAATATATGCTGGGATTGAAAATCGCGGCCGTGTTTATTATGGGTGCGGCCATAGGTGTCCTGTACCGGATTCCGCGGAATGTACTGCTTTACGCCAGCTTCAACGGGACGCTCGCCTGGTTGGTTACCTACAGTCTGCTGCAGGCTGGGACCAACATTATTGCCGCCATTTTCGTCGGCAGCCTGGCAATAGGCTCGCTGTCCGAAATGCTGGCCCGGGCGCTGCGTAAACCAGCCACGGTGTTTGTCATTCCCGGATTTATTCCTTTGGTTCCCGGCCGGGAAGCTTTTACCACCATGCAGTTTCTTGTGGAAGGACGCCAGTTGGAGGCTCTGTCCATGGGTGTCCAGACTTTGTTTATGGCAGGAGCTATTGCTTTCGGAATTTTTGTAAGTATTACTGTCTACCGTCTGTCTATTACCTATAAATTAAAAAGTGAGTTTCGGCATGTTGACGAAAGTTAGGGCCTGGATTGAGTGTCAACGGCTTATTAGCCCTGATGATATCATAGTGGCCGCATGTTCGGGCGGACCGGATTCTCTGGCCCTTGTACATATCCTGAGCCGCTTGGCGCCCCAGTGGGAATTGACTTTAGCGGTTGCCCATGTCGATCATATGTTCCGAGGAGCTGAGTCCGAGGCTGACGCGGTTTTTGTCGGCGAATTTTGCGCCGGATTGGGACTGGCGTTTTATCAAACCGCTCTTGATGTTCCAGCCTTCATTGGCAGCAGCGGACGTTCAGCGCAGGATGCCGCCCGGGTTTTGCGTTACCGTTATTTGCGACAGATTGCCGCGAGTCTTGGTGGGGCCAAAATTGCCACCGGGCATCACCGGGACGATCAGGCCGAAACAGTATTGTTGAACCTGTTGCGGGGTGCCGGAAGCGCCGGGTTGGCCGGAATGAAGCCGGCTGATGGCGATATCATCCGGCCGCTTCTTGATATCACGCGGGATGAGATCGAAGCCTATTGCGCAGAGCACGGCTTGAAGCCGCGACTCGACAGTTCCAATCTGAAAACCTATTATTTGCGGAATTATCTCCGGTTGGAGCTTATGCCGCTGCTGGAAGCGCGATTCAACTCCAATCTCACGGAAACGCTGTGCCGCACAGCCCGGCTGGTGGGCGACGAGCATCAGTTCATTGCCGAACAGGCGTCTTGTCTGTCGCCGGATGTGATTCGACAGGACAATACGTATCTTGATATTGACTGTCAGCGGCTGAACATCCTCCATATTGCCCTGCGCCGGGAAATTTTCCGTCAGGCAATTGCAAAAAAACGGGGCAGTCTGAAAGGAATAACCTTTCTCCATGTGGAAAGGTTGGTAGAACTGGCTGCATGCGGGACGGTAGGAAGTATCATCGAGTTGCCTGGCGGACTTATCGCCCGAAGGGGCTATGATTTGGTGACCATCGAGACCCCGACCGTCTTGACGCCGATGCCGCGACTGGTGTCGCCGGGAGTCGAACTGAAAATACCTGGGATTACAACTGTGCCTCCCTTGGATCTGTCGATCACCACACAGTTACTCACAGCCCGGCCCCACGACATCCTGGCCGGCAGCGCCATTTTCGACTGGCGGCAGCTTGTGCCGCCTTTAACCGTCAGAACCCGGCTGGAAGGGGACCGGTTCTGGCCCTCCGGCGCACCAGGCAGCAAGAAACTGAAAGATTTCCTGATTGACGGCAAGGTTCCGCGGGGAGAGCGTGATCATATCCCGCTGATTTGCGACCAACAGGGGATCATCTGGGTGGGTGGCTATCGCCAGACCCAGCGGGCCAGGCCAGACGATTCGACGATGTGTTTTTTGCAGCTTAACATTATAGCAGGAGGACTAACAGGTGATTGAGGATATTCAAGAGATTTTGCTTAGTACTGAGGCGCTGGCTACCCGGGTGAAAGAGCTGGGAGACCAGATCGGCGCTGACTATGCCGGCAAGCAAATCCTGATGATCGGCATACTCAGGGGGGCTGTCATCTTTATGGCGGACCTGGCCAGGGCGATTGATGTGCCGGTTGCCATCGATTTTATGGCTGTTTCCAGTTACGGTATTTCCAGCAGATCCAGCGGCGTTGTACGGATCTTAAAAGACCTGGATGAAAATGTGGAAGACAAACATTTGCTTATCGTGGAAGACATCATTGACACAGGTCTGACTCTCAAGTATTTACTGGATAATCTCCGTTCCCGTAAACCGGCCAGCCTCAAGATCTGTACTTTGCTGAATAAGCCGTCTCGGCGCAAGGCTGAAGTGCCGATTGATTACAATGGGTTCGATATTCCCGACTATTTCGTTGTCGGCTATGGCCTGGATTATGCTGGGAAATATCGTAACCTGCCATTTATCGGGGTGCTGAAACCGAAGGCCTATCAGGGCTGAGGCGCGCATACATATGTAACGCAGGAATTAACAAGGGTACTCGGCTTTAATTGTCACTGCAAGTATTTTATGGTATAATATTGCCCTGTGGACAATAAAGTTGCTGTCCAGTGAGCTCCAGCGAGAGGAGGGTTACCTATT
>Ga0316229_1002726_pt1 | contig 14865 bp, 13 predicted proteins | sample TBH18023metaG_FD_206011 | JGI IMG/M metagenome (GOLD analysis project Ga0316229, IMG submission 206011) | Freshwater microbial communities from Trout Bog Lake, Wisconsin, USA - TBH18023 | ecosystem: Environmental > Aquatic > Freshwater > Lake > Hypolimnion/Profundal zone | place: USA: Wisconsin...
CGGCACCTACGAACGCGCCGTGAAGGAAAAAAAGACCCGCAATTTTGCGCTCACCCTACCGGAGCATTTCGCCGAGCAGGCCAACGAAATGCTCAAAAGCAGCTACAATCTGGAATTTCTCGGGATCGCCCAAGCCGTGAAGGAGCGCGACCTGGAGGACCGCCTCATCTCCCGCTTGCAACAGTTCATTCTGGAACTCGGCTACGGCTTTTGTTTCGTGGTCCGGCAATATCGCCTCGTGCTTGGTCGCAAGGAATACTTCGTGGACCTGCTCTTTTATCATCGTTTCCTCAAGGCGCTCATCGCGTTCGATCTTAAAATTGGCCCGCTTGCGCCGGAGCACGCCGGCAAAATGGATTTCTACCTGAACCTGCTGAACGAAAAGGAGCGCGCCCCGGACGACCCACCCTCTATCGGCATCATTCTGTGCGCCGAAAAGGACGACGTGGAAGTCGAGTTTGCCCTGAAATCGAAAACTAATCCCATCGGCGTTGCCGAATACCAGCTCCAGGCTAGACTGCCTGCCAAGTTCAAAGGCCAACTGCCCAGCGCCAAACAGCTCGCCGATGCCGTGCGCGATGTCCTGCCACCCAGACGCGAGCAAATGTAAATCACAGCCACGCAAAGCATGGTGGTGACGAAAGACACCTGTAGCTTGAATTTGCTTCTCGCTCGCTTGAGCCGGTCTTTTGTCATAGCGCGTAAATGCCACCTAACTGTTATTCAACGATTGCCGGATCGTTGAGTGAAGCGGACGTTCCGGCATGTCCAAAAGTTGTAGATACCTTTTATGCGGATGGCGACAATCAAATAAGTACACAACACCTACCGCTCTTTCAGTCAAACTTGCGGTACTTATGAATGATTTGATCAATCAATTCGGCAGCAAAGAAATGAGAAATTGAGGAGGACGGATTCGCCTAGAACGTGATTTTGAAGACATAAGCGCCGTCGCCGGGTTTTTGCGGCGGCAGCTTGATCTGCAATTCTCCGCCGGTGCGCGTCCATTTCAGCTTTTGTTGACAACCCAGCAGGCGCAGTTCCTTGATCTCGGCGGCGGAGCATTTCGAGTCCTTGCCCAGCGACCGGATAACCGCCTGACCGCCGGCGGGCCAGCCGCACATGATGGCATAAAGCGTGTGGCCCCGCGTCGTGAAACGAAAATCCTTCGAGGTCAGCGGCGATTTCAGGTCGTTCAGGTTGCTGCGCGGAAGCTGCGAAGGGCCTTCGCCGTAAATCACCCACGGGCGGGTTTCAAAGATCGCCTCGCGGTTGATCTTCATCCAGGTGGCGAATTCCGCGAGCAGGTTCTCGCAGTGTTCATCAATCGTGCCGTCGGCGCGCTGCGGAATGTTCATCAGCAGGTTGCCGTTCTTGCTGACGATGTCTATTAACATATGAAGCATGGTGGTCGAACTCCGGTGAAAGGTGTATAGCTCGTCGGCCGCCGCGGGTTCATCCAGATAAAACCAACCGGATTCGGAAGTGTCCGTCTGCCAAGGATTCTCGGTGATCGTCTTCATCTCGCCCCGTTCCAGGTCTTTGACACCGCCCTGGTCGGACTTGAGGCATAACACCGCCTCGTTGGTGCCGCCATTTCGTTTGACGTTGCTGTTATAGAAGTGCGCCATCAGCTTGTAGCCGCGTTCGTTCGGGTCGGGAATGCCGCCGTCAAAATACAGCAGGTCGGGATGATACTTGTCCACCGCATCCTTGATGCGGGCATAGACGCCGTCCTTGAACTCCGCCTCGGCACCGGGCGTGCCCCGGGGCGGAACGTAGAGCGACCAGTATTTCGGATCGCTGGTGTCGAACACCAATTTTGGCTGGTTCTGGTTCTGGCCTTCCCAATAGTAGAAATCATGCGGATGGAAGGAGAATCCGAAACGCAACCCTTCTTTGATCGCCGCCTGTTGCCAGAGGCCGCCGACATCCTTATGCGGGCCAACCTTCACCGAATTCCAAGGGGTGTATTGCGAGTCGTAGCAATCCACCCCGTCGTGATGCCGGCCCATCGAAACGAAGTAGCGGGCTCCCGCCGCCTTGTATTTTTTCATCAGGGCGTCGGGATCCCAATTGGCCGCCGTCCAATACTTGAGGATGTCCTTATAGCCGACCTTGGTCGGATCGCCGAAATGTTCGACGTGATACTTATAAGCCCAAGAACCCACCCGATACATCTCCCGCGCATAGTTCTGATCCACACCGGAGATGCACCCTGGGCCCCAATGCGACCAAATGCCGAACTTGGCGTCGCGAAACCACTCGGGACACTTGATAGCCTTGATCGAAGCCTCGTTCGGCTCCACCGGTCCGACCTCGATGGGGCCAGCCACCACGGCGGCGCAGATTTTGGCCCGGTCAATGTCCTCGGACGTCCGCTCGACGGCAAAGGCTGTCACGGCCAGCATCAGGCCACCAAGGATTGCGAGCCTTGGACTCACGTTGGATTTCATCTGACGTTTCCCATGTGGTTTAGGTAAACCGTTCATAATCGGCAATTCTGAGTCCGCCCGCCTCCCGGCGCGCTTTTCATTTCCCGAATCGTAAACCGTAAATCGCAAATCGTAAATACCTATGACCTACCCGCAAATCATCCAGTCCGTTATCAACACCAAGTTTGGCTTCAAAAATTTCCAGCTTGAAGACTACACCCGCGGCGCGCTCCACGACGGCCTCGTGCTCGGGCGCGACACCGGCGGCGGCAAATCGCTCGCCCTGTTCACCTGGCCCGCCCTCAAGGTCGGCTTTCAAGGTGGCCAGTCCGGCTCGGACTTCGGGGGTTGCGTTAATTTTATCGCCCGGTATTTCGGCCCTGATTCATTCAAAACGAACGCGGTTTCGACGACCGCGCGCGGTCTCCGTTCGATTTGGAACTGGGCGTTGCTGAGCAGCACCGTGGTCTCGTTCATCAATCGGATCGAGTCACTGGCGTTCTTGCCATCTCGTAAAGTCCTCACTTTCCAGTGTCTTCCTGGCCAAGAGGGCATAGCCATCGGTCAGCGGGTGGCTGGCGTCGGCGTATAAATCGCTGGGCAAGGTCTCGGGAACCAGGTGCGGAATTCTGTTCTCCCTCAGCCACGCCGTGACGCCGTCACGCAGGTTGCGGTAAGGTGCCTGGCTGGCCCCGGCCACCATGTGTTCATTGAATGGGCCGACGATCACGAACACGTCATTGCCACGTTCACGAAGGGTTTTGACCGTCTGCCGAAAGGCCCTCCACTGCAACGAGGTATTCAGTTCGACCCATTCGAACGACATGGCGCCGCCGCTCTCCGACCACGGTCTATGCCGGGGGCTTTTCGGCCCGCGCTGCGGGTCGTCCAGCGGCGCCGCGGGTACGTGGAAGGTAATTTGGGCCAGCGGGTTCCGATAGCTATTGGGATACCGCGCGGGATCGCCGCCATCATCTTCCAAGGTCCAATTCAACAGGCTCTTTTGCCCAAAATAGGCGTTCTGCAAATGATTCACCCAGGCGACGAAATCCGCCTTGCGTTCCACCAGGGCTTCCAATCGTTCGTTGGCATCGGCACGGTAGCAGGGAATGCGCGGGAAAAACTGCGGCACCAGGCGCGAATGGTTGAACGTCTCCTCCTTGTCAATTTGCAAATCCGCCTTCGGGCTGCTCAGCCATAACAGGTTGCAGTGCAGGATCACCTTCCGGTGGCGCAAGGCGCGCCCATAGTCATCCACCAGGCCCTCCAGCGCCAGTGGGAACAGGCCATTGACGCCTCCGTTCACATAGGTAAATCCCTGCGCGCCCTGCGCGTTCAGGAAGTGCGACCAAGTCCCGTCCGGCTGCACATATTCGCCCCAGATCACGGAGTCGCCCAACAGCACGATGTGGCGGGCATCGCCCGATTGCCCGAGCCAGCGCTGGCAAAGCCAGTAATCTTTGCTCAGCTCATATGGAATGCGATAATCCGGCCCGGTGTCGAAGCGTTCCAGACTTTTCCACCACCGAGGCGTCAGCAGCATCGCCGTGAGGATCAGGCCCAGCGCCACCAACCATTGCCGCCCACCCAGCCGCATCTCGTTCACCATCTGGGTTTGCGCCACTATCGTTTCCTGTGGGTGGTTCATGATTTAGAATTGAAAGTAGATGAACGCGCCGCCCCCGGCGGAAAAAAGAAACAAATACAGCACCATGAAGACCGCGACGCCGATCCGCACAAAACCGGTCTGCAAGAGACCCCGCCAGCTCGATTCGTATAGGAATTGATAAAGCCAGACCAGTCCAACCAGCGCCAGCAGCAAAATCGGAATTTCCGGGTCAGACCAGGCTGCCGTCAAGATTCGCCCGACAATCAGCCGGGCGTCGTCCAGCGTCTCCGCGCGAAAAAAAATCCAGGCAAAACAGACGAACAGGAACACAGCCAGTTGCTTGACCAACCGCGGCACCTGGCTCCGATAGAAGGCGGAGCGCTCCAGCTCACGGGTGATCATCACACCTAAGCCGTGCAAGCCCCCCCAAATGACAAAGGTCCAGGCTGCCCCGTGCCAGATTCCCGAAAGCAAAAACGTCACCAGCAGGTTGCGGTAGGTATTGAAAATGCCGCCCCGGTTGCCCCCCAGCGGAATATAAACGTAATCGCGAAACCAGGAGGATAAACTGATATGCCAGCGCATCCAAAAATCGCCCAGCCCGGTGGCGAGATAGGGGTTGTTGAAATTCAAAATCAAATTGAATCCCAGCAGGCGCGCGACGCCGCGCGCCATGTCCGTGTAGCCGCTGAAATCGAAATAAATCTGCCACGCGAACGCAAAGGTGGCCAGCAACAGCGCGGGCGCGCCGAAATCCTTGGGGTGATCATAGACCCGCTCAACGTACCGCGCCAGGTAGTTCGCCAGCGCAAGCTTCTTGAACAGCCCGACCAGGAACAGCGACAACCCATCAGTCACATTCTGCAGCCGGATCGGCGGGAATTGGCGTAATTGGGGCAGCAGATGCCGTGCGCGCTCGATCGGGCCCGCCATCAGTTGCGGAAAAAAGCAGACAAAGGTCGCGAACCGGAAAAAGTTGCGTTCCCGGTCCACCTTCCCCAAATAAAAGTCAATCGTGTAGCTCAACGATTGGAAGGTGAAGAAGGAAATGCCGACGGGCAGCACGTAAGAAAGACCCAGAGGCATCAGCGTGGACGGTCCCGGCAGCCGCCAAGACCAGTGCAGCGACGCGAACACGGCATTGAGGTTGCTCACCGCGAAATGGCCATACTTGAAAAACAGCAACAGCGCCAGGTTGTTCACCACGCTGATCAGGAGCCAGATCCGCCGTTGGCCGAGGAGCGCGCCCAAGGCCATCAGCAGGACGATTACCGCCAGTCCCGCCAGCGCCGGCCGCAGGGATGCCGGGCCAAACCAAGCCGCGGCGAAAATCGCCGCCGCGACCGCCGCCGCCGCCAGGAAGGCCGTTTTCAGCACCCCATCCTCGAAGCGCAAATGACACAAACGGGACGCGATATCCACTTGCTGTTCCGGGCGCGGGCAATGATCCATCAGCGCCACCAGGGAATAGTCCAGAATGGTGGCGTAGAAAACCAGCAGCAGATAATACGGGTTCCACCAGCCGTAAAAGAAATACGAGGCGGCCATCAGCCACGGCAGCCACCACCGCGTCTTTTGCAAGGCGAAGAAAACCGGCAGGACCACCAGCATGAAGACCAGGAATGGCCACGTGTGAAAAAGCATGGCGCAGGGCGGATTAGGAAGCCAGGCAGGGCGCCTTCATCTTGCACGGTTCCTCGCCATTTGTAATCGCCAAAATGAGCCGCTCAATGACGAATGACAAATTAATTCCGACGTCCGAATAACCAAAGAGGAGCGACTGACAGGTTTCGTCCACCCTCCGCAGTGCTGCTACGGAGGACGGGGCAATTGTCATTGGAGATTCTTTCGTCATTTGTCATTTGTCATTCGTCATTCCTGACTTGCCCTCGCCTTCAATGCTGGAAATTCTTCGATGGCGGCCCGGCGCACACAGCGAAAGCCGCAGTAATCCGTGTAGAAACACGCGTCCGTGTCCCCCGTGCGCTCGCCCTGGCGAAATGTCGCCCGGCACATGGCCGCGCTGGCCTTCCACGAACCACCGCGCATCACCCGCTTGACGTCCTTGCCCGGGCTGGGCGGCCCCTGCGGATCAACCACCACGCTTTCCTGATAATAAGTCGGACTGTAAACATCCTCGCACCATTGCGACACGTTCCCATACATGTCATACAATCCCCAAAGATTGGGCTTCTTCTGGCCCACCGGATGCGTCTTCTCCTCCGCGTTGTCCGCGAACCAGGAGTATTGCCGCAGTTTCTCGGGTGGCCCGAAGTCATAAGGCCCATCCGTGCCGGCGCGACAGGCATATTCCCACTCCGCTTCAGTGGGCAGACGATATCCGCTGACAGAATAATCGCATTCCCAGTCCATGGTTTTCTCATTGTAACACGGCTTCAGTCCTTCCATGATCGAACGTTCGTTGCAATATTGCTTCGCGTCCCGCCAGCGAACCCGCTCCACCGGCTTCTTCGGGTTGTCCTGCCAGTGCGATGGGTTGGGCAATTGCACCTGCGTGAACATCTCGTGCGTCACCGGATATTCATCCATCATGAAACTGGTCAACTTGACCTTGTGGACTGGACCTTCATCTGCATTGCCCTCGCTCGTTCCCATGTTGAATTCGCCTCCGGGCAGATAAACCATTTTCACGCCGGATTTGGTGACCACCTCGAAGGTGGTGGCCGAAAGGCCGCCGGCCGGAGTGAGAGGCTTGGGTTGGGCTGGTGCCTCTGAGCCGGATTTGTCGCAACCACAAAACAGACTCAATCCCCCCAGCAGACCGATTGTGGCAAGACTTCTGATCACGTGCATTCTCCTCACTTCACCGGCGGCCTGAACCATGCGGACTCCTTGTTGCTCAATCCATTGGTGGTCAGCATTGTGAAATCGGCTTCGGTGCCAAGATTGAGATCAACGGTTCCCGCGCGCTCGGCGGATACCACGCCAATATTCCAGCCGGCGGCATACACTCCCATGATCTCGCAAGCCGCTTGAAATGTCCCCGGCTGGCTCAGGTCACCTTCCCCGTCCGGGCCCCGGCTGAAACTCAGAAATCGGCCGTCGGGAGACCAGCGCGCATGATAGATCTTATTCCTGGCATCCTTGATCGCAACCCGCCACACGCCCAATTTGGGTTCTGGGGCATCGGTGTCTATTGGCCCCGTGGCAATTTCATGATCGCCCGCGCCCCAGGCGATTTGTTTGCCATCGGGACTGAAACGAGGCCGGCAGCCGGGAATCTTCAAGTTTATGATCTTGTTCCCATTCGCCTCAATCAGCAGTATCGCGTGATCGCAACCCATTCCGGCATGCACGGTCGAAACAATCCACTTGCCGTTCGCACAGAAGTTGGGGTTGTAGAGATGATGAAGATTCGTGTAATTGGGATGTGGCGTGATCTTTGCCGTCGCCAAATCATAAAAGTTCATTCCCTTGGTGTAGTAATCTACCACGTTGAACTTGGGATATTCCTGGTCCAGAAACCCAATGACTTTGCCATCGGAAGACCAGAATGGTTCACGCGCGTAATCGGCTATTTTCTTGCGCTGCCGGCCGTCAATGTCCATCACGTAAAGGCTGCGGATGGCCTCGCGGCCTTCCCCCTTGTCCGCCACGAAACATATCCGGCTGCCGTCCGGTGAGATCTGCGGGTAATGTTCATTCAGCTCCGGGGTTTGCGTCAAATTTACCGGCTCCGACCCATCCGGGTTCATGATGAATATTTCCCAGTTTCCAGCCACATAGCTTTCATAAGCAATCTTGCAGGGCAACGCCTTCAATTGCTCTCGCAACAGAGCCGCGTCAGCAGCCAAAGCGAAGGGAGCGAGCGACAACCCGACCGCGACCAGCAAGCCAGTCAGATTAAATAACGTTGTTCTCATGCGGCCAAACCTTAAAGTGCGAGCTGGATTGCGTCGAGGAGTTTTTCAGATCCTGACGCCGTTCTCGTGCAAGCAATGCAAGTGTCAGTTCTCACTCTCTATTGAAGCTGTGCGCTCCCGGAGAGGCAGCCGTGCATTTGAGTCCAAACCGGCCTTCGCCCGGAACGTCGGCTCCGCTGATGTCTTGAAGACATCGAAGTCCAGCGATGCCGGCACCAGATGGGTGGCGCCGTCAATAGTAGCTTGGCCGTGGCCGAGGATTCGTGTTCTCTGCGATCTTTGCGATTAAAGAATCCCTGCCCATTGCTGGTTGCCGTCCGCAGGGACCGTGCCAGCAGCCCAAATGAATTCGTCAAAAAAGTGACTTTCGTGTTAGCGGCTAACAAACCACTTTTCCAAACCTGTGCCATACTCCCTGTGTGGCTGCGACATGCAGAGCGGGACAACGGGGCAACGGTCCGCGGGACAACAGGTTTTGGCCTTGTGGTCCAGTGGTCTCGTTGTCCGCAGTCCGTGGTCTCTTTGTCCAATGCCGCCGCACCAGTCATCCCATCGGTCCCATTATTCGCCTTGGTCCTATGCATGCTGTAGCTGCCGGAAATTTCTGTTTTCTGCTTTCCCAATTTCTGCTTTTGCCAAACAGCCCCATAACCAAGTAAATCCGACCAAAGAAAATTTCACGGCATGAAAAATTCCAATTCCTCTCCCCCCACCGATGTTCCCCGAGCGCCGGCCTCCCAACCCGGCTCGTTCCCGCTGCTTTCCAAATTTCAGCGTTTCCGTGTTTCAACTTTTCAGCGTTTTACGAAACGAACCCATTCGCCATCTTCGGAAGCCCCGCAATCGCAGCATCTTGCGCAACTTTCCCGCCTCGCAGCGGCGCAAAATGAACCCATTTCAGCTTTTTCTTCAAGACCCCAATGAATCCGCAAAAATCCAGGCTAATTCAGGCTAATCCAACCAAAAAATTGCCCCACGTCAGATTCCCAAGTTTCCCTTCTTGTGTGTGTCTGATCTCCGGCCTGTGTCCGACCAAGTCCGACCAAGTCAGCCCTTTGAAAATATACCCACGCATCAGGCATCACGCATCACGCATCAGCTCCATTTACCCAATAATCCATTTCTATCCAAGTCCAGCTATGTCTGTTGCCGATCATCGGCTCTGCGGTTAAAATCCGCCGCCATGAAAATTGATTTTGCCAAGCGCCGGCGCGTGATGGAGCGGTCGCAGTTGCTGGGACATTGCATCTGCGACGTCCGGCGCGCGTGCCCCTGCGACGTGCTCGTGGAGCAGAATCTCTGCCCCTGCGCGGGCGAGCGGCCCGAACCGGCGGAACTTTCCCAGATCAAATTGATGGATTTTGCGCGCAATGCCGGGTGCGCCTCGAAAATTGCACCCGCTGACCTCGACGCCGTGCTGGCGCGGCTGCCGGCAGTGGACGACCCGGCGGTGATTTCCGGCCTGGCCGCCGCGGATGACGCCGCCATCTACCGCCTCTCGGAAAATCTTTGCCTCGTGCAGACCGTGGATGTGTTCACGCCGTGCGTGGATGAAGCGCGGCTCTTTGGCCGCATCTGCGCCGCCAATTGCCTCTCGGATATTTACGCGATGGGCGGCACGCCGCGCACGGCCTTAAGCGTGCTGGCCTTTCCGTCGGAAAAATTGCCGGGCGAAATCGTTTTCCAAATGCTGGCCGGAGCGATGGAAAAATTCCAAGAAGCCGGCGTGGCGCTCGTCGGCGGGCACAGCGTGAAAGATGATGAAATCAAGCTCGGCTTCGCCATCACTGGCTTGATTGATCCCGCGGTCGCCGCAGCTTTGGAAAAGCCCCAGGCCGGCGATGCGCTGGTCCTGACCAAGCCGCTGGGCACGGGCGTGCTGACCTTCGCGCGGCAGCTTGGGCGGGAATTTCCCGAAGGGGTGGCAGCGGCCGAAATCTCCATGGCCACCCTGAATCGGGCCGCCGCCGAAGTGATGCAGTCCGCCGGCGCGTCGGCTTGCACGGATGTGACGGGTTTTGGGTTGTTCGCACATTTGCGCCGGATGCTGCGGCCGGGCCGGCTGGGGGCGGAAATTTTTGCGGAGGCGCTGCCGGCATTTGCCGAAGCAGTGGAGGCCCTGCGGCAGGGCGTGATTCCGGGAGCCATCGAGCGGAACCGCGAATATGTCGGCGACGCGCTGAATGTCGAGCCGGGCGTGGACGAAGCGCTGGTGCATCTGGGCTTTGACGCGCAAACTTCCGGCGGTTTGCTGCTGGCAGTGCCGGCGACGCGACTGGGAGAATTGTGCGGATCGCTGACCCAACGCGGCGCGGCAGCCCATGTCATCGGCCAAATCACCGCCGACGCAGCCGGGCGGCTGGTGGTTAAATCCGGCCGCGCGAACAGTTCAAATGCAACACCAAACACCAATCCTCTTATGAAAAATCCTGAATCTGAAGTGGCGGCACACGGTGGGAGCTGCTGTGCGGACAGCTTCCCCAAAACCGATGCGGCAAATTCCGCCGCCGAATCGCAAGCCGCCTTTGGCGCGCTGATCCGGTCGGTGCAGGCGGCGGGCGCGTTGAACGAACAAACGAAGGAATTGATTTTGTTCAGCCTGGTGGTTGCCAGCCGGTGCCAGCCGTGCTTCGCGACGCATTACCGCAAAGCGCGCGAGCTGGGCCTCACGCAGGCGGAGTTGGACGAGGCCGCCTGGTGCGCCATCGCGATGGGCGGCGCGCCAGTGAAAATGTTTTATCAGGAAAACCTCCAAGCCGTAGTTGCCGGCGTGCGGGGACCCTCAGCCAATGTTGAGCACTGAATCCAGAACCTCCGCCCGTTGGCGGCCACTCATTTTGCTTATTTAATTTCTTGTGCGCCGCTCCAGAACTTGTCAGGCTCGGGTTCGTGCCTGACTCTGACCCCATTGTCGAGAGACGGTTCCCGGCGCGAACCTTGACGCTCGCTATCTTTTTGTTGGCTGGTTGCCTCATTGCCTTCAGCCTTGCTTTCCCCCATCTGGACTCGGCCGAGCCCGGCCATGAGGCCGTTTTCAATTTGCGCGAGGTTTCGGTCTTCGACGCGGGCAAGGACAACCAGAATTTTCTCCGCGGGCAGATGTGCCGGTGTCAGGACCAGCCATTCGCCGCCGTAAAGCATTACCCGGTGTTCAGCTCGCAAGCGCCGATCTTCGGCTCGGTCAAATTCGGCGGGCAGGCGGATGACACCAACTCCGGCGCGCTGTTTTTCTTTGCCGTGGATGAGAGCCGCGGAACCGGCAAAGGCTATGACCGCTTCTACTTCGACGGCAACCGGGATCTCGACTTGCGCAACGACCCCGTGCTCCAGCTCCAACCCAACCCGCCCGACCACGGCTATAAGCCGAATTTTGGCGGGATCAAAACAGTGGCGTGCTTTGATTTTCTGAACCTCGGCGCCGCCACCAACAGCGGCGGCGCCGGCCCCGTGGAAGTCATGCCGCGCCTCTTGGTCACTGGGAACGATCAGCAAACGTACCGGTACATGTTTTTTGTGCGCACCCATTTGTTCGAAGGCGCCATCAAGATCGCTGGTCAAAAATTCGCAGCCACCCTCGGAAACGATTACGCCATCACGTCCGACCTCAACTCCCCCGGCACCGCCTTGGAGCTTAAGGGACGGAGGGGCTCATTCGATTGGTGGGGCGGAGACCGGCTTTCCGCCATGCACAAGGTGAACCAAAACTACTACACTTTTTCCGCCAGCCCGACGGGGGTGCTGACGGTGCGTCCGTATCCGGGCGATTTGGGCCGCTTTGAAGCCGGGCCGGGCACGCGGTCGCTGACCAATTTCACCGTAACCGGTTCACTCCAAGGGCGGGACCGGACCGTGGCGGTGGGCGGCGAGATCCAGGATGGCCGGCCGGTCGAGGCCCCCCGCTGCGAGCTGCCGGCGGGTGACTATTTGCCGGAGTTTCTCACGCTCCAATATGGCCGGCTGCGGATTCAACTTTCGCAGAACTACCATTCGGAAGGCAAACGCCAGAGCCGGGAGGGGCGACCGGCCGCTTATGGCATTACGATTCGCAAGGACCGCCCGTTTGTGCTGGATTTCTCGAATCCACCAGAGGTGATGTTCACCTCGCCCGTGAAGAATCAGCGGGTCAAGCTGGGCGACGAATTGTCAGTGATGGCCGTGCTGACGGATCCCCAGCTCGATATCATGATCCGCCGCTTGGAGGACACGTCGCGCAAGCAAACCAGGGATGCCGATGGCAAGCCATTGGGTTATGCACGGAATCTGTCGTTGGATCCGACCGTGATCATCACGCGGGCCAACGGCGACAAAGTGGCTGAGGGCGTGATGCCCTTTGGATGAGACGGCACCTGCGGGTACTCATGGCGGGTACCAAAAGATCTCAAACTGGACGGGAAGGAAGAAACCTTCAACGTGCAGGTGCGCTATGAAACGCTGGAACTATACGGCCAGATCAGCGCCAGCAGAACGATTACGATTGGGCGGGAATAAAGCGCTATTGTGGTTTGGCCGCATCAGCCGTCTTTTGTGGCCAAGCGACGCACGGTTCAATCGCGCCGCAAGTGGTGCATTCGAGGCATCGGGTGCAGCCGGACACGTTCACTTTCTGATCCACCTTCACGCCCATCGGACAGCGGCTGCGGCAAAGATTGCACTCCACACACTCGCCCGGACGAAAGCGGAGGTGAAACAGGCTAAACCGATTGAACAGAGCGAGCAAGCCGCCCAGCGGACAAAGAATCCGACACCACGGACGGTGGATGACCAGCGCGGCGGCGAAGAAAGTGATCAAAATGCCGGTCTTTAATCCGCTCATGAGCCAGCCGTGGCCAGCCATCAGACTTTGGATGGAATACGGCAAGCCGGCTTCAAGCGCGCCGGCGGGACACAGCCGGCAGATCGAAATTGTCTGTTGTTCAAAGGGAACGCCCCGATAGCCCAACACCATCGGCAGCGCGATGACCAGCCCCAGCAGCACCGCGTACCGCGTATGGCCGACCCAGCCGGGCAACGAAATCTTCCAGGGCACGATCTTGGCCAACCAGTCCTGCAATAAGCCAAAAGGACAGGCCCAGCCACAGATCAGCGAGCCGCTAGTCGCACCGACCAGGACAAGTAATCCGAGCAACAGATAGGGCACCTCCCATACCGCCGGCAGCAGCGCCGCGTAATTCGCCAGCACGCCAATCGGACAGGCGAAAGCTGATAGCGGACATGAATAACAATGAAACACGCAGCCGGGAATGCCGTGCAGCCAGCGGCCCACCGGCGCCAGCCAGACGCCAAGAAAACCGGCCTGCACCCACGGGCGGAGGCGCGACAGTTTCTGGCCGAGTTCAGCAGGAGGGCGCATTTTGGCTAAAGGCTAAAGGCTAAAGGCTGAAGGTTGAAGTGAGCACGGCAATGCCTCGAGGCCAAGACGCCTTCGTTCTTCGTTTTGAATTCCGCAGTTTGTCATTCATACTTCAGCCTTTAGCTTTCAGCCTTCACCATTTGGCCCTTGGCCTTCTTGTCAATGGTTGTGAAAATGGCTATGAGCTGGCGCGCCTCGTCGAGCAAACTAGCCATCAGGCTTGGTTTCACACAACCGCTTTCGGTCAGTAGTTCGAGCCAATACTCGGTTTCCTCAATTTCCTTGAGACAATCTCCAATCTTGGAAATGAATTCGTCTTTGGACCGACCGCGCGAAGCTTCTCGATAATTCGCACCAACGGAAGTACCCGATCGCAGCACCTGTTTGCCCAGAATTTGTGCGACCACGTCGCTCTTGGGCAACTTCGAGTACATTCGAATGACTCGAAGCGCAAACGCCTTCGTCCTGCTTTTCAAATCTCGCGGTTCATCACTCATAATTCAGCTTTCGATCTTCCACCTTCAGCCTTTAGCCTTTAGCCCTTAGCCTTTGCAGTGCGGCCACGCCATGTGGCCGAGAGATTACTTTATTCAGGTCGGACAAGCGGCCTTGGCGCCGAGGTCCACGCGGATTTTCCACGCGGTCGGCTGGACGTTGGCCTGCTGCTTGGCCCAGCGATCCAGTGCTTCGGCGGGATTGGCCACGTTGTCCAGGTTCGGCGGCGGGGGCGGAGCCTGCTCGCTCGCGTATTGCACTCCGCCCGAGGAAAAGGCCTTTACAAGTTGCGTTTCCCAGGCGGTGCTGCCATCCGCCGTGTCCACGCCCGTCAGATGCCGCGCGCCGCAAAAGACCACCGCCACCCCGGCCAAGGCGGCGACGAAGCCCGGCCAGAAATCGTGCCGCTCCAGCGCGCGCGCGCCGGGATTCACCGGTGGTTGGGGGACGCGCTTCATTCCATTAAATTGGCGGAGGTGGATGGGAATCGAACCCACCTGGGACTTTGTTGAGCCCCACGCTGGTTTTGAAGACCAGGAGCGCCACCAGGTCGCCCCACACCTCCGGGCTGGAACGCGATGCGCCAGGCGCAACGCGGACGCAGGGCATCAGCGAAATGCTCTGATGAATTTCCGGCCGGTTGATTCATCCGCGCATTTGGCCACATTTAACCCGCAAATACAATCTGAATTATTCGGTTCATGGGCCGACACGGTCATCGCGCAAAACGAGGCCGAAGCGTCGTTTTTCGCCGCCGCCGCGCGTGGCAACCCGGCACGCGGACTGCGCTTGCTGGATAAATTTAACCGGCTGGACCGGAAGAACCGGATTGCTGGTACGAAGCCGTGAGCTTGGTGCGTAGGATGTTGCAAGAGCCGCGCCGTCATCTCGAAGCAGTGGCCGCATTGGTGTGGCAGCAGGATAACCGCAATTCCGGGGAGCGCACGCGCCTCGCGTGCCGCGGTTGACGCCTCGTCAACCGCGCCCTTGCGCGCCATCGCGCGTGGACGCCACAGGCGATGGCGCCTTTGTCTTCGTGGCGGTGCAAAACTCCAGACACCTCACATGCTCGATGATCTTCTGGGAGGTGAA
>Ga0316229_1002731_pt1 | contig 14857 bp, 8 predicted proteins | sample TBH18023metaG_FD_206011 | JGI IMG/M metagenome (GOLD analysis project Ga0316229, IMG submission 206011) | Freshwater microbial communities from Trout Bog Lake, Wisconsin, USA - TBH18023 | ecosystem: Environmental > Aquatic > Freshwater > Lake > Hypolimnion/Profundal zone | place: USA: Wisconsin...
TGACTGTCCGCGCGGAACGGAGAACCTTATGTCTGCTTTGGCCGTGAGCAAGCTGTCTTTTCGATTTCGCGCCCAGTGCCAGACGTTGATCGCTCTCGCATTGTCCGGCGGCTTTATCTTCGCCGCGGACGCCCGGCCCTACAGCATCACGAACCGTCCCACCATCGGCGCGTTTCTCAATGGCACGCTGCCCGAGACTGCGCCGACGATTTCCGGGAACTGGTCCGCGGTGGTGGCATTCCCCAGATTGCTCTTCACCAATTCCGTGGGCCTGGCGCCGATCCCGGGCACGGATCAATTGTGCGTGTGGGAACGCGAAGGCCGGGTGTGGACATTCCAGAATTCCCCCGGCACGGCCGCAAAAAAGCTCGTGCTCGACCTCAGCAACCAGTGCCAGGGCTGGGATGATTCCGGCCTGCTGGGCGTCGCGTTTCCTCCGGGCTTTGCCACGAACCATTTCGTGTTCGTCTATTACACCTGGGTCAAGCCGGGCACCGTCGCCGGGTCCCCCACCACGCGCCCGGTGCCCAACCTGGCGAACACCTATCACGACCGGCTCGAACGCTATACACTCGACGCCAACGGCGTGGCGCTGCCTGGCTCGGTGAAGGTTTTCGTGGACCTCGCCGACCAGACAGTCTGGCACCACGGCGGCGGCATGTTCTTCCATCCCCGGAACGGCTTCCTATACTGGACGGACGGCGACAATTCCGTGGGCGACAACGACCAGATCATCAACCATAGCCTCTACTCCGGCGTTTTCAGAATTGACGTGGATTGCCGCGGCGGCGACGTGAGCCACGAGCCGCCGCGCCAGCCTACCGGCGGGGTCACGGCGAATTATTTTATCCCGAACGACAATCCGTTCGTGGGCCAGTCGAATGTGCTGGAGGAATTTTTCTGCCTGGGCCTGCGCAGTCCGCATCGCATGACCTATGATCCGCCCAGCGGCAGGATTTATATCGGCGATGTTGGCGAAAGTTCGCGCGAGGAGATTGACGTCATTGAACCCGGCGAATCCGGCCTGAATTTCCAATGGAACCGCTGCGAGGGCAGACTGGGCAAAATGGAACCGCCTTATCTCGGCATCAGCCGCGGACCGGTATTGGATTATCCGCACACCGACGGCCGCGCCGTCATTGGCGGCTACGTGTACCGCGGCCGGGACTTTGCGCGCGATCTGGGCGGCAAATACATTTTTGGCGACAACGTGTTCCGCACCGTCTGGGCGCTGGACGAATCGGCGACGCCCATGAAGAAAATGCTGCTCTGCGTCATGCCCAAGGGGCTGGGGCCAAATGCTGGAACTGATTACACGGGCCTTTCGTCCTTCGGCACGGATGCGGCGGGCGAAATTTATTTCTGCCAGATGAGCAGCATTGGCGGCAGCATCTTCAAGCTCCAGCGCGGCGGTCCGCCGCCGCCGGCCCGGACCCTACCCAAGCTACTTTCGCAAACCGGGCTCTTCACCAGCCTCGCCGATTTGCAGCCGGCGAATTTTCTGATTCCCTACACCGTCAATTCACCGCTGTGGTCAGATGGCGCGGCCAAAACCCGCTGGTTTGCGGTGCCTGCCAACTCGGTCATTGGGTTTGCTGCAAACGGCGAATGGACATTTCCCGCCGGCAGCGTGTTCGTAAAACATTTCGCCCTGCCGGTGGACGACACGAATCCCAAAATCCTGCGCCGGCTCGAAACCCGGCTCCTCGTCCGCGACACCAACGGCTACGTCTATGGCGCCACTTACAAATGGCGCGCAGACAATGCCGACGCCGACCTCGTCACCAACGGATTCACCGAAGACGTGGTCATCCACACCGGCGATGGCACCCGCACGCAAACTTGGTCTTATCCGGGCCGCCAAGATTGTCTAAACTGCCACACACCCGCCTCCGGCGGCGTACTCGGCCTGAAGACGCGCCAACTCAACAGCGATTTTGAGTATCCCCATGGCGCCACGGCCAACCAGCTTCGCACGCTGGGACACCTGGGGCTTTTTGACGCCGCGTTCGAAGACCGAAAGATTTCCCATTACCCACGGCTTGTGAATCTCACAAATGCCGCCAAACCACTCGAGTTGCGCGTTCGCTCCTATCTGGACGCGAATTGTTCGATGTGCCATCGCCCCGGCGCGGCGGGCGCATTCTTCGATGCGCGCTTCGACACGCCGCTGAAAAAACAGAACCTTATCAATGGGCCGGTGGCCAACCAATTGGGCATTCTGGGCGCCAACCCGGACGCAAAAGTCATCGCCCCCGGCGATACCAACAAGTCCATGCTCTTCCGGCGCGTCAGCATCGTCGGGGAAAACCAGATGCCGCCGCTGGCGCGGAATCTGGTGGATACCAGCGCGGTCACCGTCATCGGTAGATGGATTTCCCAGTTGCCCATCACCGCGGCGATTTTGCCGCGCGGTTGGGCTGCCGCCGATATTGGCGACGTGGGCGTGGGCGGTGCGGCGAGTTTCCTGAACGGACGCTTCCAACTGCTGGCTTCCGGCAGTGATATTTGGGAAAGCGCCGACGCCTTCCACTTCGCCAGCCGCCCGCTAGTTGGCGACGGCACGATGGTCGCGCGAATCGCGGCCATGCAATACACCGATCCCTGGGCCAAGGCCGGCGTGATGCTGCGCGAGAACGATTCGCCGGGCGCGAAATATGTGTTCGTGGCCCTCACCGGCCAGGGCGGTTCGGTGCTACAATGGCGGTCGCAGCCAAGCGCCCCGACCGCCAGCCGGGATGGTCCCCCAGCCAAGCCGCCGCACTGGCTCAAACTGGAGCGCCGGGGGAATGTCTTCCGCGGTTATGTTTCCAAAGATGGGAAAGACTGGGCCGAGGCCGGCAGCGCGACTAATACCTTGAACGCAAAGCTTTCCGCCGGTCTGGCACTCACGGCGCACAACAACAGCCTGCTCAACTCCACGTTGTTTGAGGAGGTGAGCGTGAGCGGCGGCACAAAATGACGGAAAACGAACGAGGCATAACGAATGACATTCGTCATTTGTCATTCTCGCCGTCTTTCCTTATCATATTGATAATGATTTATTTCGATTACAACGCCACCGCGCCGGTCATGCGCGAAGCGCGCGAAGCGTGGTTGCAGGTCACCGAGAAGCTCGGCGGCAATCCGTCCTCCATGCACCAGCTTGGGACCCGGGCCGCCATCGCGCTCGCCGAGGCCCGCGAACAGCTCGCGGCCATCCTCGGCTGCCATCCGCTCGACCTGATCTGGACCAGCGGCGCCACCGAGGCCAACAACACGGTGCTGCATCATTTCGCCAAAAAACTCCCGGCCGGCGCGCATATTTTTGTTTCCGCCATCGAGCACCCGTGCGTGGATGATTCCTCGAAGCATTATTTTGGCAAACGCGTGAAGACCATTCCCGTCACGCGCGACGGGGTGGTGGACCTGGACTGGCTCACGCTGGAACTGGCCGATGCGCGTCCCGGCCTGGTCGCCGTGATGGCCGCCAACAACGAGACCGGCGTCGTTCAGCCGTGGCAGGAAATCCATGCGATGTGCCAGGCGTACGAAGTGCCGTTTTTCACCGACGCCGTCCAGTTCATCGGCAAGCTGCCGTGCCAGGGGCTGGGCGACTGCGATTACGTGAGCGGCGCGGCGCATAAATTCGGCGGGCCGCGCGGCGTCGGCTTCCTGAAAATCCCGCATCGCAGCCAGCTCACGCCGCTGCTGCTGGGCGGCAAACAGGAAGGCGGCCGCCGCGCGGGCACGGAAAACGTGGCGATCATCGCCGCGATGATGGCCGCGCTCGCCGTGCGCGAGAAACAGATTTCCCGGAGCGAACACCTGCTGCGCAAGGTCTGGCGGGACAACTTTGAGGCGCAGCTTCTGCGCGCCCTACCCGGGGCCACGATCCTGGGCCACAACCAGCCGCGCTTGTGGAACACGGTTTCCGCGCTCATGCCCGAAGGCGACCGCAAGTCCCAATGGGTTATCCGCCTGGACAAGGCGGGCTTTGCCGTCTCCACCGGTTCGGCCTGCACCACCGGCAAGGAAGAGCCGTCGCACGTGCTTTCGGCGATGGGCTTCAAATCCGCGCACGCCCTGCGCGCGGTGCGTTTCAGCGCCGGCTGGGAAACGAGCGAACCGGAATGGGACGCGCTGCTCAAGGCCATCGTAAAGGTCCACGCGGAGATGCAACATAAAGGGTAAGTCATCCCCCCCGATAAACCGCCCTCGCCGTGCAAGTCTCTGCCACAACAATTTCCGTGAGCAGCGGCAGCCGGGGCTGCAATCTTTTCCAAATCCAAACCGCGACATTTTCGCTCGTGGGATTTTCCAGGCCGGGAATCTCGTTCAGGTAGTAATGATCAAGCTTTTCCCAGATGGGCTTGAACGCCGCTGTGATATCCGCGTAATCCATCAGCCAGCCGAGCCGGGGATCACACTCGCCCGCCACCACCACCTCCACGCTGAAACTGTGGCCGTGCAGGCGGCGGCATTTGTGCGTCTTTGGCAAATACGGCAACAAATGCGCCGCCTCGAACTGAAATGTCTTTCTTAATTCCATTTTCATAAATTTCTTAACCACAGATGGACACAGATGGACACAGATAAAACCAAGCATTCGCACACCTCAATTCCCCAAGCACCGTCGGTGCGAAATATTTGTAGTAGTCCAGTCACAAGTAACTTCCAAGCTCCGTTCAGGAGCGGCATAGGCCAGAACCGATGACCACTGCCTGAATATACCGCCCCGATGGGGCTTGAATGGTTTCAGCGCTGGTGGCTACAGCGATTTCACGCCTACGGCGTTTGGCACTATCGCTCGGGAACACCCGAAATCGAAATGGCCGAGAATGCCCTGTTTTGTTTTCATCTGTGTCCATCTGTGTTTATCTGTGGCTGAAATTCAAAATCCGTCCACGTGACCAGATCCCCCAGCGCCGGGCGGCCATCGTGGCGCCAGGTCATCGGCGGATTTTGCATCTGGCCGGGCGGGCAAATGCGCGTGACGCCCCAGCGCGCCAGTTGCGGCGCCAGATCCTTCAGCCGCTCCGGTGGCGCGGCCACCGCCACCGTGGAGACTTTTCCTTTCAATTCATCCACGCCCGGAAAAACCGCCGCCAGGTTCGGCACCGGCTTCACGAAAATGAAACGGTTCAGCGGCGAGAAATGGAACCGCGTTTCATGCTCAAACACCACCGTCCAGGCCGTGGAATCCTGGCTCTGCCAGAGTTTCACATCACCCCGGTGAACGGCGATCGTTTCATAAATGTCCCGGCGCGAGGCGATGGCCGCGGATTCCTCCACGGAAATTCTCCCCCGCGGCTCAGCGCCTTCGCGGTTCATCAATTCAACCGCGAGCAATTGCGCAAACTTATCCGATTCCACCGCGCCGCGTTCTTCCACATATATGACGTGCGGCGAAAGACAGCCCTGTTGGTCCCAGGCCACCACATCGTCGACCACGCGCGCCACCAGTTCCGCAATCGTTTCGTCGCGCAATACTTCCCGCGTCACGAAACCAAAGCTCACCCGCCGGCCGTAGCCAAGGAACCGAACGTGCGCCGGCACCCGCGACCGGATGGCCGCCAGCGAATCGTCGCTGCCGGTGGCCGTCAGACAATCCGCTTCGGCAAACAGCGCGGTTTCCAGTTCCGCATTGCCGCCGCGCCATTCCGCCAGCTCCAGACAAGCGCCCAGTTTATGATCCACCTCGTAGATCGAGTGGGCAAACAGCCGCGGCCAGAGCGCCGCGCCGCTTGCGCACTTCATGAACTGCGCCGAGCGGGTCAGCAGGCCCAGCGTCAGGCTCATCAGCGCCGGATTCGGAATATTCCCGGCCGCGACGTGGACCAGCAGTTGCGGACCGTGCCAGAAGTGACGGGGGACGGAGGGCGGCTGACCGGCGTTGTCCACTAGGTCTGTGGCGACCACCCCTCTGCCAAGATCCTGGGCCAGCAAGGCCTGGAAATTTTCCGGCGTGAACCGGCGGAAAAAATCGTCCAAGCCACGCGCGACCGTGGCGGGGGAAAAAACGGGCGGCGGAGCGCCGGTCTCTGGCCCGGCTCGATGGAGGTCCATGGAAACTGGCCGGGTCGGAGACCGGCGCTCCGAGGCAGCCTCCAGCGCGAGGCGGCGGAATTTATTGTGCGGCTCCAGCCAGCCGGCGGCGACTTCGCACAGCAGGCTGACGATGTCCTCCAGTTTCCGCGGCGCAAGATATTTTTCCCGGTTGCGCTTCAGCGTTTCGCAGGCGGCGGCGATCATCGCCGGCGACAGTGTGGCCTCGAGGGGTAGGTCGGCTAGAAAATAGTTGGGCAAATCCATACGCTTTAATGCGCCGATATTTCCAAGCTGTTCAATGAACACCCGCGCGGCTCGGCCGATTGCGCGCGGCCCATCAATTCAAAACCTGCGCCGCGCCGAATGCCGAGATCTTCCGTCTGGATGGCGGTGACGGAAAAGACATTCGCGAGATCAAAAATGCGGATCAGGCCGGTTTCGCCATCGGCCACTTCGCGGCCGGTTTCCGGCGAGATGATTTGCGCGCGCGCCCACGGTGGGAAATGGAAAACGCGGGGATGGAGGATGGAGGATGGAGGATGGATTCCAGAATCATACGCCTGGGAACTGAGTTCGCTCATGCCATATTCGCAGATGATATTTTCACGCTTAACGCCAAGCCGCTGCGTGATGAACGCGTGCAGTTCGTCTTTGGGCAGGACGCGGGAACGGTTTTTGTAACCGCCGGTTTCCATCACCCTTGAACCGGGTGGCAAATCAAGCCGCAGCTCGTGCTCCGTGAGAAAATCCACCAAATGCACAAAAGAAAACGCCGTGCCCAGAATCAACCGGGGCTGGCGGAGGGCGGAAGGTGGAGCGGGGGCCAGCGCTGCCAGCACGGCCGCAAAATCCAAACCCCAGGCCCCCGCACTTTCCAGCCGGCCATAAAACGAGGCAACGCCCCCGGGCCGATCCGCCGCGCCGAGATTCCGCCGTACGGTATCGAACATGTGTACCAGCGACGAGTGTGGCGCTTGGGCCGGTGGCGGCGTGAGGATGACTAATTGGCAAACCGCCTCGGCGGAACCTCCGGCGCCGCCCGGGTTGGCCGGCGGCGATTGGCAATTCATCGCAAACCATGGCCACAGTGACGCCTCGTAAACGGCCAGCGATTCCGCGCCGTGAAAATGGCGGCTGGGTTTCTGTTCCGTTGTGCCGCTGGAGTAAAAGACCGCCGTGCGCTCATCCGGTGACAGGCAGGAAAGTTCCAGTTCCTTGAAGGCGCTTGCGGGCACAAACGGAATTTGCGTCCAGTGCCCGACGGTTAGCGGCGTCAGGCGCCGCGCCGCGCAGATTCTTGCGTAAGCCGGATTGCATCGGAATTGCAGGGCGAAAAGTTCCAGCGCCAGTTCGTTAAACGCATGGTCCGGCACTTGCCGCGCCGGAGCGAAGTCAAGGCGGGCGGCGAAACTGGATAATTCCTTATTCATGCGGTGTTTGTTTATCGGCTGGTTTTCCGCCACAGCCGGAGGGTATTTTAGCTGACCTTCGCGCGGCGGCAAGCAGGGATTTGGACATGATTTCCTGTACGAAAAACGTGGTGCTGCCGTAGGAGCTGAGCACTGTCCAAACCGGGAAAATCCGTCGGCATGAATCGGGCCAAAGGCCCGATTTATACCAGCATGGGGCAGCGCCCCCATGTTCCAATGGGCAATCACCAATTCATAAGCGCCAACGACGCGATTCATTCTGCGACTGCGACCAACAGGATTCCATGACCGAAGGTCTGTTTGCGGATGGATGACACGGGCTTTCAGCCGTTCCCGGGATTTGCATGTTGATTCCTGGGGCGTTACCCCCAGGCTGGTATGAAGACGCGCCATTGACGCTAAGAAGGTCCAATCCAGAGGGGGCTTTATCCAAGTTTTCCCAGGCTTTTTCCAAGCTGGCGTCCATTCTCGCTTCCACTACAATGGAAGAAACAAAGGTTGACCTATGGCCGCAAAAATCGTGATTCCCGAGCAACTCAAACAGGAACTGCCGCAAAACAAGTGGGGCAAAATCCTGGCCGTGACCCCCATTATCATGACCGTCCTGGCCACCATGCTGGCTGGCCTGGCTTCGAGTGAAATGACCAAGGGCCAATATGACCGGTCACTGGGGGCTGAACTACAATCCAAAGCCGGCGATCAGTGGGGCTATTATCAGGCCAAGAAACTCCGCGGCGCCCTGGCGCAAAACACGCTCGATCTGCTTGCGGCCACCGCCGACGTGAATCCGCTGGCGGCGGCGGCGCTGCCCGGCGCCGATGCCGTCACGCTCGCGGCGTTGACCAAAACCGAACTGCCCGACGCCACCCCGGCCAAATTTCCCGGTGACGTGCAGACAGCCCTGGACCGGCTGGTGAATTCCCGGCCGGAGAGTGAAATCGCCGACGCCCTGTCCAGGGTAAAGCCGGCCACGCTCGCAGCATCGCTCGCGGACGCCCTCAACGCGGCGATGGCCTTCGATAACGCCACCAAGTCCATCAATAAGGCGGTGGACAAAGGGGAGACCCTGCTGGCGAAAGGCGACAAGAGCGCCTTCCGCAGTTTTGCCGCGGCGCGGCTGCGCTACACGGCCGCGCGTTACGACGTCGAGGCCCGCTTGAACATGGCGGTGGCGGGCATCTATGAACTGCAGGTGCGCCAGAGTAATTATTCCGCCGATAAACACCGCGCGCGCAGCGGCAAATTTTTCTTCGGGATGCTCGCCGCGCAACTGGCGGTGATCGTTTCGACCTTTGCGATTGCGGCCCGGCAGCGAAGCTTCCTCTGGTCCATTGCGGCGGCGGCAGGCGCGGCGGCGGTGGCCTTTTCGGTCTATGTTTATCTGTTCCTTTGAGGGCGGGGCCAAGCTCCGGTGCGGCGTCAAGCATCCTTGCCTGACATAGCGGGCGCGCATCCCTGCCGCCCGGAAGAGGCTTGGCCGACATTGCGTCGTCCAAAAATTTCAACGCGCGTCCGGTCGCGCGAGTTTTGTCCGGCGGGCAGGGATGTCCGCCGCCACCGCGCGGCTTCATCCCTGGCTGCATTTTTCATTCGACATGGGCAGCGTGATCCGCATGGTGGTCCCGCGGCCGGGGCGGGACAAAATCCGGATCTGCCCGTGATGGGTTTCTATGATGCGTCCCACGATGGCCAGGCCAATGCCGGTGCCTTTGGCTTTCGTGGTCGAGAGGACGGCCTTGAAGGCGCGCTGCTGCTGTTCCGGCGCCATGCCGCCGCCGGTGTCCTTGAAGGCTACCGACACTTGCGCTGATTGCAGCGCCCGGGTCTTGATCGTCAGGGCTCCGCCATCGGGCATGGCTTCGGCCGCGTTAAGAATGAGATTCAAAAAGGCCTGCTCCAATTGCGTGGCGTCGCCCATGACCAGCGGCAAATTGGGCTGCAAATCGCGCACCAGCCGCACGCCCTGGTTCGCCAGTTTATGGCGCACGAGCAGGCTCAATTCATCCACGAGGCTGTTCAAATTCACCGCGACGAACTGCGGCTCCGTGGTGCGCGCAAACGCCAGGATCTGCTCCACGATCTTGTTCAGTTGCTCGATTTTGGCCTCAATGATTTGCGCATCCTTGGCGCGGGGATCCAGCGCATCAAATCTCAAATCCAGCGAGTGATACAGCAGTTTCATCACCGTCAGCGGATTGCGAATTTCGTGGGCGACCTCCGCGGCCAGCAGGCCGAGCGCGGACAATTTTTCATTCTGCCGCAACTGCTCCTCGACGTCCACGATCCGCTCGTAGAGCCGGGCCTTTTCGATGGCGATGGCCGATAATTCCGCGAGCGCGCCGAGAATCTTGATTTCCTCGTTGGAAAAACTGTAGGGCCGCGCCGTATAAACGCTCAACGCGCCGATGGCCTGGCCGGAAAAGACCAGCGGGACACTGAGGAGCGACACCAGGTTTTCGCGCCGGGCCAGTTCCACGTTTTGATACCGCGCGTCCGCCTGCACGTTGGCCACCTGCAAGGCTTTCTTCCGGCGCACGACCACGCCGATCAGGCTTTCCTCGACGGCCAGGCGCGGCTTCTTGATGTAAGCGTCGCCCGCGCCGTAGCTGGCGCGGAGGTCCAGCCACTGGCGGGACTCGTCCAGCAGCATAAGCGAACACATCCGCGTGCGCATCAGTTCGCAAACCTGCCGGGTGATGGCGCGGAGCGCCTCGTCGAGGTTCAGCGTGGAATTGATGGTGCGACTCACACTGGCCAGCGATTCAAAGAGCATCGCTTTCAGGCGCAATTGCTCGTACAGCCAGGTGTGGTGGATCACCTTGGCGGCCTGGACCGCCAGTTCCTCCAATAATTCCTGATCCTCCATCGTGAACGCGTTGGTCCGCTCGGCATCCACGTTGATGACGCCGCGCACCTCGCCCTGCACTTCCAGCGGCACCGCGAGCTCCGACCGCACCTCGCGCCGCACGCTGACGTAGCGTTTATCCAGCGTGACGTCCCCGACCAGCGCGGGCTTGCCATGCCGCGCGACCCAGCCGGTAATGCCTTCACCCACGCGCAGCTTCAACTTCCGCGCGGTCGAGGAGAGGTTTTGCGCCGCGTGAATTTCCAGAAATTGCGTGGTGGGATTGATCAACACCAGCGAACCCGACGAGGCCCGCATCACCCGCACGGCCTCGCTCACAATGAGCTGCAGCGCCTCCTGGGAATCCAGCGTGGAATGGATGACGTTGCTGACCTGATACAACAGGCGCAGCCGTTCATAGCGCGGATCCGGGGATGTGATTTCGGTGCTCATCTTGAACGTTTATTGTACACGGACCGAGCGCGCCCGGGACGGGCGCGCTCCGAAAACACGAATGGAGGGGGGCCGGCTCACCTTACGCGCGTCATCAAAATGAGGCCGCCGGCGGCGAAGAGCCAGTTCGGCAGCCAGGCCGCAAGCCAGCCAGGCAACTGGCCGTTCATGCCCAGCGCCAGGCTGACCTTCTGCAAGACAAAATACGCAAAACCGATGAAGATGCTGCCGGCCACGCCGAAAAACAGGTTCCGCCGGCCCGAGGGCGCCCCGAAGGGAATGGCCACCAGCACGACCACGAAACAGGTCCAAGGCGTGGCGAGGCGGCCATGAAATTTGGTTTGCAGCGCGCTCACGTCCTCCGGGCGCAGATCCGGCTTGTTTTGCAAAAACTCCCACAATTCGGCCAGGGGAATATCGGCGTAACCCGAAGCGTGCAGCGTCTGCGTGTCGGCGAACTTGAGCAGCAACCGGATGTGTTCCGGGGTTTCGTCAAATTCCCGCACGGCCAGCAAATTAGTCGAGGGCAAACGAACCCACTCCGCGCCCGGGGCGGGCACTTTGCATTGGTTCGTCACGTCAAAAAAGGTCCAAACCCCATTGGTCCGCATCGCCCGGCTGGCTTGTAATTCGTGCCACGAACCGTCCGGCAGCGTCCAGGTCACCGTGGGATTCACCATCAGGCCGCTTGACTCATGATATTCCGTGAACACCCAGTTCCGGTGTTCCCGGGCGTTGTTGACATGCTGCATGCCGGGCGTGATGCTTTTCGGATGGCGGTCCGCTTTAACGTGGCGGTTCAGAAGCTGTTCCGACCAGCGTTGGCAGGCCGGCACGGCCACTTCATTCAGCGCAAAATAAACCCCGGTGGCCAGCAGGCCCACAACGAAGTACGGCAGGCACAAGCGCCACAAACTCACGCCGGCGGCCCGCAGGGCGGTGAGTTCGTTGTATCGCGCATGGTGCGTCAGCGCGTAAAGGAGGGACAGCAGCAGCAGGATGGGCAGCACGACCACCAGAAACTCCGGCAGGCTGGCCGCGCAATAAGCGACCGTTTCCAGTCCGTCCAGTTTTTTCTCCTGAATCGTGCTCAATTCCCCCTTGAAAAAAAGTGAGATTCCCAAAACCATGAACGCGCCGAGGCAGAAAGCCAGCGGCGTCATCAGTTCACGGAACAGGTATCGGTCATGCAACCGCATGGCGCAGCATAAACCGCGCGGACCGCTTCGCCAATTCAATTTCGTCGACATCCATTGTCGCCGACTCGAACCCAGGATTTCCGCCGCGCACGGGTGGGGACGGCCCGTCCCCACGGTTTCAGTTTTGGTCAGTTACTGCCAAAAAGGCAGAGTGCCACAATCTCCAAGACAAGTGCTCACGTTCTGATCCGCCCCCACGAAGGCGGAGGATCGAAATCGAACGAGTCTTCACGGACTGCCAGCCTCAATACCGTGATTTACTAGGGGGAGCTCACGCGGTAGAAGCGCGGGACACCATCCGTCGCCGTCAGGTCGGTGAACTGGTATTGGCCGAAACCATTATTGGTGAGCGTGCCGAGCACTGACCAGTTGGTCAGCGGCAACGACAGATTGGTGGTGGTCAAGACGGTGAAAGTCGCGCCCTGAGTGTTGGTGAAACCAAACTGGAAGGCACCGTTGCTCAAAACCGTGACGCCGCTGAGAGTGGGCGGAGTGACTGCGGCAGCGTTTTGCATGACGGGTATGCTCAGGCCGAACATCGTGATATTGGCGGTTTGGCTCGTGGCCAGGGGGTTGGCACTGAAAGTAAAGCTCACAACTCCGTTGGTGGTCCCATTGAGGGTCAGCCATCCCTGATCAACCGATGGGGCGAACGGGGGAAGCAGATCTTCTGAGACGGGCAGCACCGGGGAGAAGAGATCGCTGCCCGCTGCCGCACTCTCCGACCGGCCGGTCGGATCGAGAAAGGCACGCGGTAGTTCTTTGATCGCATTGTTGTTGGAATCCGGAAAATAAACATTGCCCAAGCAATCAACCGCGACACTTGCCGGACGATTTAAACCCGTGGAGACCAACGTGGTCACCGTATTGTTCACCGCGGTCCATTTTTTGATAACATTATTGAAAGTATCGGCGATGTAAACGTTGCCGGCGCCATCCACTGCGACGCCAGCGGGCGCGTTCAGCCCCGAAACCAGCGTAGTCAGCGTGTTTTTAGCCGCCGTCCATTTCTTGATCGCGCTGGAGTTGTCAGCAATATAAATGTTGCCCGCCGCATCCACCGCGACGCCGACGGGCATGAAGATGGACACGAGCGTGGCCAAGGTATTATTCCAGACCGACCATTGTTTGATCCCGCCGGTATCTGCAATATCAACGTTGCCCGCGCCATCCACCGCCACGGCAAAAGGGGACGACAAACCCGAAGTCACCAACATTATAAGGGTGTTGCTTGCCGCCACCCACTCTTTGATCGCATTATTGCCAGTGTCAGCGATGTAAACGTTGCCCACACCATCCACGGCTACACCGAAAGGCGACGACAATCCAGAAGCCACCAGCGTGGTTACGATATTGCTCGCCACCACCCATTCCTTGATTGCGTTATTGCCGCGATCAGCGATGTAAACATTGCCCCCGACATCCACTGCCACGCTAAGCGGCTGGCTCAAACCCGTAGCAACCAGGGGCGTCACGGGTGCTGGCGCCGCAAGATAGGTTGAGCCGGCTTGAGCAACCGCAAGCGTCTGACCGGCGATGGTGAGCGTGCCGGTGCGCGTGAGGCCCGGATTGGCATCAAAACTGAACATCTCGTTCGTGCTGCCCGTGCCATTTTGATTCGCCGCTGCGAGATGCAACCAATTGGCATTGGCCGAGGCGGTCCAAGTGGTAATGCCAGGACTCGCAGCCACCACTACGCTATCGGTGCCCGAGGCCGGCCCCTCCCACAGCGCCGTCGCACCAAGAGCCAAGGAAACACCCGCTTGAACAATCAGAATGGATTGACCTAGCAGAGTCAGATGGGCAGTGCGAGCGGCGCCAACATTGACGGTGAAAGCAAAATTGACCGTGCCGTTCGTGCTGGTGTTAACAGTGAACCATGGCTGGTCGCTGCTCGGAGTGAACGGAGGAAGCAAATTTGCCGTGAGCGGCAATACCATCGGAACATCGCTGCCAGCATCGGCACCTTCAACATGGTTTGCCTGGTTTACGAAGGCATCGACCTGTTCTTTGAGGACATTGTTGCCGGTGTCGGCGACGAAAAGGTTGCGGGCACCATCCACCGCCACGCCGGTATTACCGCTCAGCCCGGAGGCAATCACTGTAGTCACCGTATTGTCAGCCGCCTTCCACAGTTGGATCGCGTTGTCGCCCGTGTCAGCAATGTAGACATTGCCCGCCCCATCCACGGCGATCCCTTGGGGATCATTCAAGGCCGACCCAACCACGGTGACCACGAGGTTATTCGCGGCAATCCACTTTTTTACGGCGTTATTGCCGCTATCGCTGATAAAAACATTGCCCGCGCCATCCACCGCCAGGCCCGTGGGACCGTTCAATCCCGAAGCAACCAATGTCGTCACCGAGTTGCTGACTGCCGTCCAATTCTTGATCGCATTGTTGCCCGTGTCAGCGATGTAAACATTGCCAACCCCATCCACCGCCACGCCCGCAGGACCGTTCAACCCTGAGGCGACCAAAGTGGCCACAAGCTTAGTTGTCACCATCCACTTTTTGATCGCGTTATTGCCGCTGTCGGCAATGTAAACATTGCCCGCGCCGTCCACGGCCACGCCCGCAGGACCATTCAAACCCGAGGCAACCAGCGTCGTTACGGTGTTGCTGGCGAGCGTCCACTTTTTGATCACATTATTACCCGTGTCAGCGATGTAAACGTTCCCAGCTCCGTCCACCGCCACTCCATTCGGATGGATGAATCCGGAAGCCAATGTAGTCACTGGCTGCGGTGCCGGAACATAGGTGGAGCCGGCTTGGGTGACGGTAAGCGTCCAGCCAGCGATGCTGAGGGTGCCGGTGCGCGTGCCGCCCGGGTTGGCATCATAAATGAATGCCAGAGTGGAACTGCCCGTGCCACTTTGGTTTGGCACGCTCAGATGAAG
>Ga0316229_1002738_pt1 | contig 14828 bp, 10 predicted proteins | sample TBH18023metaG_FD_206011 | JGI IMG/M metagenome (GOLD analysis project Ga0316229, IMG submission 206011) | Freshwater microbial communities from Trout Bog Lake, Wisconsin, USA - TBH18023 | ecosystem: Environmental > Aquatic > Freshwater > Lake > Hypolimnion/Profundal zone | place: USA: Wisconsin...
AAATCAGCATCAAGCAAAGATAAAGATCGATACTCATCAACGGCAGGATATTCTCGGCCATCGCCATACTTGCCCGCGTCATAGCGCAGGCGCAAGTTTATAGGCGGAAATTGGAAGCGGCTATCCATAACGCAATCAGTATGGCTTTAGTGTATGTCAGCCAAGATGAAAAATCCGGAAGGACAAAGGGTTCTGCAAAGTCACTCCATGCCCACCAAGAGATCCCGCACACCAAACCCATGAGCAATAAGGGCACCAAGCTGCGCAACGCCACAGACCAATCTTGGGCACTAGGAAAGCAGCTAATCCAGATTGGCGCAGCAATGAGCCAGTACCAAAGGTCATGCATGCTCGGTGACCACCCAGGCTGCGCTGGAGCAAGTAAGAGTAAAGCTGCTGGAGCCAACAAAGGGGCTAAGCAAATAAAGATGCCGTTATACCAAGTCAAGTTTGCAACCGAGACCGTGCCTAAGGCCCACGAGCCGTCTGGCTTTTGATGAGGCCATAAAGACAGGCGCGTAGGCTGGCCACCCAACAAAAAAGCCATTAACCAATGAAGGCACTCGTGCACCATGGTCCCTGGTAAAAATAGCAAAGCATAAATGCGGGGCGCTCGGCGAGTGCACTGATGCATCGCCAGACCCAAGCCAATTGCGGGCAACTGAAACGTCAGCGCAAAGGCCCACTGCGCGTGGGGAACATATAAGGTTAAAAATGGCTCCACCTTGACGAGCTACTGGAACCGAAGCCAATAATGGTAGCTTGCCCCAACCAGCGCGGTCCAGGCAAAACCCAAGCCCAGCAAGCTTCTGGCGCGGGAGACATCACCACCTAATCGATAGTCTTGATAAAAACGCCAACTCGCCCTTAAGGCCCAAACGAATAGACCGCAATAAAAGACAATGTACAGAACCCCCTCAAGAGAATTGAATGTGAACATTGACATGCTTAATCTTTGATCAATTATTAGGGTAATTAATGTGAAGGTCGGCTTTGCTTTTTGGCGGGCCTGCTATCAGCAGGCTCTTCCACCTGATGAACCTTCTCAATCGCCTCTTGCATCTGGCTGGTAATTTTATCGATCGCCTTGGCCACTAATTTTTCGCTAATTAATTCCAATAAAAGATTTTTGTAGGTAGAGGCAAGATCATGATTTTGCTCCTCGAGCTGATCAAAGCGCTGCGCAAGGAGCGGATATAAGGCCAGCAAGGTAGTCCAAGACTGCTGCTCAAGCTGGTTAATCCATTGTGGATAGGCCGCATCAACGGCATGAAAGTCATGATCAAACGCTGTAGAGAATGGCCCCTCTTCCGCTACATCCTCACCATTATGAGCAATGCCAAACTTACCGAGGTAGCGGTCGTACTGACGGCGTTTTTCAGGATCAGAGAGTACATTGTAGGCAGCCTGGATGGCTTGCATGCGCGTGCCTGAGGTCTTGGTGTTAGCCCCCTTATCGGGGTGATAACGCTGAGCCAAAGCCCGAAACGCTGCACGGATCACAATGTCCTCTGCATCGCTGGCCACCTCGAGAACCTGGTAGTAGTTTTTTCTCAAGTGATTGATTTGATTTAGAAAAGTAAGATTTCGTTTTGCAAAGAACTAATTCAGTGAATCCACAATAGCCTTGTTTGCATAAGCAATAAAGTGGGGGTTCAATATTTTGCTCGGGGCGTCATATCGCAGATCATCTCCAGACAAATTCTGAACTAAACCCCCAGCAGCGCTTAACACTGCATGTCCGGCAGCAGTATCCCAAATACATGTGGGTGCAAGCCGAGGATAAATATCGATGTCACCTTCGGCGATCATGCAAAACTTGAGGGAGCTTCCCACTTCATAAGACTCGAAACGAGAAAATTGAGATAACCATTTATCCAATTCTGAAGATGGATGAGAGCGACTTGTAGCGATGCGTAAACAGTGATGAACCCCACTTTCTGACTGAATCTCATGCCAATGGCCAGCGATTCGCTTCATGGCTTTTTTTTCAATCATCCCCAGTGCACCCAATTTTTGCCAGCCAGTGTAGAGAGCATCAAGCGCAGGGGCAAAAACTAGTCCCAAAATTGGAACGCCACTTTTGATCAACGCCACATTAATCGTAAATTCACCGTTATGCCTCAGAAATTCTTTGGTGCCATCAAGTGGATCAAGCGCCCAATACAAAGACGGCCGATCGTCTTCAAAAAATGTATCGGCCCCTTCTTCACTCAGCACCGGAATATCTGGCCAATATTTTTTAAGTGCACCAACTAAAATCGTATTGGACTGAAGATCAGCCAAAGTTAGCGGACTTTCATCGCCCTTGAGCTTAAAGGCAATAGTTGGATCTTCATAAATTTGTATGATCGCCATAGCCGCTGCATCAACTTCTGGAATTAACTGAATCAGCAGCTTCTCGGGATCATCTAAAAAGGACATGGACTGCAGCTCAAATAGCGGTATAAAAAGCTACTGCTTGAGCTTGGCCATAATGACCTGCTCAATATGGCTTACCGTCCAGTAACGCTGCATCACAGAGGCAGTTAAGGCCTCTTTACTGAGGGCTGCAGCGATCTGACCAGGCCCCCAATGAGGTCGGCCCTTCAGAGAGAGTACCCCAGCAACAGTCTCCATTAAAGCTTGCTCAGCACTTTCTAAAACCACTTTGGTTATCTCAATCGTTAGATCTGGAGTTGCATTAAATTTGGCGCATAAATAGGTGATCAGATCCTGAAACCCCTTAAAGTCTTGGTTTGCCAAAATTACATTGGACACCTCAATATATTCTGCAGCTCGACCGAGCAATTGAGCTGACTTTGCCTCATTTGTCCACTCAACTTGTGGAAAAAACTGCTCTTGTGGTGTTTGATCTTCTTGTGCCAGCTCTTTAGGAGCCTCTGCCTTTGCGGGCTTAGATTCTTGCGTCATCTGTGCAAGGAAGATTGGATCAGTCTCAGCGTCATGGATTTCAGTCTGCCTACTTGAGGCTTGTTTTTTTCGCAGCGCTGTTTTTAATTCTTGATAACCGCACAATTGATACAACTGACTCAAGGTCATCAGGCGCTTGTAGATATTTTTAGCGTTATTTAAGGTTGAAGAATCATTTAAAAGAGAGTCTAAAAAATCTGCAATTGCTTGTGGCATCTTTGATCGAAACTCATCTTGCCAAACATCCCAAACTAACTCAGAACCGTCAGGCTTTTTAAGGCCCGTTCGAGAGGTATTTTGCATGGCATCGTTTGGCTCAATAAGAATAATTACACGCTCTCGCCCTAGCAAAATTCCAAATAACGGCAGGCGATTGCTCCGATCGTATTGAATATCAAAGACTTCATCTTGATTAATTAAACCGGTCTGGCCACCAATAGCAGAGCGCTCACCCAAAATCCACCAGTGCGCCCTAGCATCAGCAAGCTCAAGCACCCCATTACTAACCGCATTTTCATCAGCAATTGCCTTTAAGCCTTTGGCCTTAGCTAAATAATGCCGATCTGGCTGAGTTTTAGCCAGATCATATCCAACCCTAACTTGAATGCTAATGTTTTGAGGGAGAGTAAAAAAACGCTTATTAAGATAATTAAGTAGCCAGGTGCCATGATTCTCCCCCATGCCTGCTGGAGCCTGCATCGTATCTTGCTCAAGATGCATCCCAAAAAGGGTCACCCTAGTGCCATGGCCCTTAACACAAGCCGGTTTATGCTCATCACCCAATCTACGAGCATAAAAGATCTCTCCTTTTTCATTCGGGTAGCCTTGGATACCAAAAATATCAAACTTGGGGTTATAGCGAATCAAAATTGAGTGGCCTAGCCCATCCTTCCAGGACTCGTAGTGCACTCCATAGTGATTGCGAGTGAGCGAGGCAATCTTAGCGCCCACACCATAATTCTGAGCTTCGGTGGTTTGAGCACCCGAGGCCGATAAGCTATTGAGCAGATTATTCATCTGCTCCAAGGTCATGCCATCACCATTATCAACAAAAGATAATTTATAAATTCCGCTTTTTTGAAAAATCCCGTGGTTGTAGTCCAGAATGACTTCTCGATTTGGAAGACTGGTTCGCGCGCAGGCCTCCAAGGAATTCTTAACGAATTCTCGGATAAATTGATCTGGCGTGCAATCGCGACCGAGATTACGGATTAGAGCAGATAAGCCGGTGGGATTTACTACGGTGGGTCTAAATCCAATCTCGTCAGCCATTGGAGCTCTTTCGATTAATGTTGAATAATATGGGGCTAAATAAAGAGAAATTTAATTATATGCATCAAAATTAAATGAATTTTATAAAACTCATTCAAAAATAAACTTCAAAAGTATTACACTCACTAGTAATCAATGGCTACGGAAAAGTTGCAATCTTGTTTGGTCAAGACGATATTCGTTTATGTGCACCTTCAACTCGCGCTACACACATTCAGTGTGCCCGTTTAGCTTTTCTTCATAGCCAGTGATGTCAATGATCATGTGCTGCTCAATTAATTCTTATAAATATTAAATCAATAGATTTAACTTAGCAGAAATTTTTTCCTCATAAGCTGATTTAATAAATCTAGACATAACTTCATAAAAATTATCTTCGCGCAAATAATTAAATACTTTCATTCCATAGTCTATCCTAAAAAATTCTGCTAACTTGTCATTGGTGCGATGATTAACCAATAAAGGAACGGAGTTAATAATTGCAAAAATACAAGCATGAAATCTCTCTGCAATCACGCAGTCAAGATGTGAGTAAAAGTCAATGAGTTCCTCTGGCGAAGTTGGATAATCCTTCAATATAAAATTCTCGCAAATAGTATCTGAATAGTCGTTTACCGTACTCCACAAAATATTCTGCGTAACCACGTCATTATTCTCCCATTGAAAAAATGATCTTGAATGTGGGATAGCAATAAATTTAATTCGAGGAATTTTTTTTGAAAATTCATCAATAAATTTTGCATAGAGCTTGAGCATTTCGATATTAAAATCTGAAGTAGATATACCCACCAAAAATTCATCATTAGACTTTGGCTGTGTTTTGGGTACGATATTAAAAGCAAAATCTTTCTCTATGACTGGGGACAACTGAAATAGCTTTTCTGACATTTGCTTAGATATTAGACTTCTTACAGAAAAAGTATGAGCTGATTTCAAAATCTCTTTCATCCAACCAACCGTTTCGTTAGTTAGAAAAAAAGCTTCTAGACCAACTTTTAAAATTAAAATTCGAGCGCCAGAATTAACCGCAGACTCTACGATTTTGTAAATTGTTTGAATTGATTGAGCGGTTGTAAAAATTCCACCTCCACCCACAATCAGGATGTCACCCTTTTCAAAAAAATTTACACTATTAAGCAAAAGCTCTGCTGGGATTGATCTATCACCATACTTCTTTTTTATAACTATTGGGATTGCTGTTGGGTATTCCTTTAAAAGCCCATGAAGTATCGCGTCATCACCTACATTATTTGTTCCATAGGCTCCTAAACAATAAATCTTATCGTCAGACCAAAATGGAACGCGCCCTTCAACCTTGCCTTGAGATAAATAATGCCCGTAAGCCGACACAAGCTTGCCATTTTCGCTTGCATTTCTTAAATCGCCATATAGAGCAAGATACTTATGCCCATTAAACGTTGATTCATCATTGGAAATTAGATTGTTTTTCAACTCAAATTTACTTAGATTAATTTTTTATAAATGAAGATGCCCAATTTGGTATAGACTTATAAAAATAATGGATAGATGAATCTGCCGAATAAAAATTAAATCCGTAATTACTAGCTAGTATTTCAAGGCTTTTTTTGGAAAATAGGCTAATATGTCCATTTCTTGGAGCAGCGTACCACCAATCCAACCTTACTCCAGGGTTAATTTTTCCATCTGACAACAGTGTTGAAATTACTATCAACGACTCATCGGCAGCAACAGAGGAGAGATTGCGCATTAGTAAATCGAGATTTTCAGCATGCTCAATTACCTCAAAACATGTAATCAAATTACTCCTATCAATCTCACTAATATGTTTACCTATATTGGAATAAGGATCATAGCAATTTGAATCCCATGCATTATTTCTTAAAAATTGGGATAAAGTTCCATTTCCACCACCATAATCTAGATGAATAATTTCAGATTTATACTGCTTAAATCTTGAATTGATAAACTCATACATTTGACGCGGTCTAACCTCAAGATAATCTGGATCAACCTTAATATAGTCTGGATTATAAATTTTTTTAGCGAATTCTTCTTTTGTCCAGCGCCTAATATCAGGCGCGAAACAAAACCCACAATTTTGGCATAGGAAGTAGTATATGGCTTGTCCAGAAAGCGGTAGCACGTAGTAACTTGATAAACTACAGCTCTTATTGAAATCCACAACATCATGCGCCAAACTTATTGAAGTGCAAACTGGACATTTCTCGCTAATCATAAATTCTTTTTTGCGTATAAAATTTAATTCGACATTACCAATCATTCATAAAATTAGATGCTTTCATCACTAACTAAGTTTATGTAGGAGGGGTCGATAGACTTTAAACAATACATATCTCTGTGGCATTGGTCTGGATGACTAATGTAGCAAGGTGAACACATAACGGATCTGGAAATTTGAATAACCCCTTTGGGCAACCAGTGTGATCTAGAAACTACCCCAGAAAATATTGCTATTGCAGCCACCCCAAGTTCAGAAGCTATCCACATGGGTCCAGTATTATTAGTCACTACCAATGTGGACCTTTTAATAGCTTCAACAACTGAAATAGAACTACTCAATCCAACCAGCTTAATCCCTTTGCTTTTCAATAGATTAGCTGAATCCAAATTAATATATTCACCAATTTGATCAATTGGCAAGTAGAAAGATATCTCAGATGAGGGGTTTCTTAATTTCTCTAATATGGCATATTCAATATAAAGAGTCAGGGGATAAACTCTCGCCTCGTTTCCTGACAATGGAAATACAGCCACTTTTTTCTTATTAACGGTCGATTTAGGTGATTTATTAAAGTTTAATTTAATTGTCTCCATATCAATTTTTTCGGGGTAATTCTCAATAGACTGAATTACCAAAGAAACAAATGAGCACAATTCGTCGGAAATTGAGGGAATGTAATCAGCGCCTTTTACTTCATCATGGCCAATAAAAGTTACTAAGTTTGGAGCCTTCGATGCAGTGGTAGATGAAAAGCAAAATTTTCGATCTCCTTGTAACTGTTCAAAAATTTCCCGTGCATCTTGATGTTTTCTCAGATCCAAAACAACATCAAACTTCTTTTGCAAAAGTGTATTGGGTAAATTCCAATTACCGTACCCCCTACCTGATTCTTTATTAAAAATTCTAACCGGAAGTACATCATTAAAAATCTTTAATGATTTAGCTATTACAGAGACTTCTGGCGAGCATATTAGCGATATTTTTGATAGTGGATATTTTTTGCGCAACATCTGAATCGATGGCAATGCTGAATAAAAATCCCCTATATGATCAACTTTGACAACTGCAATTGATTTAACTTTCAGAGCGGTTTTTCTAAAAAATACAATAGGCTCCTCACCAACATCGATGGCACGACTTTTATCTAAAGCCCTCATTCTGCCTGAAAGGGGTAACTGAAGATCTAAAACTTTAGAAAAATTATTATCAAAAATGTTAGCTCGACTAGATCCCTCGGCGTGAAAAAATAGCATGTTAGGGGCAATCACAATTTTTTTATCTCGAGCCCCAGCCTTTAAACAGTAATCCAAATCATTACCAACAACATCCAACGATATATCAAAGCCGCCCAAAGAATTAAAAAAAGACTTTTTAGTCGCTATAAATGCACCAGTTACTGCGTCTAGACTGGAGCCCTCCCTACTTGCAGGAAGTTTTGTGGCTCCCAAATTAATATGGTTAGTAACTAACCCATAAATCGAAACACCATCATGCTGGATTCTCAGATCCTTGCCAATTAAACGACCTCCAACGACCCCAACCTCAGAGTCAAGAAGCGAAGAATTTAGGTCGTCTCTCCAATTTGGCGATATTGGCAAAACATCATCATTTAAAAATAGTAAATACTCTTTTGTTGAAACCGATGCACCCTTATTATTGAATTTCGACCAATTAAATTTTCCCTCGACCTGAATATACCTATCACAAACTGAGGCCAATTTCTCTTGATCAAGTTTGCCAACGCCATGGCCAATAATAATAATTTCATCTTCAAGCGAGGATTGTCTAATCGCTTTTACAAGATCATATATGTTATTAGTCGACAGTTTTGTTGGGATAATTATGCTCAGAGGGTAAACTTTTTTCCTCACAGCAGATTGGTTATAAATTTGGAAATTAATTTGGGTCGTATTTTTTGGAGTGGTTAGGCTCTTAAAAACAGTTTCTTCCGTTTTAATTACTGATTGGGCGCCTGGTATTTTCTCAAACTCGAATCTCGCTGCATAACCATCATCCCGCCCTCTCACCATAATCCCTACATAGCGCGGTGGTCGCTCATCAACCCTACTTTCCAACATAAACCCTGGTGTTATAGGTCTGTTGATTTTGTAATGCTCCAAAACATCAGGTCTCAGTCGATTAGTCAAAGTTGAATTAATTTTTTGATCGTCAAAATATAAATCAACTGATATGCTATCTTGCCCTGCTGCGAAAGCCCAGCCCTCAATCTGGAGTATTACCGAGCCCTCTAAGTCAATTCTTAATTTAACCGAATCAATACTCTGCGTAATACTATCGGGATTTCCATAGTTTCCAAATGGTAATTTAGCGACCTTACCACTACCAAAAGAAATATTTCCATAGGATTCAAATTCGACAATAAATTGTCCAGACCAGAGACTTTCAAGCGACTGATTAAGGAGCGATGGAAATTCACATTCAGCAACATAAAACTCTTTATCAGATTTTTTTCCAATATATTGGACTGCTTTTTCACCCTCAAGCCTGATAAATTTTGTAAAAAATAGAGGTATTGAACCCTCCATCAGAACCAATCTTTTCGGCTTGTAGTCTGATGAAATCAAAACAAACCTTCCTTTTGCAGCGGAAATCTTTATTGATTCAAGTTGAATCTCTTCTTTTATACGCCCGCTATAAGCCGCATATGAATAAAGGTTAGCAACAACGAGTATATTTTCCGACCTAGCTAACTCCCTTTTTGGGGTTAACCTCTTACGAGGAACGACTTTTTTGGAAAGACCATTTTTTTTAATCATGATTAATTCAATCCCCAATCTTCGATAAAACTATATAGGAAAATCCACTTTTTTAAAGGTTACTTACTAAATAAAAATTGTTGAGTTTGCTTTATTGCACCATTCGACTCTTCCGCGCTTATTAATAACAAGCCTAACAAATTTGCAGCCTGACTAGTCACAGCCTGCGCATAATCATTTCTTGCCTGAAATAGCGTTTGAATCGCAATCAATACATCAGTTGTACTCTTGACACCAGCTTCATAACTTTTTTGATTAGCGGTGACACTTTGCTTGGCGGTATCCATTGCTTGAGCTTTAATTTTGATGGTTTCTTGCCCCGCCTCAATTAGGTCGTAGTATTTTTGAGCATCAACCTTGGCCTTTAATTCAGTTTGTTCGCGAATACTTTTTGACTGCTCTGCTTTGGCATATGTTGCATAGGTATTAAAAAAGCTTGGCGCATCAATTGGAATGGTTACCGCAACACCATTATTAGTGGAGGGAACACCACTATAGGTTGTCTTTTGCCAAACATAGGATACCGTTGGTAAATTTGCACCGGACGCCTTAGCAATCTCATACTGGGCAATCTTTTCATTTGCCTTTGCGGACAAGATACTTGGATTGTTATTTTTTACCTTGTCTAAAATCACGTCCAAAGTCTCCACCGTAAATCGATCATGCTTATTGGGCAGCCTGAAATCCGATGCATCTGGGTACTCACCGGTTATGGCAGCAAATTGATCCTTAGCATTCTTGAGGTTGGCTTTGAGAGTTAAATCATTGGCTTTGGCCTGCTCGTACTTCACTCGAACATCGAGTAAATCGGTAATAGTCCCCTGCCCCAAATCAAATTTGCGTTGCGCGCCGTCTGTCTGAAATTTAAGGGCATCAATTTGACCCTGGTTGGCTGAGATGGCTTCGTTGACTAGAATGATTTGATTAACAGCGGCAAGCGTTCTTTGAGCCAAGTCCTGGCTTTGAGATGAAAAATTAGAATCTGCAAATTGAGACCTTGGACCGCCCTGTGCAACTGCAGCACCTCTGGCAGCATCAAAAATAGGCTGACTTACAGAAGAGGTAACGTTCGTGCCAAATAAGGTTGGCAACTGCTGACGGCTATAAGAAAAACCAGGTAGGTATGAAGACCATCCTTGTCCTGCTTGAGCTTTGTTCGCATTTCTTTCCGCTTTTGCAGCTTGATACTGGGGATCATATTGCTGCGCTTTATAAAACGCCCCCTCTAAATCAAGAGCCCATACATTTCCAGTCAAGAAAATGGCGCATATTGGGATTATTTTGTTTCTTAAATTAATAACGACTGGTTTTTTAATAAATGGCTTATTCATTGATTATTCTCATTTTTTACGCGTTAACAGTATGCCTAAGTTTTGTGGATTTGTTAATCTTTAAAGGCCATTGCATAGCGGTCAGCCAACGGTTTTATCAGATAGCTAAAGGCAGTTCGTGTGCCAGTCACAACCACCACACTCACTGGCATACCCGGCTGAATTTTCACCCCTTCTAGCTTATCCAAATCTTCTTTTTTGGCCTCAATCTGGGCCCAATAGAAGTCTTGATCCACGCCGGAACCTTTGGCTGGATCCGTCTGTTTATCGGGATCGATGGATAACACGGTGCCCTCAATCACCGGGGTTAAGTGCATATTTAAGCTAGTGAAGCGGATATTCACCGGCATGCCGGGGTGGAGCCTTTCGATTCCCAGTGCCGGTAATTGGGCATCGACTACCAACTTAGCCTCCTTGGGCACCACCTCACCCAAAATTTGACCTGGCGTAACTGTGCCGCCTTTGGTGTTGACTTTAAGCCCAACGATAGTGCCCGTAACTGGGGCCCTTATCGAAGATAAATCTCGATTAAATTCCACTACAGCCAGGTTGCCCTTCAGAGAATCCCGAACCTTCTGAATCTCTGCCAACTGACCACTAATTTCTTTAAGATAAGCTGCTTTATAGGTATTGAAAGCGATTTCCGCATCCATCCGCATCCGGTTGGCTTGACTAGCTTGAGCTCTGGAAACATACCCCTCTCTCGCCAACTCTTGATTGTTGCGCGCCTCCTCTGATAGCGAGGCCAATTGCGCTTGACGATCGGCCATGGAGGACTTAAATTCATTACGGCGAGTTTCGAATAACTTGGCTTGAATTGCCATCGCCTCTGCCACTTGAGAATCTTGCTCGCGAGATTCAATTTCTGCAGGCCAAACAATCTTATTGGCACCCTCAAGTTCAGACTTGAGCCTTGCCTCGGTGACCAAGGCATTGATGTATTGCAAATTGGCCGCCGTATAGTCTGCGTTGACCTTGAGTGGATTAATACGAATTAAAGGGTCACCTTCATTTACCTCCTGGCCTTCTTTGACCAAGATATCTTCAATAATTCCCCCAGTTGGATGTTGCAAGGTTTTACGATAGCCGCTGACCTTGACTACACCTTGCGCAGTGACACCAGCATCAATTGGAGCAAAAATAGCCCAGATCAAAAATAATAAAAATGCGCCAATGATGATTTGAGAAGCGCGCTTTCGTAGCTGTGACTCCTCAACCAAAACGGGCTGCAGACCACGATTACCAATCACAGCAGGATGGTAAGGGTTCCAGGACTGAATCCAGGTTTCAGCCTTTTTATCTAATTCTTTGAAGTGCACCACCAAAGCGTGCTCTTTTTTCTCTTGCAGGCTTTCATCACCCTTCATACTTGGAAGTGACGTCTCATTCTCAGGAATGGAATGCTGATCTTGATTGTGCTGATCGGTATTGAGATTACTCACTTTGACCTCCTTCCCTTTCTTTAACTGGCGCAATTACTTTGTCGTCTTTTTGCTCAACAGGTTGACCTTGAGTCTGGGGGGATAAGTCGCTTGCGCTACTAGGAGCGACTGGACCTGGGTTAGGGTTCGCACTTTGGCTTGGGTTTGTGGTTTGGCTTTCACCAATAGGCGCATCGTTAGTAGCCTCTTTGATTTGGACTGTTTGGGCGGCAGCCTCTTCTGGAGCAGCCTCTGGCTTAGCAGAAACGGCCTGCAGGTTTCGAACGGCATTTAGCATATCGTCTGCTGGACCAAAGCCAACTTGGCGACCATTACGCAGCACTAATAAGTTATCAACAACTCCTACCAGACGCGGTCTATGCGTTGTAATGATGACAGAGATCTGATTTTGCTTAAGTACATCAATGGCTTGAGCAAGCACAGACTCACCGACTTCATCCAGGTTTGCATTTGGCTCATCCATCACAATATATTTTGGCCTGCCATACAAAGCTCGCGCAATTGCAAGGCGCTGCTTTTGGCCGCCTGATAAGGCAAAACCAGTCTCTCCCAATGGCGTGTCATACCCTTTTGGAAAACTCAAAATGACATCATGCATTCCGACCAATCTCGCCGCTTCGACTACTAACTCGGGATTCACTTCGCCAAGACGGGCAATATTTTCCGATACCGATCCTTCAAAAAATTCGATTTCTTGAGGAACGTATCCCATTTGAGGTCCTACTTCACTGTGGTCCCACTCACCAATTTCCACTCCATCTAAGCGCACCGATCCTTTAGCTGGCTTCCAGATGCCAACTAACAGTCTAACTAAACAGGTCTTGCCGGCTGCATTGGGGCCGACTACTGCGACAGCCTGCCCAGGGGTAACCTTAAAGTTGATATCAATGAGCACTGCCTTGTTGTGACCTGGGGGTACAGCGCTTGCCATGTCTACGACTAAATTGCCTTGTACTGGTGGCAAGCGCATTTTAGATTCTCGCTTGATATCCGATTCAAGTAACTCATTTAAATGATCGTAAGCTTGATGCGCAGCAATGAGATCCTTCCATTTAGTAATCAGTTTTTGCAGTGGACTTACACACTTACCGATGAGCATACTTGCAGCAGCAACTTGGCCACCGGTAATCACACCGCCAATTGCTAAAGTTGCCCCGAGACCCATTTGTAAAGTCGGAATAACTTTGTTAATAAAACCCGATACTCCGCCCATCAAACCCGAAGCCTCGCTAGCATTGACCTGATTTTGAAGGTATTTACGGTGATTGTTATGCCAGCGATTTCTAACCGCCCCTAACATCCCTAAGGCCATAGTCGCCTCGGCGTGACGCAAGCTATTACTTGCCACTCTGGTAGCTTCTGCATTGGCATCATTAGCCACTTTTAAAATTGGAGTGGTCACCTTCTTTGTAAAGTAGGTAGCAATCATCATTAGGATTGTTGCTGCCGCAATAAATGCCGCCAAAATTGGATGGATCATTAAAGCTAAAACAAAGAATATCAGTCCAAAGGGCACGTCCATTAGCGCAATGATTCCATCGCCAGTTAAAAATTGGCGCAGCGTGGTTAGCTCTCCCAATAACTGATGAACGTTGACATTTTTTCTGCCCACATGCCGGCGAAATGAGGCATCAAAAATATCAGAAGAAAGATCCCAATCGATACGAAGAGATAAACGAACCAGCATGCGGCTGCGAATCCACTCTAGGGCAGACCAAAACATAAAGCAGACCATGATGAGTACGGTTAATGAAACTAGGGTAACCACACTCATCGTACTTAAAACGCGGTCAAAGACACTCTCCATATAGAGCACAGGAGCCAAACTTAAGATATCGATAAAAAACGTGATCAAAAATGCGGCATAAAACGCCCGCCTGACCTGATGCAGAATGGTCGCAATTGGCTTTCTGCCATCCGCAGTGAGCTGCTTTTCTTCTGTTGGTTTAGCTGTTGTATTCATAGCGTTTCTCCATAATACCTAGCTTAATGCTTACCTAGGGGGTGATGCAATTCATCATACAAATGGTGATCGGTATCGTGACCAATGACGGTAACCTCGACGTTATGGACTGGTGGGGTCTGAGCCACAGGCGCAATAATGTCAGTCTGAGCACTCTTCGCTGTTGGCGAGAGGACTGCAATCTCGTGAATACCAATCTCGTTCAAGGTCTTGACCAAATCTGGGGTTAAACCATGCTCTTGATTGATAGCCTGAGCCATCTGATTATCGATGACCAAGACCACATTAGTGTGTTGATCGCCAATGAGAGGTTTAGCCACATTAGCAGGGTCGAGAGACTCTAGCAGTTTCTGGATATCGCTAATCGCGTGAGTATCGTCAACTGGTAATCCAAGGTCTACGTAGACTGTTGGCGTATTTCCAACATCGACGTGATGTACAGACAGATCTGCCATTGCTTGCAAGCTGGTTAATAAATGCTCACCAGAATTGCTTGCATCCAATGTGATATTCGCTGCCGGCAAGGCCTGGAGCATACCGGCATCAACCAGAGCTGCCGCCAAGGCATCACTCACCTCAACATTACCACTCTGAACAACAAAGTCATTAACGCCAGACTCAGTCAAGGCCTTAACCAGATCGCCAAACATACCTGGACTACTGTAGTTGTTGAGTAAGTCATGACCAGCCAAGGCTTTCTCAAGCGCACTACCCTCGGTTACTGATAGATCGCCTTGTTTCTCTAGAATTGAGATTTCATTAGCAAGAACATGATCTAGGCTAATTGGAGCAGCTGCGCCAGTCGAGCCGACCAAATCTTCCTGTAGGCCGATGCCATAATGCTTCATCTCAGCAGCAAGGCTAAAGTCAAGCGCGTCACCGCCACTAATCAAGGCTTGCTCAAGA
>Ga0316229_1002745_pt1 | contig 14763 bp, 11 predicted proteins | sample TBH18023metaG_FD_206011 | JGI IMG/M metagenome (GOLD analysis project Ga0316229, IMG submission 206011) | Freshwater microbial communities from Trout Bog Lake, Wisconsin, USA - TBH18023 | ecosystem: Environmental > Aquatic > Freshwater > Lake > Hypolimnion/Profundal zone | place: USA: Wisconsin...
AATTATTATCACTTTCGGCGAGCAGCTTCTTGGCCAGCGCCAGCCGTTGCTTCATGTTGAGAGGCGGCGCCCCGGATGGCGCGGGTGCCACCGGCGGAGTGGCCGCAAAAGCCATTGCCGCCTCTGGCTGCGCAGACAGAGGGTCCGGAGCTGGCGGGGCCGAAATAGCCCTGGACTGCCGGTTTTCCGGCATATCCCACCAAGGCGCCCGCAGGATGGGGCCGTCAAACAACAATACCATCCGGTCAATGGTGCTCTTCAATTCGCGGACGTTGCCAGGCCAGCCATATTCGTGGAAGCGCGTGATCAACGCCGGTTCGAGCAGTTCGAAGTTCTTGCCGAAGCGCTCGTTAGCCTGCCGCAAAAAAGCCGGCGCCAGGTCGGCGATGTCTTCCAAGTGCGCCCGCAGCGGCGGCACCTGCAAAATGATTTCGGCCAGCCGGTAGAAGAGATCGGCCCGAAAACGGCTCGCGGCGATTTCCTGGTCGAGATTGCGGTTGGTGGCGGAGACCACGCGGACTTTCACGCGATACTCGGCCTCGCCACCCACGCGGCGGGCCTTGCGGGTTTCGAGAAACCGCAGCAATTTGGGCTGCACGCCCAGTTCCATTTCCCCGATTTCATCCAGGAACAAGGTGCCGCCGTTGGCCTGTTCCACCAAGCCGGGCCGCGCCTTGTGCGCGCCGGTGAATGCGCCCTTTTCCACCCCGAACAATTCGGCTTCCAGCAAATCCTTGGGAATGGCCGCGCAATTCAGCGGGATGAATGGCCCGTCTTGACCCGCCTTGTGCAAGGCGGACGCCACGCGTTCTTTGCCCACGCCCGATTCGCCTTGGATGAGCACGCAAACATCGGTGGGGCCAAGGCGGTCAATGGCTTGTTGCAGACGCTGGATGGCCTCGGATCGGCCCAGCAGCACGTCCTCCGCGCTCAGCGGCCTGCCGCCGTAGAGTTGGAGCCAGACCTTCTGGTTCTCCGCCACAGCCACCATGGCCTCCCTCCAGCGGTCATCCGAATCTTCTACGGATAACACATCATAAGCCCCGTCCCGCATGCACCGCGCCACCTCATGAGTGGTCGGTTTTTCCAGCCAAATGATGTAGGGCCGATTCGCCCGGGCGAACTGCACGCGCAGCCTCGGCCACGTTTTGGCGTTCATCGCTTCCAATGGCAACAGATAGACCAGCTCGTCCGTCGCATGGCTGAGTTCGGTGATCTGTGTGTCGGCGAACGTGCGGTCGGTCAGTCCAAGATGCTTGAGTCGTCCCACCGGCAGGCCAGGCAACTCCGCGGGATGTAAAATGTTGATCATGCGTTTGCAATACAAACGCTAGGGCAAACACCGCCAAAAGCAATCGTAAGTTGTTTGGAGCAGGAATTCAGCAAAGCGCGCAAAACCGGGGTGGGGCCGGCCCAAACAGAGGTGGGGACGGTCCGTCACCACGTTTTCGTTTTTAGCCAGCAATCCCCGGGAACGAGCTGTCGCCATCCCGATACTTTAACCATCTTGGCGGATTTGTGATCAACGCCGGACCGCGCGACGTCCCGGCGCGCAGCGGCCGCAATAACCAGCCGCGCGTGGCGAACCTCTGGAGCCCGTGCGTGAACTCCCAGCGCTGCGACCGGGGACCGGTCGCGGTCCGACCTCAACGCGCTCGCGCGCTAGCAATCCCCGGAAACGAGCTGTCGCCGCGCCGATACTTGAATCCAACTTGGCGGATTCCTCATCAACGCCGGACCGCGCGACGTCCCGGCGCGGAGCGGCTGAAAAACAAGCGCCGCCAGTGAACCTCCGTAGCTCCGGCGTGAATCCAAGTAACCGACTAGGCAATATGCTCGAGTTCATCAATAATCTGCCGCCCGGTTGCCTTGGGGCAGGGCTTGTTCTTTTCTCAAACAATTCAACCGCCATGACTCCAAAAATAAAAACATGAAATAGTTCCTAATCATAGTTTTTGGATTCACTCTGTTGCAGTATAGTGTCGACGCGCAAACCCATTCCCGTGTCAGCCAAACGAGCTTTGCGCCCAGCGGCAGCATGTTTGTTGCAACCACTAATATCACAGTGGCGGCAGGTATAGCCGTCCAAGTGGTGGGAAGCTATTTTTCCGCAAATTTCGGCACCCCGAATATCCCCAGCCCAAACCAGACGCTGAGTGTGCAATATGCCGGCGGCCCAATCCCCTATCCCGGCGCGAGGAAAAATTACCTTTGGGTAAATGAGGCCGTTCTCGGCCCCTGCACTCTGCCCCTCACCGCGACATCGCCCAACAACAACAATCCCACGGCTTACGCGATTCTTCGATCCAGATCAGTCAGCGCGTCGGGATCCGCTCCCACAACCCCGACGGCCATCGCGGCAACTGGCAGAGCAGCGGCAGCAGCGTATCCGATCTGGCAGCCGGTTAATACACGGTTCAATTCGCCACACTCCCCGGCTGGAACACACCCGCGAACCGGATCGTCACCATAACCAATGGACATACGACCTATGTCGCGCTAACCAATCAGCTTCAGGTCCGGCTGGCCGGCTTGGGGACGATTTCGCCCAATTACAGCAATACGTGTCTCCAAATCGGCCAGCCATACACGCTGAGCGCTTCGGCGGACGCCGGATTTGTCTTCACCTACTGGCTGGTTTCAACCAATTGGGCGGGCGGCGTGGTGAACCCGGGCGCCAAGGTGCAATTCATGATGACGTCCAACCTCACCTTGCAGGCCAACTTTGTGGAAGTAGTCAGGCCTACGAATGAACAGCTTCAAGCTCCGCCTGTCGTTTGCCACCAGCAAACCGAGTGCGCCGGAAGGTCCGGCGTTCACCCTGCAACTGTCAGGCGTTCTGGACGGGCACATTGAGTATTCCACCGACCTCGTCAATTGGATGCCCCTGACCAGTTTCCAAGCCACCAATTCCACCGTCACGTTTCACGACCGGGCGGCCACGAATTTCAACCAGCGGTTTTACCGGGCGGTGGTACCGTAAGCGCTGAAACCGCAGGTGGCCGGCGTTGCGGTAATCGCGATACAACCCCGTTGGGGTTGTGGGTTTTATTTAGAGGAGAACCCAGGGTAGTCCCGCAGCGGGACAAGCCTGGGCTGGATGATTTGAACCCCGTTGGGGTTCACCCACCCAATGTCCCCACTCAACCCTCAACCCTCACGCATCACGCCCCAAAAAAATGGCATTTCTGCTTGAAGGCGGGTTGGCCTTCCCACACAATCTTTTTTGCCAGGGCCTGTGGAGTGTGGACTTACGAATCCCGCCAGGGCCGGAAGGCAGCAACGGCAGTATGCTTTGCAATTGCCGCAGTCACCCTGGCACCTTTCCCCTTGCGATTTCTGGTTTTTCCCGCTCGTCGCAGTTGCATTTTGGGCGCAAATCGGCAATCGTAAATCGGAATTCGCACATGTCATATCAGGTCATTGCCAGAAAGTACCGCCCGCAGCGGTTTGCCGATGTCGTTGGGCAGGAGCACGTCACCCAGACGCTCGCCAACGCCATTGCCCAGCAGCGCATCGCCCACGCCTACCTCTTCTGCGGCCCGCGCGGCACCGGCAAAACCACCATCGCCCGCATCTTTGCCAAATGCCTCAACTGCACGGACGGTCCCCGAATTGATTTCAACGACGCCGACATGCGCGTGCAGGAAATTACCGAGGGCCGGGCGCTGGACGTGATGGAAATTGACGGCGCCAGCAACAATGGCGTGGAACAGGTGCGCGAATTGCGCGAAACCTGCAAATACTCGCCCGCCAACTCCAAGTTTAAAATCTACATCATTGACGAGGTCCACATGCTCTCGACGGCGGCGTTTAACGCGCTGCTCAAGACCCTCGAGGAGCCGCCCGCGCATGTGAAGTTCATGTTCGCGACGACCGACCCGGAAAAGGTACTGCCCACCATTCTCTCGCGCTGCCAGCGCTTTGACCTGCGCCGCATTCCCAGCGCGCTTATCACCAAACACCTCGCGGAAATCGCCGGGAAGGAAAAAGTGACCATTGACGCCGCCGCCCTCCACGCCATTGCGCGCGGCGCGGACGGCGGCATGCGCGACGCCGAGTCCACGCTGGATCAGCTCATCAGCTTTTGCGGCGACCAGATCGAGGAAGCCGACGTGCTCTCGATGTTTGGGCTGGCGGCCCAAAACCAGATTCTCAAATTAAGCGCGGCCGTGCTAGCCGGCGAGGTTTCCGTGGCGCTCACCCAACTGGATGAACTGGCGCGCGGGGGCAAGGACCTGGGCCGGTTGCTGGGCGACCTGCTGAATCATTTTCGCAACCTGCTGATTTTCCAGGTATCCAAAGGCGATTTGAACCTGCTGGAAGTGTCCGAGGCGGAAGTGGCGGCCTTGAAAGCCCAGGCATCGCTGGCCGGTTCGGACGCGTTTACGCGCATCCTCGAGGTTTTTGCCGATGCCGAATTGCGGCTGCGGGACGCGGCGTCCAAGAAGATCTTGCTGGAAGTCTCGCTGCTGCGAGCCATCGAAGCCCGCAATGCGCTGCCCTTGGACGCGGTGCTAAGGCAGCTAAATCAACTTCGCGGTCAGAACGGCCCCAGCGTGGCCGCGGCGCAGCCCGCCCGGCCAGTGGCTGCCGAATCGCCGGAGCGCCGGGCACCGACCCAGCCCGAACCTGTTACGGCACCCCAACGGGCCGTGCCAGAGGCCGGCGCTCCAGCCGCAACCGCTGCCCACCCGCGAGCCGGGGCGGTGCCCGGCGCTCCCACCGCAGCCCCGGTGGCGGCGGCTCCCGCATCCAGAAATCTCCCGGAACTGTGGTCCAGCTTGGTGGAGGCGGTTGGCCGCGTCAGTCCGTTTACCCGCGGGTATCTGATTGATGCGCATCCAGTGTCTTTCGACAAAAATGTTCTGATCATCGGTTTCGATCCTGAGTTCGAAGATCATCTTGGACTGGTGGACAACGCCCGCAACCATACGCTGCTGGCGACCAAGCTCGCGGAGCTCGGCCACGCAAATGCGATGATCAAATTCATCAAGGCCGAGGCCCCCGCCGGCTGGGTCCGCGCGCCCATTGCCCCTGCGCCCGCACCGCCCGCCGCCAAGCCCGCACCAGTAGCGGCGGCCGCGACAGCCAATCCTACCGCAGCCGCTCCCGCTCTGGGCACCGAAAAAAAGCCGGCCTCGGTCCCGTTCAGCAAGGAGGATTTCAAGAACGACCCATTGATCCAAAAGGCGCTGGAGGTTTTCAAGGGCACCATTGTGGAAGTGAGGGCGTAAGCTGAAAGCTGAAACTTGAAACCAAAAACCGGAAAGTTCAAACCTCAAATCTGAAATTCAACTAAATATGTCCAGCCTCGGCAAACTCATGAAACAGGCTGCAAGAATGCAGCAGCAAATGGAACAAATTCAGGCGCAGCTCGCCGCCCGCACGGTCGAAGCCACCAGCGGAGGCGGCGCCGTCAAAGTCGTCGCCAAATGTGACGGCACCATTGCCTCCATCAAAATTGACCCGCAGGCGCTCACGCCGGCGGATGCGCAAATCGTGGAGGACATGATCATCACCGCCGCCAACCAAGCCCTGGGCCAGGCCAAGGAGATTTCCAACGCCGAAATGGGCAAGGCCACAGCCGGATTCAACCTGCCCGGAATGATGTAATGTAAATCGTCCTCGTCCTCGTCCTCGCGATCGAAAACCGAAGACAAGGACGAGGACGAGGACGCCCCATGCCGCTGCCCGAACCCATTGTCGCGCTGACTGCCGCCCTATCCAAGCTGCCCGGCGTGGGCCCGCGTTCGGCCGAGCGCATTGCCCTGCATCTGGTGCAGGCGGAGTCTGCGCAGGTGCGCCTGCTGGCCGAAGCCATGCTGACCGCCCGCGAACGCATCCGTTTTTGCGATGTCTGCGGCGCGCTCACGGAAAAATCGCCCTGCGCGATCTGCGACGACGCGCGGCGCGAGGCCGCGCTGGTGTGTCTGGTGGAAAAGGCGGTGGATATTTTGAGCCTCGAAAAATCGGGGAACTATCGCGGCAAGTTTCATGTGCTGGGCGGCAAAATCTCGCCGCTCGATGGAGTCGAGCCGGACGATTTGCGAATTGCCGAACTGGAACAGCGCCTCGCTGGCGAACCCATCCATGAACTCATCATTGCGCTGGGCACGGACGTGGAGGGCGACGCCACGAGTCATTATCTGGCCAAGCGGCTGGCGCGGAGCGGATTGAAAATCTCGCGCATCGGCTTCGGCCTGCCCGCCGGCAGCGGCCTGGAATTCGCGGACGAACTCACGCTCAACCGCGCGCTCGAAGGACGCCGGGAAATGGCCTGATATCGCCATTCGCCATTTTCCATGAACCCCGTCCTCATCTTTGACCTCGGCAAAGTCCTGGTGGACTTTGATTACACCATCGCCGCGCGCAAAATCGCCGCGCGCAGCGCGAAATCACCCGGGGATTTGGACGTTTTTCTCAGCAGCTCGCCCCTTTTGGTGGAATACGAGTCCGGCCGACTGACACGCCGGCAATTTTACGATTCCGTCTGCCATGCCATCGGCTTCCAGGGCGACCTCCAGGAATTCGGCGGCTATTTTGCGGATATTTTCACGGAGATCCCCGGCACCGTTGCGTTGCACGCGGAACTGCGGCGGCGCGGCTTCCAGACCTACATCTTTTCCAACACCAACGACCTGGCCATTGAACACATCCGCCGGAATTTCCCGTTCTTCCAGGATTTTGACGGCTACATCTTTTCGTACGAGGTCGGCGGCATGAAGCCGCAGCCGGAAATCTATGCGGCCATGGAGGCGCTAGCGGACCGGCGGGGGCCGGATCTGGTCTATCTGGACGACCGGGCGGAAAATATCGCCGCCGGGGCGGCACGCGGCTGGCGGGCCATCCTCCACGAATCGTCGGAAAAGACGCGGCAGGCGCTGGCGGTGATAGGGCTGGTTTAATTGTTTCATAGGCAACCCTGTACCGCAGACTTCCAAGTCATCGGACCACGACCAATCCTCCGGTCGCAGCACGCGGGATTCACGCCCAAGCTCCAGAGGTTCGCCGAGCGTCGCTGCTTCCCCTCACGCGCTGCGCGCCGGGACGGCGCGCGGTCCGTAGTCCCCGGACCGCGACCGGTCCTCCGGTCGCAGCACGCGGAATTCACGCCCAAGCTCCAGAGGTTCGTCGAGCGTCGTTTGTGCCTCCACCCGCTGCGCTGCGGTACGCCGGATTTGCCCGCGCCTTTGCGGCTTTGCGGTAAGAGGTTTTATGCCAGTGGAATTGCCCAGCGGCCTTCGATCATGCTGGCGGAAACGGCGCCAGTGTGTTGGAGCACAGTTTCGGCGAGGTCGGAAGATTTCCCGGCATAGGGAATGGCGATCAGATCGGCAAAAGCGCCGGGAGCCAGCTCCCCGATTTTGCCCGCCAGTCCAAGGGCACGCGCGCCATTGACTGTAACCATGTCCAGTATTGAGGCAGGTGCAACAGTTTTGTCCCGATCCGCCAAGGCACGCATTTCGGCAAACAGGTCCAGCACGGGCTGGATTTTTCCGGACTTGCGCACAGTGGCCAGACTGTCGGTACCCAGACAGACGTTGACGCCAGCGCCAGCCAGGCGGGCAAGCTGAAAAGGCGGATGTTTGAAATAGTCATGGCTGCGCGGACAATGGACGACGCTCGTCCGGTTCTTGGCCAACAGGGTCGCATCGCCGCGCGCCAGGCAGTTAACGTGAATGGCAAGGACATTTTCGCCCAGCAATTTTTGGCGGGCGAGATGCGCCACCGGCGAGCCGTGGCCGCAGTCGGAAAGATCGCGTTCATTGCGCTTAAGCCAGTCGTGCATGACACCGCACGCGTGCTGAAACATGTCGAATTCCTGTTCGGATTCGGCCACGTGGATGCTGACGCGCCAGTTGCGCTTCTGGGCCAAGCGGGCGGTGCGCTGCAGGAGTTCCGGCAGGGTGGAGTACGGCGCGTGCGGCGAGAGCCAGGCTCGGTTGCGCGCGTGGTGCAGCGATTCGATGGTAGCCACCGCCTCCCGCAAAACTGCCCGCGCGGGCCGGCGAGACTTGATGCCGGTCATTTCCAAGAAGGAAAAAACCCGCAGCGGCGTGGCGTCCCAAACCTCCGGCAGCAAATCCGGCATGGCCTCGATGTCGCCCACGGTGGTGACGCCGGATTTGAGCAATTGATGCGCGCCGCGAAGCCAGGATCGGGCATATTCGGAGTAGCCCCAGGCGGATTTGGCCACGGTGATGGCCGCGATCCAATCCGTAAACGTCTTGGGCGGCGACAGTTCCCCGGCCATGTCGGTGTAATCCAGATGGGCGTGCGCGTTGACCAAGCCGGGCAGCAGGAGAACTTCGCCTAGATCCAGCGCCTTTTCGCGCAAGTGCGGCCGCAGGTTCTTCCACGGCGTCACCGCTTGGATTTTCCGCCCGGCAACAAAAACCGCGCCGTCTGGGATGGGCGGCGCGGAGATGGGAAAGACGGCCTTGGCGCGCAGGATCATTCGCCGTTGGTTTCCTGCCGGGTGCGTTTGGTGCGGGCACCGGCCGTGACTTTGCGGGCCTTGCGTTTGCTATGCCGGGTGCGGATTTGTTGCTCGATCTTCTTCGTCACGGCGTCAATGGCCGCATACAGGTCGGCCTCGATATCCTTGGCGAACAAATCGGGACCGCGCACGCCCAAGCGCATCGAGCAACTGAACTGCCGCTCCGGCACGCGGGTGTGGTCATGTTCCAGCGTCACCCGCGCCGCCAGGATGCGTTGATCCATGTGGTCAAGTTTGTCGAGCCGGGCAACGACATGGTCTTCAATCGCTTTGGTCAGGGTCACATTATGGGGGATTAAAATCAGCTTCATAAAAAAAGGATGCTTCAATTTCCAAGAAAATCCAGTTTTTCCTTGCTGGAAAATCAAAAAAGCAAAATAAAGCGAGATCCGTGCCAAAACTGCTTGAGTTTTAGCCAAATAACACTAAACTACATCTCATGGGTCCGGGTTTACAACTTTCACAGCGATTAACGCAGTCCTTGGTGCTGGCGCCCCAGCTCCAGCAGTCGCTGGCTTTGCTTCAAGCACCCACCCTTGAACTCAAGGCGCTCGTCGAAGCTGAACTTCAACAAAACCCCGTACTTGAGGAGGTCGCCGACCAGGATCCGGAACAGCGCGAGACTTCCCAGGAAAACGACGAGGGCGATTCCCCCGAGATCACCGATTTTGCCGAGCCGCCCGAAGACGTTAAATTTGACGCCGCCACGGAAAAACCCTCCGCCGAACCGGTGGACGATTTCCAGGCGGAGTTTGAACGGCTGGTCCAGATGGATCAGGATTGGCGCGACCATTTTGCGCAGGCCAACACACCCATGCGCTCCTCCGCCGAGGAAGAGGAAAAGCGGCAGTTCATGTTCGACTCCATCACGGTCGAAACCTCGCTGACCCAATATTTGGTGGAACAGGTGCGCGACACGGATTTAGACGCGGAGGAAAACGGCATCGCGGAATTGCTCATCGGCAACATTGACGATTACGGCTACCTTGGCGCCACCATCGAGGAACTGGCCGCCACCACCAACCTGCCGCCGGAGAAGATCGCCAAGGTGCTCAAGGCGATTCAGACCTTTGATCCCGCAGGGGTCGGAGCGCGCGACCTGCGCGAGTGCCTGATGCTCCAGATGGAGCGCGCCGGCCTCCAGGAAACCCTCGAATATCGCATCGTGCGGGACCACATGGAAGCGCTGGGCAAACGGCGCATCCCCGAAATCGCCCGCGGCACCGGCCAGACCGTGGACGAAGTCCAGGAATCGCTGCTCCGCATTAGCCGGCTCGAACCCCGCCCCGGTCGCGCTTTCCTGTCCGTCGTCGAGCAATACGTCGCCCCCGAGGTCTTCGTAGTCAAGAACGGCGAAGGCTTCACCGTCACCACCAACGACGAGCAGATCCCCCACCTGCGCATCAGCAATGTCTATAAGGATCTGATGTCCGGCGGCGCGGATAATGCCGAGGTGAAAAATTACATCCGCGAAAAAATCCGCGCCGGCAAATTTCTCATCAAGAGTCTGCACCAGCGTCAGTCCACCATTGCCAATATCGGGCGCGAAATTGTCAAGCGGCAGCACGATTTCATGGAAAAAGGCGTGGCGTTTCTCAAACCCATGACCATGGCGCAGGTCGCCGAAGTGGTGGGAGTCCATGAAACCACCGTCAGCCGCGCCGTCTCCGGCAAATATATTGACACGCCGCAGGGCGTGTTTGAAATGAAGTATTTCTTCACCGCCGGCCTGCAGAATCTCCATGGAGACGACGTGTCCAATACCAGCGTAAAGGACATGATTGCCGAGATCTTCAAAGGCGAAAATCCGAGCAATCCGCTATCCGACCAGGAGGTCGTCCGCATGCTCACGGCCAAGGGTATCACCATCGCCCGCCGCACTGTGGCCAAGTACCGCGATGAACTGGGCATCCTGCCCTCGAATCTGCGGAAGGTGTATTAGGGCCAGCCCGGATATTTCATAGGCAAGCCCGTACCGCAGACTTCCAAGTCTGCTGTATCGCGGGTTTCCAAACCTGCGGACGCCGCGCCTTTTTGACGCCCTGCCGATTTGGAAATCGGCGATACAGCAGGTTTGGAAACCTGCGGTACGCTGGTTTCGCCCGCCTCCGCCTGACCAGCTATGAAATATCCGGGCTAGAACGGACGCGACCAGCCCACGCCAAATTGGAAGTGCCCGTCGCTGCCGTTGTACTTGTCGGTGGTGATGGGGATGCCGTAATCCAGCCGCAAGGGGCCAAGATGCGGGATGTTCAACCGAATGCCGATGCCCCAGTTGTCGTCGTAATTGCCGGACACGGAATAGGAGCCGCTATCCACCTCGCCAATGTCGTAGAACAGGGCAAAGCGCAAACCCACGCCGTTTTCCTGCTCGATGATGGGGATGCTGTATTCCAGCGAGCCGAACCAATAGGTGTCGCCACCAATGGGTTCCGTAGGCACACCCGGAAAAAACGGCTCGCGGGGAGCCACGTTGCGGTATTGGAAACCGCGCAGCGAATACAGGCCGCCCAAGTAATAGCGGTCGTAGAAGGGCACATCGGCGCCGCTGAGGGCGTCGACCGCGCCGGTGCGCCCGCCGACTTCAATAACGTGCCCCTTCATAAATCCGGGGAAATACCAGGAAGACGTCAGTTCCAGCTTGTAAAACGTCTGGTCGCCACCGGAGAATTCGCCCGAGATTTCGGTGCGTTGGCCGTGATTGGGCAATTGCACACTGTTGCGCGTATCGTAAGCCAGCGAGCCCCCCAAACGCCCGAAGAAGTGATCGCCGCGCTGTTCCAAGATGGCATTCGGCACGTTGCGCGTAATCGGGTTGCCGCTGCTGTCCACCCCGCCCGCATCGTGCCAGCCGCTGTTCAACGAAATGCCCACGTCTTCCGCCGTGGCACTGACGCTGCCAATCAGAAAATCACTGCCCAGCGCCCGGGTAAGGCTGACTCTGGCGCCGGCGCGGGTCTCGTCAAATATGTTGTTGGGGCTTTCAAAATTGAGATCGCGATAGTAAAGGTCAACACCGAGCGAAAGCTTGCGGTTCAAAAACCACGGTTCGACGAAAGTCAGTTCATAGTTTTGATACACCAAGCCTTCATCCACGCGCAGGCGGATTTTCTCGCCGCCACCGGTGAAATAAGGCGGGTGGAACAGGTCGAAATTGGACTGCGACACTTCCGCGTAGCCCACGAGCGAATCCACGGAACTGAAACCAGCGCCCACGGTGAAATTGCCGGTGTTCTTTTCCTCGACGTTGATGATGAGGTCCTTCTGGCCGGGCGTGGGCGGGTCAATCGGTTCGGGCCGGGTGTCCACCTTGTCAAAGAAGCCCAAGCCTTCCAGACGCTGCTTGCTGATCTTGACGTTCACCATGTCCATCACGTCGCCGGGTGAAATCGCGAGTTCACGGCGAATGACCTTGTCCTTGGTCTTGAGGTTGCCGCGGATCTCGATTTTTTGAACGTGGGATTTTTCCGTTTCGCCCAAGATGAATTCCAAGTCCATGGTGCCGGTTTCCACATTGGGCACGCGATTGACCATGAGCGCCTGGCCCTCGGAAATTTCAATGTAACCCTTGCTGCCATAGAAATCCCCAAGCAATTCGGTGTCCTTGGTGAGGCCGTCCGGGGTGAAGGTGTCCCCGCTGTCCATCGGCAGCCCATGCGCGCCGAGTTTGGACTTGAGATGCTGGTAATCATGAATCCCTTGCAGGCCTTTGAGAATCTCGGCGTCGGCAAAGATTTTGTTGCCGGAAATTTTCACGTTGCCGACCTTGTACTTGCGGCCTTCGTTCACGTAGTACTTGATGTACATCGTGTTGGTATTCGGGCGGTCCAGCTTGACGTCCTTGATCTCAAAATCCAGAAATCCGTGGTTGTGATAATAATCCGTGAGCAGGTCGCGGTCGGCGTCGAAGTCATCCTGTTGGAAATAACCGGAGCCGGTCAGCCAGGAAAACGCCCAGCGCCGTCGCACCTTCAGTTCCGACCGGAGCGTCCTTGGTTTGAAACTGGTGTCGCCGAGAAATTCGACGTCCTTAATCTTCACCTTCGGGCTTTCCTCGATATGGAAAATGACGATGCCGTGGCCGGTCAGTTCTTCGATGTTCAGGACGTATTTCACCTTGGTGTCCGCCAATCCCTTTTGCTCGTACAGCTTCTTGATTTCCTGGACGTCGGTGAACACCTTTTGCTCATCCAGCGCCTCGCCCACCTTGAAGGTGACTTTTTTCTTGAGCTTGGAATCGCTTAATTTCTTGTTCCCCTCGAACCGGATTTCGGTGATGCGGGGCCGGGCCTGCACGACATAGGTCAGCACCACCCCGCCATCGTCGGCCACTTCCGCCTGCACGCGAATGTTGTAAAACTGGCCGGTGCCGTAGAGTTGATGGACGTCCTCCTGGGTAAGGTTGGGCTGGTAATAAGCCCCCGGCTTGAGCCGGATGTTGGAGCGGATGAGCTGTTCGCTGACCGAGGCGGGGCCGACGAACTTCACGTCCACGCGGTCAATTCTTGGACCCGTGCTCTGCGCCAGCGCGGTGGCCGCGCAGCCCAGGACGATGGAAACGCCTAGAGGTTTGATCATTAATTTCATGTGTTACCGGCCCGCAGGCACGTCTTCGTCGCTAAATTTAGATCGGCTTTCAAATCGAGTATAGGGCTTCATGAACGTCAGGTTCACATCCCCGGTCGGCCCATTACGCTGCTTGGCGATGAGAAAATTCACCGCCACCCCGTCGTTTTCATCGGGGGCGGCCCCGTCTTCGTCATCCCCGGCGTCGGGCTTGTACAGCAAGCCCACCAAATCGGCGTCCTGCTCGATGGAACCGGATTCCCGCAAGTCGCTCAACCGCGGTTTGCGGCTCTTGTCTTTTTCCAATTCCCGGTTCAACTGGCTCAATACGATCACCGGCACGTTCAATTCTTTCGCCAGCGCCTTGATGCCACTCGAAATATCGGCAATTTCCTGTTGCCGGTTCTCTTGCGCTCGCCGGGCAGTAGAATTGAGAAGCTGCAAATAGTCAATGACAAACAGTTTGATACCATGTTGCTGGTGCATCCGCCGCGCCCGCGCCCGAAGCTGCAGGATGGACAATCCCGCCGTGTCATCAATCAGCAGCTTGGCCGCCGCCAGCCGCCCGGAGGCGGTCATCAGCTTGGGAAAATCAGCCTCGCTCATGAAACCTTCGCGGATGCTGCGCATGTTCACCCGCGCCAGCGAGCACAGCATGCGCAAAATCAGCGAGGACGCGCTCATTTCCAAGCTGAACACCCCCACCGGCAGCCCCAGTTCCAAAGCCACGTGCTCGGCAACGTTCATGGCCAGCGACGTCTTGCCCATGGAGGGCCGAGCGGCCACGATGATCATTTCGCCGCCATGCAGTCCGTCGGTCATTTTGTCCAGGTCGGCAAAGCCCGTGGCCAGGCCGCTCAACTCGCCTTTGCGATTGAAAAAATGTTCGATCGTCACCAGCGCCTCGTTGACGAGCTTCTTGACGTCCTTGACCTCGTTCTGTTCCCGCGATTCATTGACGTGCAAAATGTCCTTTTCCACCTCGTCCAGCAGCTCTTCCACGTCGCCCTCAAAATCATAGATGCGGCCCACCACGCCCGTGCAGGTCTGAATCAGCCTCCGTAATAAGTACTTTTCGCGGACGATGTTGAGATAATAGATCAGGTTCGCCGCGCTGGGCACCGCATCCTGCAATTGCGATAAATACACAATCCCGCCAATTTGCTCCAGGAGCTGTTTGTCCTTCAGGTTCTGCTGCACCGTCAGCAGGTCAATCGGCATGCGGGCGTTATACATTTCCGCCAGCAGCTCGTAAATCGTCTGGTGCCGCAGATCATAAAAGGCCGCCTTGCCGTCGTCCTTGAGCTTCTCGATGCACTCGCCCACACACTGGTTTGGGTCCAACAGACAGCAGCCCAGCACGCCCATTTCCATTTGCAAGTCGTGCGGCGGCAGCCGGTCAACGCTGGCGGCCGCCGGCCGGCGGTCGCCGCGCTGGCGGCGGGTGTGCTTTAAATCGGTCCCCGCGTCGGCGGCGGCAGCGCCGCCGGGCACGGGGTCGGAAACGGAATCAATCATGGCGGACAATGAAAAGCAATTTTTGCCCGAAGCGCAAAACGGAATTGTTAAAACTTGGTGACACGTTCTTCACCGCTCTGCTTGCGCGTGACAATTCCGCCGGAACCCTGTCTAATCCGTGGTGAACGCACTGATGAACGATCCCGCTGAAAGCCCCGAATTGCTGGAGCGCCCGC
>Ga0316229_1002772_pt1 | contig 14631 bp, 11 predicted proteins | sample TBH18023metaG_FD_206011 | JGI IMG/M metagenome (GOLD analysis project Ga0316229, IMG submission 206011) | Freshwater microbial communities from Trout Bog Lake, Wisconsin, USA - TBH18023 | ecosystem: Environmental > Aquatic > Freshwater > Lake > Hypolimnion/Profundal zone | place: USA: Wisconsin...
CGAAACCCCCGCCCCGCCCCGACATCCCGTTCTGAAATGGATCGCCCCGGGACTCCGGGGCTTTCTCGGGCCCTTCCGCTCTCAACAAACCTGAGCAAGGCACTCCAAGAAAGGGTGGGTCATAACAGATCTGGATGTCACCAAGACCCGAACGTGCAAGGTCCATGATGAATGCGATTTCCATTACTCTGAAGTCAGACCAATCCATCTCGGTCGGAAGATCCTCTGCCTTGAAGGAGAGCCAGCCACAGTTGTGCCAGCGGTCCACTTCGTCCCGACTTACTTTACAGGTGAACAGGATCTCTTCCGTCCGTATTTGAGACGCGTGGTCCCGTTCTGGAATGTAATTCGAGTTCTTTGGACGGCGATATCGGCCCAGTGTCTCCATCTCAATCTTTTCGTTGGCATCCTGCATTAATACTCCGTTCGGGCGCGGCCCAATAAGGCCGAGAGGTCGTAGTTGACAGAAGACACGCCCCATCCTGGTTCCGAGTCGAAGGGATCACGAATGTAGTGGGGGCCATCCGGATGGTCATCCTCCCCCACCAGAACGATCGCTAGGTGGAACTTGTCGGCCTGGTTCAGGGCGTAGAGGATCTCATTGCGGGTGACCGTGATGATTGTGGAACCCTTCGCCCGTCCCTTGACCTCAATGTGGCGTGGATTAGGCTGCTTTCCATCCACTGCAGGTGGGTAGGCAGTGATATCCCAGCCACACTTGTCCTTGGAGACGTCCACCACGGTGTGGCCCTTAGCCTTTTCAGCCAGAGTGACGGCCTTCATGGCTATCATCTCTATCTTAGCTCTGGCTGCGGCATCGGCGCTGAAAGTTGCCCCGGCAGGAGCTTCACCCTGGCGCTGTTTCAACAGCCCTCCTGGGATTACTAACGCACCACTCATGACCACGGGAGTGCTGGAAGCAACATGACGCTGGGCCATCAAATCCCTTTTGCGATTGTCTAATCGGTCCTGAAGGTCTTCCAGGGTGCGCCGAGTGTTCTCAAGATTCAGGCGCACATCCTTTCCGGCAGCCTTGTCATCAGTGAGTTTCTGGAATCGGTCCGTCCAGAAGTCAATCTCCTTGGTAAGCCGCTCATGAACGGCAGCAAGGGTTTTGTCTATATGGGCCGCACGGCGGTCAGAGACTTCCCGGAAGTGCTCTGGAACCAGAGTGGAGGCAGCCAGGCCCAGGGCCCTCTGCTCTATCCCATTCCCTAGCCAGGGAGCTTGAAGGAGGTCCTGCAAGAGACCCCTCTCCAAGGTAGAGACGGGTTCTAGATCCAGGTGGGGGGCCCATCCAGCGAAGCTGGCTTGGCCATCCTGGGTGACCCGCACAAATTGAAGCCGCTTGGAGATGACAGTTCCATCCCCGGCCTTGATCTCATGGGTGAGTAGGAAAAGCAGCCAGGGCTGGTCGCCTTCATCAGCCCGATCCACCAGGATGGTCCCCTGTCGAAGCAGGTTGGCATTCTGTTCAAGGAGGACATCGCTGAGGGCCAGCATCAAGGGGTGGCCGGGATGGATGAGGTTTGCCAGTGCAAGTCCGGTTCGATCTGCAGGGCGGACAGCCTCTTTGGTGAAGCAGACTCGCTCATATCGCTTTAGCACAGGGGACTGGTCTCTGCGGTTCCTCCCTGTGATCACCCTATCCCGGTCACGGATTTTCTCCGGTACCCAGCTAATCTCAAACCGATTAGCCTCTTTCTTTTGGATGGAGCCGCCGAAGATCTCAAAAGCCTTCATGAAGAAGGAGCGCACGAAATAGGGCTGCAAGCGCCTCGCCTCAGCCTTCTCCATGTCCTCCTTCACATGGAACAACCGCTCCGGGCTGAGGGTCTCTTGGGCCAGGGCATTGCGCTCCAGGATGGTCATAATGTGTTCGCGGTCCAGAGCGCCTTCAATCTGGCGGAACATTTGGGCCTGGACCGCTGGGTCTTCACCAAAGCGGATAGCTTTCAGTAGCAGATCCCTGAGGCTGGTTTCCTCGAAGACCTCACCCAGGATGTCGAATACGCGCCCCTGAAGGGCTTCGTTCTCCACCTGGAGCTTCTGGAGAAGGCGGTGGTAGACATCGCCTTCGCGAGTCTCTTTGGCAACTAGGTTCCAAAGGTGGCAGACATCCTGTTGGCCGATGCGGTGGATGCGTCCGAAACGCTGTTCCAACCGGTTCGGGTTCCATGGCAGGTCGTAGTTCACCATGAGGTTGGCGTTCTGGAGGTTCACGCCCTCACCAGCGGCATCGGTAGCCACCAGCACCCGCACATCCTTGTCTGAACGGAAGAGAGCCTGGGCCTTCTTGCGCTCATCCCGGTGGGTGCCCCCATGGATGGTGACAATGGCGTTGTGGTCACCCAGGACGCCTGCAATTTTGCGGTGTAGGTAGTTCAGGGTGTCCCGATGCTCAGTAAAGACGATGAGCTTACGGATATGGCCATCTGGACCACGCATGGCTGGGTCGTTCTGGAGGATCTTGGACAGTTCGTCCCATTTGCGGTCCACCCCTGAAGCCACCAGGACCTTGGCCTGGGCCTCCAGCCCCTTAAGGATCTCAATTTCCACTTCCAGTTCCTGGATGGTTCGGGCGGCGGTCGCTTGATCCACCAGCGTCTCTTCCAGGTTCTCCTGCTCGTCAGCGGTGAGGTCGTCATCATCTAGGGGCAAGCCTGGGTCGGGGTAGGTGGGAGCTAGGTCCTGACCACGATGTTCCAGCTTTGCGTCCCGAAGTCTGACCCCTAGTCGGTCCTTGCGCCGTCCCAGGCTGGTGCAGATGGCTTCAGGGCTAGAGGCAAGGCGGCGTTGGAGGGCCGTGAGAGCAAAGCCCACCGAGCCCTTACGCTTACCATCCAACTCATCTGCCTTGCCCATTTCAGTCTTCACATAGTCCGTGACTGCGGCGTAAAGGGCAGCTTCTAGGTCTGAAAGGGTGTAGTTGACCGTATAGGCCAGACGCTTTGGAAAGAGGGGAGTGCCATCGAACTTGACCATCTCCTCCTTCACCATCCGCCGCATGAGGTCGGTGACATCCACCTTGTGGACGCCATCGCGGAACTTACCATAAAAGCGATCGGAGTCCAGCAGGGAAAGGAATAACTGGAATTCCTCCTCTTTGCCGTTGTGGGGTGTGGCAGTCATCAGGAGAAGATGGCGGGTCCGGACCCCAAGGTCTCGTCCCAACCGGAACCGTGCGGTGGGATCGAACTTCTGGCCGGAATAATGGGCGGAGAGCTTGTGCGCCTCATCGAATACCACAAGGTCCCACCCCGCAGCGCAGAGCTTTTCCTTGAGTTCCTCATTCCGGGACATCTGATCCAGGCGGACGATTAGCTGGTGGTAGTCCTCAAAAGCATTGGCGGAAGGGGAGGCGAGGTCTAGCTCTCCGCTATAAACCCTGAACTCCAGGCCGAACTTCTCAAAGAGTTCGTCCCGCCACTGCTCAACCAGGCTGCCGGGGGCAACAATCAGGATGCGCTTAGCATCCGCTCTCATCAGTAGCTCACGGATATACAGCCCAGCCATGATCGTTTTGCCGGCACCTGGGTCATCCGCCAGAACGAAGCGAAGAGGCTGACGCGGCAGCATGGCCTCATAGACCGCCGTGATCTGATGCGGCAGGGGTTCCACGTTGCTGGTGTGGACCGCCATCATGGGATCGAAGAGGAAGGCTAAGTCGATGCGCTTGGCTTCCACTGTGAGCTTGAAGGCCTCTCCATCCCCATCGAATGACCAGGGACGCGCAACCGTGGCAATGCTCAGAGCCGCCTCGTTCATTCGGCTGAGATTGCATTCCCGCACCCCTCCTTCTGGGGGACGGTAGATCATCTGGATCGAATCCGGTGAAAGTGACACAACCGCAACCACTGTAACCACATGGGATGGTTCTATACCTTCAAGGGCAAGGCCAGATTTGATGTCTTCGAGACGTAGCATGGGCTGGGTGAATCCGAGGCAGGGCAAAAATGAATGGGGAGATTCGTTACATGCTATGACAAATTCATCGAGATGGGTACGCGATGCTCCAGGAATCTGAGCTATAGGCAACCTTTCTTGACGATCTAGTCAGCTTACCTTGTCCCGACTGGTCAAAGAATGTCTATTCCGCGACCGGGAGGGTGAAGTTGATTGCCTTCAGGTAGCCAAAAGAGAAAGGTCAACGATCCGAGAGCAGCCATTGCCCCTCTCAAGTCCTGTTTGAGGATGGCTTCTGGGGACAGAATCCACCAGGAGGAGTCTTCTGGGAGCATGAACGGGAGCATTGGATTAAGATAACTATATTATTTAAATATGTTTAGAATCACTAGGGAGTACGGGAGGACGTTCCAAACTCAGATTCGAGATTTAGCCTCTTCTATTGTCCAAACATCTCAATCTTTGCTACCATTCTCCCAAAATATTAATAAATCTATATATTACTATGTTTATGTTTCATTTTCTACTCCCGCAAAGCTCCCATCTCCTCCCGTGGTTCAAAAAAAGTACAAGTAATGAAAAAATGTCAACTTTATGAGTATTAGGCATACAGAGTCCAAATTAAAGACTCAGAAAGGAGCAATAAAATGGGCAGGAAAGGAAGTATAAACAATAGGTTGGAGGCAATACTGGACACCAGAAGCCAAATATTAGAGGGGGCCCACGCACTGGTCGAGGAGGCGATCTCAAAGGTCACTCAGGAAATTCAAATGGCTCATGGGATCAAGGTATTTCAGACAATACACGTCACTGAATACCTGGAACAAATGGATTCTTGGCAGGCATTGGATATCGGTCATCATTTCCTGGTAGACCTGATACGTGACTGTGGCTATGAGACAGTTCATTGGAAAACACCCGGTCCCAACTCAAAACTCCTGAAGGTTTGGAGAAAGAAGCCCAGCTCTGCTCAGGGAGTAGTCATCCAGGTAGGTGGGAAATGAACTGCACCCTCACCCCCCAACAGAGAATTGAGACCCATACTCTTCCCTACCTGGCTCGCCTCCTCAATACGACCCCAGAGGAGGCTGCCAATACGAAGATGACATGGGTAGTACTCCCGGAGGCACCAGAGAAAAAGGATAATTCAATGGGCCCTCAGACATATTACAAGAATTTTAACACAATTAAAGATGATTTGATAGCTCTTAATGAAATTGGCTATTCGGTTTTTCTCACAATCAACCATAGCGGCTCAACAGAGAGACACATCCATGACATGAAACTGGGCCGAGCCGTGTGGATTGACATGGACGAGAAGAATGCAGAACCTGACTACCACCTCGACCTTGAAGGAGTGCTGAATACCGTCCAACCTACCCCAGATATGGTCATCAGAACACCTGGGGGGTGGCATTCGTACGATGTATTCCCCACTCCAATCGTCTTCGACCAATCATCGACAACACTCTACAAATCGCTATTATTGAGGCTTCAGCAAAACTACCAAGCGTATGGGGCCGATCCGAAGGTCTGCGATACCCCCAGAATCATGCGCGTCCCCGGCTTCTTTCATTGGAAGAAAGAACCTGTCCTTGTCACCTTGGAATATGCCTCAAAGCCTAGGTACGGACAGAGCACCGAGGACCTGATTGCTGAAATCCAAAGATCGAACCCCTATGAACTCCCAGACGAATGTTCCCTTGGCTTCAAGTTTGATTACCAGAGTTCAATCCCCGAAGAGACCCGCTATGAACTTGCTTCAGAGTGGCTCGCGCAGAAAACTGAAGCCATAGAAAATGATGATGGTTCTGGGACTTTAATGTCGGCAGCCTGGGTAGGCCCTAAGTTCGCGCTTGAATATGAGACGGCATTCGAGCTGCTCATGGAAGAGTACAACCCTCGATGCGAGCCCGAATGGTCTGAATGGGAGATGCACCACAAGCTCCAGGATGTTTACAAATCCGCAACCAAGGCTTCGCTGCTTGGAGTCGGTCTCCCCGATTACCAGGAAAAGAAGCTTCAGGCGTGTCTGGAGGTTTTCCCGGCCGAGAATGCCAATGCTCAGGAGTTTGAATCTGAGGAGAATGAAACCTCATCAACCGATTTCACAGAGGATGACCTGCTCGATTTGCAATGCTCCAGACTTGAAGCATCCGACCTTGGGCTTGCACATAGATTCCGCAACCGATATGGGAAGGTGCTGCAATTCTGGAATTCAAGCTGGTACCACTTCAATGAGAAATTCTGGGAACGCCGACCAGACGCCCCTGTGAAGCTCCTTGAAAGAACAATCAAGAAGGTTAGGAAACGAGAAATCAACATGCTAGAGGAACAATCTCTCAGGGACAGCTTTGCGAAATGGTCGAAGGGGCTTGGAGATCGTTCTAGGATTGACGCGGCAATCCATTTGGGTACAAGTCTGTTGGCAAGACGAGGACCATTTGAAATCCCCTCGGCAAGCCTCATCAACTTCAGCAATGGAACCCTCGATATTTCCAACGGCAGACTTAAGAAACATGACCCTGGGGATTGCTTCCTCTATTGCCTTCCATTCAGTTACAACCCGGAAGCATCATGCCCCACCTGGCTTGGCTACCTCCAGACAGTCTTCATGGGAGACCAGGAATTGACTGATTTCGTTCAATCTTTGGTGGGCTGCACCCTCCTTTCCACAACGGATGATGAATTTGCTGTGTGGTTGAGTGGTGACGGATCAAATGGGAAAACCACCTTCACTGAAACGATATCCTTCGCACTTGGGAGCCTTGCTCAACAGATTCCAAATGACCTCTTCCTAACCAAGAAATATGGCAGCGGTCATCCAACGGAGATTGCCCGTCTCCAGCAGGTTAAGTTTGCAACATGCTCCGATATCAGCCTCAATGCCAAGCTCGATGAGGGTACCTTCAAGCGTCTCGTCAGCACCGGCAAAGCTACTGGCAGATTCATGCGTGAAAATTTCTTTGACTTCAACATGAGCCACAAGTTCTGGATTAGCGTGAACAACCTTCCTTCAGTTTATGACGAGTCCCATGGCCTCTGGCGAAGAATGATAGTCATCCCCTTCAATCGAAAATTCACCCAGAATGACCGTGACGAAACGATCAAACGCAGGCTGAAGGAAGAAGTCGAAGGAATCTGGGCTTGGATGGTGCAAGGGGCCATTCGATTCCATAAAGCGGGAATGCCTCCCCGCCCCGATGCAGTCATCACAGCCTCGGAAGCTTGGCAGACCAATGAGGATTGGTGGGAAAACTTTCTCTATGAAGAATGCGTAAAATGTCCGGGCAAGAAAGCACAGCTTGGTCAGCTGTTCGAGGCATACCAGAGTTGGGCCAAACGTACCCTTCGCACCCCGCTGGCCCTCAAGAGTTTCAGCAACAAGGTCAAAACATCAGGCTTCAGAACCTTCAAGAGCAGTGTGACCTATGTAGAAGGCTTGAGCCTGAAATTGCCATGGGAAGCCAATTTGCCGGATGATCAACTCGATTCTCTATAGAGGCGCACCATCATTAGCAAAACCCAATGCAATACAAAAAGGCCATGGATGTTAATTCATCCATGGCCTTTTCACTTTCCCCTTGATGACTACTTTCGCATTATAGCCTTCTCCTTTACACCGAAAGGCCCCACCCTATCACTTGTTTTTACGAACCCCTGGAGGTTGTGCCCGAACGATGCCTCAAACCCCAGAATGGCTTTGGACAGCTCCGCCTTCATCTCAGCTCCCTGAATAGACTCGAAGAAAGCAGACGAAATTTCTGATTCCGTCCCCTTCCACCTCTTACACGCAACCTTCGCGAGCATCTGAGCCGTCTTCTCAATCCGACTGGCCTGAGGCTTGCTGGTGGAACTCTTGATTGGCTTCAACTCGATCATTTTCCTGAGAGCTTCAGGGAAGGAAATCCCCATAGCCTCAAAGGCGTCGAGGGCAGAAGCGTATTTCTTCTCCAATGCGGAATGGATGACGAATCCCTGTTTCATGTCCGATTTCCCCTGACAGGATTTCTGGACACGACTAACAAGCGAGGCCGGAATCGAATTGCCTCCGACAATAAACCGGCCCTGACTCCCTTTGCCTCCGCCCCCGCCCACATATCGGATAGTCAGCGGTTCATCGCCTGGTTCCTCTGTGATCGGAGTGTTCTCTGGTTGCTTCTTCTTGAATAGACCCATTCTTGCTCACCTCCTTCAGAAATATCGTCAGCAGAGAGGAGATGACAAGGTATGGCTGATTCAAACAGCAAACCCCCTTAGTCGAAGGGATAATTTTTCGGGTGGATGTAGGAACTTTGATTTAAACTTAAAACATCTCTGCATTCCTTGACTCCTGAGCATGGGATGAGAGGAATTCAATTCACTATTGACACCTCTATTTTCGTTATTTTGTTCCAAGTCTTTCTTAGAATTCTCAGAATCCGTACCCTTTGGTTCGATAAATTTCATATCGTGCTCCTCAATACAGATTTCAAAATTCGGGAAACGGAATGCTGTTGATTTCTACTTGAGCCCATTGACGTTGCCTGGGCCAATGAGTGCTTGTCAATTCCAATTCAAAAAATCCTGATTTCCATAGAGTTGAATTTCTGAAATTTTTCATGAATTTCTCCCTGACACCCCCTCTCCATTTCTCCAGAACTTGGTTTCCTTAAAGGCACCTTTTTCTAGGCCCCTTCACCGCTAGGGTCGAGAAGAATCTGGTCAGCCTTTGGCAAATTGGGTCCCCGATTCCAGTCCTCAACCCGTCTTGAGTGGCAGATTGGGCTACACCCATGGCTGACAACGCTACCTGGAACTCCAGTCGTCAGACTAGGGCCGAAATCCGCCTGATTGACACTTTGGATTTAGGACCAATAACTCTAGGTGGACAGAGGAGGATCTTTGGCGGCTTCAGGACAGAAGGTCGGATACATTCGCGTCAGCTCTCTCGGTCAGAATACGGCAAGGCAATTGGACGGGATCACCCTCGACCGAGTGTTCGAGGAGAAGATCAGCGGCAAGAACATGGATCGTCCCGAACTCGAAGCCATGCTCGCATATGTTCGGCAGGGAGATGAGGTCGTGATCCACAGCATGGACCGTCTGGCTCGCAACCTTGACCACCTGCGCCATCTCGTCCGACAACTCACTGGGAAGGGCGTGAAGGTTACTTTCATGAAGGAGTCCATGACCTTCACGAGGGAGGACAGCCCCATGTCTACGCTAATGCTCTCGATGATGGGAGCATTCGCGGAGTTCGAGAGGGCCTTGATCCGTGAACGTCAGCGAGAAGGTATTGCCCTAGCAAAGGAACGCGGCGTCTACAAGGGCCGGAAACCTTCATTGTCACCAGAGCAAGCGGACCAGGTGCGGCAGAGGGTTCGAGATGGTGAATCGAAGGCGGACCTGGCGAGGTTTTACTCTGTCAGCCGGGAGACCATCTATGCCTATCTCAGGACTGGCTAGCAGACCTGTATTCCAACGAAGGAATACTTGAATTGCCATAGATTTTCTATGCGAGAACTCTTTGCTTCCGTCTGGGCCTTATTGGCTTCAGAAACAAGGCCAGATAAAAACATCACCACCATCAATCCGTGGGCAAATTGCATCTCGGATAGGCCCTGAATGATGAAATCGAGGCAAATCAGACATTGAAAAAACCTAGGAATTATCGCTCTTTGAAGGGAATTGAGAGCATTGCTTACCCTCAGTCACCCTCGGAGTCCAATTGCATTGGCTCTCGCTCAAGAAGGGACAAGATATCGCCAATGCTGAAGAGCCCGCACAGAATGAAATCCAAAGTACGCCACCAAATATATCAATGTGACAATAAAACAAAGCTTTATGTAAATAGAATTGTGTTCATTGTTAAATATTTTTAACAGTATGTAAGTTAAAATGCTAATTATTATACTGAAAGTCCAAAATTGTCCCACGTCTAAACTTAAATTGAACCCGTCCACGATGAAGGCCAGAACAGCAGCTCCAGGAGAATTGAGGAAGATGCACCCAACCAGGACGAGGAGCACAACTACGGCTAGGAAGCTGCTGCATCCATCGTGGCCGTGCTCCTCTTTGTCTGCCATCTATGGCTTCTCCTTTCTCTAGGCTGCGATCCCAGCACGAATCCGGATGCAACACTCCTTCAGGATCTGGGACACACGTTGGCGACTGACCCCCACCTCCTTCGCAATATCAGCCAGGGATTCTTCGCCATAGATGTACCGCAGAACCAGTTTCGACTTTGAGTCAGGAAGTTTTTTGACCTGAGCAAGAGCGCGTTCAAAGAGATCCTGCCGTTCGTGTGCTTCGGCCGTACCGAACTCATCCACCGACTCAATGGCTCCGAGTTTCTGCGAGTCCATGAGGGTTAATGGGATGCTTCTCTGACCGCGTGGCGTGTGGATCAACTTCTTATCCACCGCCTCACGCATGGCAGCTCTGATTCCGTAAGAAGCGTAGGTAATGAATTGCACTCCGCGCTTTGGATCAAATCGCTTGGCACTATGAAGGGCCCCGATTCTCCCTTCTTGCACCAAATCCTCAAGATCCAGGGAACATCCAGGGAAGGAATGGAGGAATTTCAAGGCTTCACAATAGATGAAAGCATCCAAAGCAATGACTGCTTCCCTATCGAGTCCATTTTCAGGCGAATAGGCGTAATCTCTATGATTTACTGTAACAAACGTCTGAATTGGTTCCTCGCTACCAAGTTCTTCCGATGTATTTTTGATAGGTAATGCCTCCATACTATTTTACCGGTTCAAATTTTTTCTATAGCAAATTATTTGAGTTGTTCTGCTTGCGGATAGGCATAATTCCTCGAAATTCTCTATGAGATTCAGCCAAAATTAAGTGTTTCTTCGTTTGGCTGGCTCTAGAGAGGAGGAGGGATGGTTAGGTACCACCGAGAAGCTGGAATTTCCTTGATTCCTTCTTCTTACGACAAGGTTCTACACCAGTGGATACTGCGTCTGCTTGTTCAACTCGGTGCACAGAGAAATTTAATTGATGACCGTGGATTCAACGATGACGAGATGGCTGAATTTCTAAGTCTCCACGAATTTAGCAATACCAAGCCATTCGACGCTGCGGGTGTCAGAACGGCTCTTCGCCAGAGACATGCAAAGGTTCTCCCTAGAAGGGGCGAGATACCCATTGATTCCACAATTTACCGGAACCTCCATTGGGTTTCCGAGATGGCTGGATTGACCAAGGTGGAGGAGGAGATCCTCCATTTCACAATCATCCAGTCCCAGCATCAGTTCCTGTCAAGGGCTGTAGAAATGGTTGGGCCTCTCACTCTAGGTTCCGTAGAAAAGCTCTACTCCGTGGTCCTCCATCGACCTCTCCTGGAAGTGAGCAAGGCCCTGAGGCCATCAGGTTCCCTTTCAAGGACAGGTCTGCTCAAAATCGACCTAAACAACCGGTACACCTTTTGCGGCAAGGTCGAGATTCTGCGGGGATTCGCCGATCAGGTCATTGCGGAACACCAAGACCCATTCGATCTCTTTGCAGGAAGCTTTGTCGAGGCGCCAAAGTCCCTGCTTGGGCCAGAGAACTACCCTCATTTGAAGGAGGATATCGGAATCATCACTGGCTATCTTCGCCAGGCTATTGCGGAGCACCGCCCTGGCGTCAATATCCTGATCCACGGTGTCCCCGGAAGCGGCAAGTCAGAACTTGCTCGAATGGTTGCGGGGATTCTGGGCATAAAGGCATATGCCGTAAGCACGGAAGACGAAGATGGCGATCCTCTTAAGGGCGAGACGCGTTTCCGTTCATATCGGCTTTCTCAAGCCATTTTGGGGCGTACCGACCGAAACCTAATCCTCTTCGATGAGGTCGAGGACGTATTTCGCCAGGGACGAGAAGACCAGTTTTTCCATGCGGCTGGAAATCTCAGCGGACTTAAGGGATGGGTAAATCGCGTTCTTGAAAGCAATCCCGTTCCGGCCTTCTGGATCACCAACAATATCGCCAGCATTGATCCAGCTTTCGTCCGCCGGTTCGACTATGTCCTCCAAATGGCTGTTCCTCCTCGCAGCGTCCGCACCCAGGTTCTTGAGGATTACCTTCAGGAAATTCCGTTGGACGGGGCGACCAAGGCAGGTCTCGCCGATCACGACCAGCTAACGCCGGCAATCGTTGAGCGGGCTTCCAGGGTTCTGAAGGCCATCCATGCTGAAGACCCCTCGATCGATGTAAACAGGGCCCTGACCCGGATTGTAGGGAACACCCTGGAGGCCCAGGGGTTGTCCAGAGAGGCACGAATTCAGGTTCAGCACCCGACTTCCTATCGGCCCGAACTTCTGAATACCGATTGCGATTTGGCCGAACTGAAGGCTGGATTGGTTAAGCATGGGCACGGCCGGATCTGCCTGTATGGGCCTCCGGGAACGGGTAAGTCGGCCTTCGGCGTCCATGTCGCCGAGGTATTGGATCGGCCTCTGATGTTCAAGAAAGCGTCTGACCTTCAATCCAAGTGGGTTGGAGAGGCTGAGAAGCAAATTGCGAGGATGTTCCAGGAGGCTGCTCAGGAGAAGGCCGTGCTGATTCTGGATGAGGCCGACAGTTTCCTCCGGGACAGGAAGGGTGCGGAAAATAGCTGGGAGGTCAGCCAGGTTAACGAGATGCTGACCCAGATGGAATCGTTCGATGGTGTCTTCATCGCCTCCACCAACCTGATGGATAGCCTGGACGCCGCCAGCCTCCGCCGCTTTGACCTCAAGATTGAGTTCCGCCATCTCAAGCCTGACTCGGCCTGGGCCCTATTCGAGGACACAGCCGCCTCCATGGGCTTCGAGTTAGACCAATCGGACCGCACCAAACTCGGTCGAATTCGTCATCTCACCCCAGGCGATTTCGCCAATGTCATGCGTCAGTCGCGGCTTCGTCCGATCAAATCGCCAAGTCAGCTTTTGGAGCTGCTCAAGGCGGAGTGTGCACTGAAGCCGGAGTCGCGCACCAAGAGCATCGGCTTCTAGCAAGGCCCCCAATATGAAAGGAAACCCCATATGAACCTCTTGCAATCGACACGCGGGAACTTCAGCACCCAGCTTTCGGACCATCATTCTTCTCCTCGTCACTCCATTCCCGTTCACCTTAATCGGGAATGGTCGGGCCTCTTGAAACCCTTGGAAGGTCGTCAGGTCAAGCTAACTTCTGGCCTTCCTCGGATTCGCCCTAAGACGTTCTGGTACGTCAGTGCTGGAAATGACTGGCGCCCGTTGGTCTTCCTGAGCGACGCATACCGAGAGAACCGCCTGAAGGAGCATTCGATTCCCCGGCCTGACTTGTTTGTCTACTCATGCCTTGGCGATGATGGCCTCCACAGCCTCAACGCTGGAAAGGTGGTATTCGAGGACAAGCGATCCGAAATCAAAATCCTCTCCCTCCACCCCCTCCTGATTGACAGGGGAAAGGTGACCTACTTGATCAATCCAGATTTCGTTCGAGGGGCAAGTGATCCTCTCCTGTATAGCAAATACGATGCAGCCTTGATGCAGATTGAGGTCAGGAGTTTGACCCTTGGCACTTCAGATCGCTTCCCAGTGCTTTATCTCGCGATGGAAAATTTGAATTGCTTCGATGAGGTGATGTCGAAGGGCTTCTTTGATGTTCAGACTCTCTGCGCCACCCGTGAGGGGCTCGCGTTTGGAGGGTGTGGGAAGAGCATTCTCCGGCATGTCTATACCGAGGGACGGAACATAACCGCCGACTTTCACCCTCGGTTTGTCATCACCTGGAGCGATTACACGGACGAACTTTTCCGTACCAGTGGCAGTCGTCACTACCCAGAGATGAGGCGCGTGGCAGATTACATCCCAGAAAGATTGGGGGCTCACGACCATCAACTATACGAGCTATATCCAGAGAACCTCATGGGCAGTGGCATTCAGAGAGCATGCGGTGACCTTGAGGATTAGCAGGAAAATCCTCCGTGCGGCCTTGGAATGGGCTGACGCCATGGTCCAAGAAGCGATCAGGGACGGCAGAAGCTTGTCTGAAGATGAACTCGCAACCGCCCGAAGGATAGGAGTGGCCCACCCTGAGGAAATCCGGATTGTGCTTGGCCCCATTCCCCTACCGAAGGCTATTTCTCTTGCCAAGTGGATCGAGAGAATGGGGATTGGAGAGCAACCAGAAGGACTCACCCTGGGCTATGCCATCTTTCTCGATTGTGGTTTGAACATCCCGAAGGGGCTCCTCGTCCATGAACTCAGGCACTGCTATCAGGGAGAGCAGGCAGGCAGTCTTAACGGTTTTGTCTGCCAATGGTTGAGCGAGATAGCGAAATTCGGATATCTAGACGCGCCAATGGAAGTTGACGCTAGGGCGTGGGCTTGGGCCTCGGTGCTAACAGACGAAAAGTCAAATATTTGGGTCTTAAAATCGCTGGAAGCAAGAAAAAAGGGAGAAGTCCAAAAAATGACTCCGAATATTCAGTATCAATCAGCAAGGAGTCAAAAATGACCAATAACAGAGAACAATTATTGAACTGGAACCAACTATCTGAACAATTTAGGGCAGTTAGGGGGAGTGGCTTGGGCTATCAAACAATCCAAGGATGGCAAGCCCTAGGAATGCCGCACGTTCGCCAGGGAAGACGAATCCCTGAATCCGTGAGGTCAGGATTCTGAGCGTGGACCCAAGACACCCAATGTCATCAGTAAGGATGCCAAAGCTCTGCTGCCCAGCTTCACAGCGTCTGTGAAAAGGCGCTTCACCCCAGCCCAATGC
>Ga0316229_1002782_pt1 | contig 14573 bp, 9 predicted proteins | sample TBH18023metaG_FD_206011 | JGI IMG/M metagenome (GOLD analysis project Ga0316229, IMG submission 206011) | Freshwater microbial communities from Trout Bog Lake, Wisconsin, USA - TBH18023 | ecosystem: Environmental > Aquatic > Freshwater > Lake > Hypolimnion/Profundal zone | place: USA: Wisconsin...
ATAGTTCAGCAATGCCTGTTCTGCCACCAGACGTTCTTCGTCGTTCTCAAACTGCATGCGAGCCTCCGTGTTATCACCCACACCTCTACCCATCTTAACAAAAGTGCCTAAAATGCGCGCCACACCCTCATGGAAGAAGCGATACCCGACAATCTTGACTGGCCTGATGTGCGACGGTAGCGTGCAATCGAGGTCCGTCCGCGCGAGAAGGCACTGGAAAGCCTGAAGAATCTGCGGAAACTGGTGCAGCGCTAAGGGTGGTTAGGGGGAGTTGTAATGCGGCCGTTGCCTATCTCACTGAGAATTCCACAAGAGTGTTTGGTCTTGTGAGATGCGCCTTGGACGGTGCCTATACTTGGGCAAGCGTAGCGAGGTGTGACGTGATCTATCGCCGGCCGGAGACAGGTTTTGTGCCGTCGTTACCGCCGTTGGCCTATGTGCCCGATGGGTTCATCAGGCTTGTGGAGCCGCTGGCGGCAGGGGTGGACCGACAATTGGGATATGCCGGGGAGGCACGGTTTGTGCTGTTCTATTATGAGCCGCGGGGCGATGAGGTGACTTGGAACGACGGACGGACGTATGGTTTTGGCCTGGGGGGATGGCGCGTATTTCTGGAAATGATTGAGCCGTTGGCGCAGCGTTACGAAATGAATGTCGGCGGCACGGGGAAGGCCGGGCCACATGTGCTGATTATCGATCGCCTGGGGCACCAGGCGTTCTTTGCCGAACGGCGCAGGGCCCAGGAGTTTCTGACCGAACAGTCGTCTGGGGGTGCGAATTCCCCAGCTAAAGGTCGCAATGCAGATGCGGCGGAATAGAAGGCCGGTTATGCTGAGCACTTTGGCCGTGTTGCTTATGGCGGCCGGAGTGGCGCTGGTGCTGTATTGGGCGGGATTGCGCGTGGGCTTGGCGCTTGGTGATGGTCATCCGGTTGGGCAATGGCGATGGGTTATCGCTATTGCGGCATGCGTTTTGGAATGCTTTTTTGGGGCATCGGTATGGCGGCGTATCATGCGGCGGAGGCATGGCGTTGAACGGGCGCGGGGAATGCTGGCGGCGATCGTGGAATCTTCCAATGATGCCATCATCAGCGAGGGGCTGGAAGGCACTATCCTGAGTTGGAACGCCGGTGCCGAGCGCCTGTTCGGATACAGCGCCGGGGATGCCATTGGCCGACCGGTGGCAATGCTCATTCCTCCGGGGCAGGCTCCGCTGGTGCCGGAATATCTTGAGGAAATTAAGACCGGAGGCACGCTGCGGCGCCACGCCGTGGAGCGGGTGCGCAAGGACGGCTCGCGCATCTACGTGTCGTTGTCGATTTCGCCGATATGGGATGCCGCCGGACAGGTCATCGGAGTGGCTAAAATCGCTCACGATATTACAGATGTAAAGCAGGCGGAGGACCAGCTAAAAGCCGCCATTTGTTCGGCCGATGCCGCCAAGGCCGCCGCAGAGCTGGCCAACCAAGCCAAGGATAACTTCCTGGCGGTGTTGAGTCACGAATTGCGCACTCCGCTCACGCCGGTGTTGACAACCGCCAGCCTCATGGAAAAGGATGCCAGGTTGCCGGTGGACTGTCGCCAGGACGCGCAGTTGATCCGGCGCAACGTGGAACTGGAGGCGCGGCTCATCGACGACTTGCTGGACATAACCCGCATCGCCCAGGGCAAGGTGGAATTGAATCTCCGGCCGGTGGAACTGTGCCAGATCATTCACAGGTCGATTGAGGTATGCACGCCGGATATCCAGACGAAGCGGTTGAAGTTCCAGTGCTCTGCCGGCTCCGGCGCCACCGGTATGGTGATGGCCGATGCGGTCAGATTGCAGCAGGTGTTCTGGAACCTGATTAGGAACGCGGTGAAGTTCACGCCTGCGGACGGGTGGGTGAGGATCTGGTGCCGGTGTGACGACAACGGGTGGGCCAGCGTGGAAGTCAGCGACAGCGGCGAGGGAATAGATCCCGGCGTGTTGCCGCGCATCTTCAATCCTTTTGAGCAGGGCGGCAGGGGAATGACGCGCCAGTTCGGAGGGTTGGGGCTGGGGCTGACGATCTGCCGAGCGTTGGTCGAGAAACACGGGGGCACTATAGGGGCCAGCAGTGGCGGCAAGGGGCAGGGCGCCACATTCCTGGTCAAGTTGCCCCTGCTTACGGCGGCAGGGCCGGGGCGAGAGGAGATGCCGGCAAAGACCGAAGCGGGTAGTGCGAAAGCGGCGGCCAGCAAGCCGTTGAACATTCTTCTGGTTGAGGATCACGCGGATACGGCGCTGATCATGCGGCGGTTGCTGAAGATGAACGGGCACGATGTGGAAACGGCTGGTGACGTGGCGGCGGCCCTGACGCTGGCCGAGGCCCGGCGTTTCGACCTGCTGATCAGCGACATCGGATTGCCCGATGGCAGCGGCGTGGATCTGCTGCGCACGCTTCGGTTTCGCGGTTGCCACATGCCCGGCATCGCCTTGAGCGGCTACGGCCAGGAAGAGGACATCCGGCACAGCAAGGAAGCCGGTTTTTCATCCCATCTCATCAAGCCGGCCAACCTGGATATGCTGGCCCAGGCCATCGCGGCGGTCGTGGCGTGCGAACGCCTGGACGCAGATGTAATGGGTTGACGTCCGCAAAGTCTCCGCGACAGGATTCGGACCTGTAACAGCCAGTATATAATCCTCCGAAAGTTCCATTGTCACGGGCAGGTGGGCAACAGGCGAAACGCCGCACGGCCGGTACGGACTGCGAAGGCGGGGGATTTCTCGCAGTAGGACCGAAGGCACGGCTTGGAAATAGTCGGGGCGCTGATAGAATGGTTGAATATGGTGCACGGCGGTCGCGGACCAAGAGAAGTTGGTGTCCAATGGTAAATCCCGGCGGAGAACAATTCATGGAAACGGCGTCTGTTGCGTGTTCCGCTACAAGTGGTTCGGCCAGTTCCGCAGCCGGGCCGGCCGCCCGGCGCATCTGGATATTTTCGGATCCCCAGGTTGGCCTGTGCAACAGCAACGACGGCAAGACCGGGGGCCAATGGCTGCAACAGGCCGTCCTTGACCTGACAAGCAATATGGGCGGAGCCGACTATGTGCTGGGGCTCGGCGATGTGGTCGACAACAGCGCTGACGCCGAGATGCAGGAGTATCTGGACATTCGCGCCGGCTCGGGCATTAAGACCTGGTTTGAAATCAACGGCAACCACGATTATATCGCCTCGACCATGCCCCTCTGGCACAAGCATCTGCTGCGGCCGGGCCGGTATGTTATCGAGGACGGCAACTGCGCGTTCATCATGTTTTCCGCCGAGCAGAGCTATGCCGCCGGGTGCGTAGGCCAGGCGACTTTCAACTGGGTCAAAGAGACCATAACCAGGTACCAGGGGAGCAACATCGTGGTCTGCAGCCACGTGCCCGTATATGACACCGTCGCTGGCTCGACCAAGACGCATCGGCATCTGTATGTCGGCCAGGTGGGAGTTGCTCTGGACTCGGAAGAGAAGATCGCTGCGTCGAAGGTGGCGGCGGCGCCGTTTGTGGAACTGCTTGCGAGCGTGCGCGTTGACCTTTGGCTGTCCGGGCATCTTCACAGCACCAAGCGCACGCCCACCCACGTCTTCAGGCGAAACGGGACCACCTTCGTCAACGTCGCCACCACCGGCCACGCCTACGGCACCCAGATGTCAGTGTCTTATCTGCTGGAATTGACGGAAGGTTCCCGCACTTTTGTGGCTCGCTGCCGGCGTCACGACGATGGCGTCTACCTGCCCGACTATGAAGTAAAACAGGATTTCCCCCACCCTGTCGCCCTCTCTCCCGACGGTCCGCGCCTCATTATTGAGACAGCCATCCAATCTGCCGCCGAGTCCACGGGGTAGCCAAAGTTACGGAGTTGGCCAGTCCGCAGAAGAAAGTTAGGGGGTGCGATCGGCCCTGACGCTATTGCCAGAGGCGTCATTTGTACACCACTTGTTTTCAAGTACCCGCGACAGGATTCGGACCTGTGTCCTCCGGTTTAGGGATCCTTCGAAGAAATCAGGCTAATTCAAGTTCGGAAACATTCACGCCATTTCGACTTACGTGCTGCCGTGGCTCTGGCTTTTTCCGTCCGGCCGGGTATGAAAAATCCTGTCACTCGCCCTGATTTGCAGCGTCTGTTTTCGATACCCATCAAATTGGTGCCACTCCTGCTTTTATACAGTGAGATGTGCCGTGAAGGAAGCAAACTCATCCTTGGCCTCCCCTTTTACCGGCAAACAGCAGCGCCGGTCCATCGAGGTTTTGACAATGTCCCTGGCAATAGGTTTGGCCGCGCTAACGGTGCGATGGGAGCGATCTTGGATACTACTCTGGTTTTTCCAGCAGTTGCGCGGTGGCCGTGTTGATTCGCATTGCCCAGGCGTCGCCGTTGTAGGCGAAGGAATAAACCAGTTTACGTTTAGCGTCGTACATCCATCCAGCGTTGAAGCCACCGATCACCGGCCCGGCATCGAGCAGAAACATTTTGTTGTTGGCGCAATCGTAAACGCGGGTATAGGTCTTGCTGTTTTTGGCGTCGCCCTGTTGAATCAGGTCTCCGATCAGCATCCAATCTGCGTGTTCGACATAGGCCAGTTCGCGGGCGCAGCCAGTCTTATTGAGCTCACTGTTTTCGGGCGTGACCACGGTGATCGCCTTAGACTGGAAATCGAACGCGAGGAACGTTCCGTTGCTCTGTTTGCCTGAAGTTCCGGGCACGCTGCTGAAGAGCATCCGGTCGCGTTTGGAATCGTAGGCCATGCCGTTGGAGTCGCAATAAGGGGCAAAGAGATTGCCCTTGGGTTCAAGCGCCGCCCAGCCTGTTTCGCGGTCAAAGAGCCAGAGGCCGACGCTGCGGTTGGCGGAGCCCCAGGCTACCGCGCCGTGCGGGCTCCCGGCGATGACGAGTTGAAAAACCTGATAGCGGAAAGGCGACTTTACAGGCTCGGACCGGACCCAATCCATGCGCTCCGGGTCGTAAAGGAAGCCGCGGGCGGTGACCAGCATCTTGCATTGAGGATCGTAGGCATAGAGATGGTAGCCGTGGCAGTGAATCCACTGTTTATTGAGGAGCGAGGAAGCCGGCCCGCACCAGCCGTTGATACAATAAGGCTCCTCGGCATCGTAGCCCTCGACCATTCGGTTGGAGACCGGCGAATAATGCAGAGGTACGCTCGAAGACCGCACACAGTGCCCGCCGCCCCACATGAGAATCTGTTCGCGGTCCGAATCCCAGACCGAGGTACCCCAGTCGCGTTGGCGGCATCCATGTGCCGGATTACGTTGCGCCGGAGTGAGCTTGATCCATTGGTTGTCGGGCAATGCCGTGAGGTCTTTAGCCTTGGGATCGTCAGCGACCTCTGAATAGTCGGCTCGGAAACAGAGCGGGCGGATCCGCCGGCTGTTGGGTGCTTGGCCGAATTTGTCACGCCCAGCGGGGTCAATTTTAGTCGGGTCGAAGGTCAGCGCCCACGTTGTATTCGAAGCGTTCTTGTCGCCGCGCACGGCCAGGCAGATCGTGTCGTCAGCGTCGGCGGCCATGGCGGGAACTTCGTACCAGGTTGCGTTGACGGCGTCAGGGCCGAAAAAGTTTCCGATTGAAGGTGGAGCAGCGCCGGCGTCGGCGCCCTTGCCCCAGGCGCCGGCCATGTCCCAGCGGTCGGCCTTGGCGTCATAGACCCACAGTTCGCGCGGGTCCAGCACTGACCAGGAACGGGTGGCATAGGCATCGCTATCGGAAGGTATGTAACCTTCGTAGATTGCCACGCGGCCGCTCTTGGGCAGGTAGCACGCAGCGTGGCCGGCGCGCGGCGACGGCGCGCGATCCGGATTCATCCGCTTCCAGGCCTTCTTCTCGATATCCAACGTCCATGTGTCGTTGACTTCGAAATCCTCGTGGTCACCACCGAAGAGGACGAACACCTTGTCCTTGTCGTCGTACACCAACGGTGCATTGCGGCGCGAGTGCGGCACGGGATATTGCGCGAAGGCGGCGTCATCAAGTTGTGGTTGAATTGCCCGCGCGGCCTTGAGGGCATCGAGCGTGGCCGTGCTTTTGATGAGATCTCCGACCTTGGCGAGTTCTGCTTTGAAGGCGTCCATGCCGGCGTGTCCGGCGAGTTTCCCGCAACGCTCTGCGAGTGCTTTGATCTCCTCGTCGGTACCGATGCCTTTCGGATCGCGGTACCAGGCGAGTCGCAGACGGCCGACCATATCAATGAGCGATTCGCTGGCTGCAACCAGGTCACGGTGACGCTTGACCACGGCATCCGGCGGCAACGGCAAGAGACTCCAGGTGCCCGCGGCAGCGTCAAGAATCACCGTGCGTGTCCAGCCGACATTGTCAATTCTTTTATCGGAACCGACGGCTACCACATGGCCCTGGCCGTCGGCGGCCAGCATGTGCCAACTCAGATCATCCAGAAGCGGCTCGGCGGGATTGGCCTTCCAGGTTTTGGTTGCAATGTCGAAGATATAGAGCACGTTTCCCAGCGACAAGCAGTAGATTCTTGCCGTCTTGGCATCATAGGCTGTCTGATAGTAGGGCTGGATGCCATCAAAATTAGGGGCGTCCTTGGCGGGAGGTCTTGCCGTGGAAAAGCTGGTCCAAGCATGCGAATCGAAGGCCTCAATTCCATCGGTGATGAGCAGGAGCTTTTTGAGGTCTATGGCCCAGACCATGGTGACCCCCTGGCGGTGGTTTGTGGGGCCATCGGCGATTTTGGTCCACTGGTTGGCTTGTGTGGGAGCTTCCGCGAACATCCCGCTGGCGCAGGTGAAGAGGATAAGCATCGCCATTGGAATAATAAATGTTCCGGAGCGGTTCATGGAGGTCCTGGTTTAGCCAGAATTGTCGGTACGATTCTCGCCCACGACCGCTGCGGGCCGCAGGATCGGAGTCCTAACGAAACCTGCGGGTTCTTCAAGGCTATGCGCGGCGCCGAAATCGGACGGGAAGGCCGTTAATGATAATCTCGATGACCATGACATTGCGGCCATAAAAGCGGAGCCCGAGAACCTGCCCATTCTATTTAATTTCACAGGTGCCCGTGGCAGCCCATGTCAGGTTCACCACGGCGATGCGGCGGCTCTTGCGGTCGACGATGTAGGCCTTGTTTCTGCCGGCCACCACGGCATTGGGTGAGACAAGGGGAATGGCCGGCGCCGGGATCATGCTCCTGGGTCCTGCCGAGTCCACGTTGCCGTAGGCGCCGAAACGTGTGAGTTCATTGCCGGCGCTATCCAGCACGCCGATTGAACAACGGAACACATCGGGCACGAAAAGGCGTTCGTATTCGTCCATAAAGAACCTGCTGCTCATGCAGGAACATCCCGGGTCGCCCCAGCCCTCGGTGCGGTTGGCGCAAATCGCAAAACCGCGGTATTCCCACTTGGCGCCAGAGAGCCAGATGACCGAGTTCAGGTAGGCATTGCGATATTCCTTAGCGTCGGCCGCCACATTGGCCGGGCGCGGGTTGGCGCCGGCGACGGGTTTCCCACTGCTGACAAGTTCGCCCCCCTCCGGTCCAAACTTGAAAATGGACCCGTACTGGTAAAGGTAAAAATTGAGATAGGGACGATTCCATGGCGGCCCATCCGGCAGTTTCCGCTGCGGCAAAGCATACCAGTTGGACTTGTTGTCGTAGGGGGTGTACCAGGCCAACTGGGGGATTTGATCGCCGAACGCCTCTGGATAAAAACTGTTGGGGGCATGAAGGTTAAGGCCCGCGTAAATGTTCCCGGCGCGGTCCACGGCCAAGCCGGTGCCGGAGTCAAACGGAATGCCCTTGATGATTTTTTCCTTCTTCAGGTTGCCATCGGCACCGAACTGCCAGACATCGACGGGAGATGTCATGTTATTGTCTTGATAGGCGAAGACATCGCCATCTGGCGCCACCGCCAATCCTTTGACGCCGACGTTGGGGAAGCCGGCGCGATACTTTATGCTCAATTTGTTGGTGCCAGTGGCAAACGGCAATGGCTTGCCATCGGGAGAGTAGCGGGAAATGGAGTTGGTGCCGATTCCGTCCAGGACATAAACATTGCCATCATGGTCAAGAGCGAAATCAGAAGACACGGTGAGGAATGGCTCAATCTTGTCGGTCTTCAGGTCAATGCGCAGGGTTCTCAGATTGTGACTTACACGGGGCTCATAGTGTCCGACATAGAGAAACTGCCGCTGCGGATCATGGGCCATGTAGAGCGGATATCCGGAGAATGCGCCGGGTGGCGCCACGATCACGTCGGCCCCGATTTCAAGCTTGCCGCCGGAATCGGTGACGGGAAACAGTCCGTCATTCGCCAGCCACAACCGCGCCGGCTCAGCGCCGGCGTCCAAGGCCAGGGCCGGGGCTATGCCAGTAAAAGCGGCGCGGGTAACTTCCTGACCGTCGATGGCTTTGTCGAATTTGACCAGGGCGAAAGGCCCGGCATCACGGGCGCCTTTTTTCCCCTGGGGAACCGGGTCCGTCAGGACATACATCGTTCCCGTCTTGGGATGGAGACAGACCATCCGCGGGCGATCCACCTTGGTCTGGCCCAAGTATTTGCCCTCGGGTGAAAATACGGCGACGCGTCCGTTACCGGAATCCGCCACCAGGATACGCCCCTGGCCGTCGCAGGTGACGCTGACCGGCTGCTTGAGGTGCTCGCCGTCATTGCCAGGTTCGTCAGGCTTTCCGATAAATACATCCGGCTGAGCCGCCTTGCTGTCCCAGGAGGTCTTGCCGATGCAATCATTGCCTTTGGCGGGTCTTTTCCCTGCGGCAATCACGCCCATGCCGCAGAAATAGATGGTCTTGCCGTCGGGGCTGACCGCCAACTGCTGTTGAGGCAGTCCGTCGCCGTACTGGCAACCATCGCCCAGGCGCGGACCAACGAAACCGGTCTGGGGCGGAGTGGTGCCGTCGGGATTGATCGTCAGCACGTAGCGTTCCACCGCCTGATTCCACATGTCGTTGCCGCCTGAGGCGAAGACAATATTGCCCTGCGAGGTAACGGCCAGTTGCTGGGCGCGCATGCCGGAAAGGAAAGGCGCTGTATCGCCGGTGTATCCCTGGTAAACAATCGGCACTTCCTGGCCGCCCGGCAGTTTGAGCCGGTCTAAGCCCTTGACCTGATCAGCCTTAAGGTTGGACGGGGACGGTAAAATCGTCCGCAGGTACTTTCCGTTGCGATCAAGCACAAACATATAGACGCACACCCCGTTGGTGTAGTTGCGTCCCGAAAGCACGTAAACATTTCCGTCGGCCCCCACGCCGATGGCCGTTGGACGACTCATTGGATCGGGAACCGAGGGAATGAACCGATCCAGGTCGGCGCCCATGCCAAGCTGCACCCGAACATTAAACGGTCCGGCTCCTGCCGGCTTGGCAAGGTCATCCTTGCCATCCCATTGCAGTGCCTGGGACAACCCCGCCTTCAGCGGTTCCGGGGGAGGGTTCTTCCCGCCCAGCATTCCGGCGGCCAGATGACGCACCACCTGCTCGTTGGGGCCCAGCACGGACACTTCGACATCGGTCGGTGCGGAAACACTGAAGGAGATCGTTGTGTTCTGGCCGTCCTTCACCGCCGACGGCCGGGAACTAAAATTCACGGTCTCTGCCGCGAATGTTGGGCCGCATATCAAAACCAACGCCGGAATAACCAGGTACGCCTTCATGTCTCATCTCCGACCAATAACCAGCGTCCATTTAATGTTTGCCACCGGTACTCCGCGCCACCCGGGGCTGTCGCCGGGGCTATGGCTACTGATTGGCCGGCCGGACTTCGCGAACGACATAGAGTGCGCAGTTGATAACTGCCTTGTTTTCAAGTACCCGCGACAGGATTCGGACCTGTGACCTCCGGTTTAGGAAACCAGCGCTCTATCCAACTGAGCTACGCGGGCGCGATGTGCAGAGAATATACCGGCTAGAGAGATTCCTCAAGCAAGATGGATAGAGACTAGACGAGGCCATGGTGGGGGGGGGCGATGGGCAGAGTTGCGCGTTCATTGTCCCTTGTCAGGCTCCCCGCGGCGGCGTACCTTTGATCCAATGATCAAATCCCCATACCTGATCCGTCCGGGCAAGGCACTGAATTTTGCGAAATTGTCCACGGACGATACCGGCCCGTTCAAGGGGAAAGAGGAGGCCCAGGAGGCTATCGACAAGAACCTCCGCAAGCTGCGGCAACTCCAGGAGTTGCTTTACGCACAGGGCAAATACGCGTTGTTGGTGGTCTTCCAGGCTATCGATGCCGGCGGCAAGGACGGAGCGATCGACCATGTTTTCAGCGGGGTGAATCCGCAGGGGTGTGCAGTGGCCAGTTTCAAGGTTCCTTCGCTTGAAGAAGCGGCCCACGATTATCTGTGGCGCATCCATCTGGCCGCCCCGCGCCGGGGAAAGATCGGGATATTCAACCGCTCCCACTACGAGAGCATCCTGGTCGAGCGGGTCAAAAACCTTGTTTCCCTGAAGGTCTGGTCGCGGCGCTACGAGCACATCAACGCCTTCGAGAAGATGCTCGGCGACGAAGGAACGGTGATAATCAAGTTCTTTCTGAATATTTCCCGCGATGAACAGAAACGTCGCATGGAAGCCCGCCTGGAAGACAAAAGCAAAAACTGGAAATTCAGCCCGTCCGATGTCGAGGAGCGCAAACGCTGGGATCTTTACATGGAGGCATTCAAGGATGCCCTGGAGAAGTGTTCCACCGAACATGCCCCATGGTATGCGGTTCCGGCGGATCGCAAGTGGTTTCGCAACTGGGTGATCTCTGATATCATCGTCCGCACGCTGCAGGAACTGGATATGGAATATCCCAAGCCCGTCGAATGCCTGGACAAAATCAAGGTGGTCTAAGGCAAGCAAGCGAGGTTTATATGGAACGCGATGAACTGTTCAATCTGCTGGATGAATTCAAGATCGAGACGCCGTCCTGGGGCTATGCCGATACCGGCACGCGGTTTGGTAAATTCCTGCAACCAGCGGCGGCGGCGACGATCGAGGAGAAACTGGCCGATGCCGGGACGGTGCATCGCTATACGGGATGCTGTCCGAGCGTAGCAGTGCATGTATTGTGGGATTTCAGCGTCGGAGTGGACGCCAGCCAGACCGCCGAGACGGCTCGGAAGAACGGCGTAAGCATAGGGGCGATCAACCCCAACCTGTTCCAGGACCAGATATACAAATTCGGTTCGGCGTGCAGTGGAGACGACCGGGCCCGGGCTCATGCCAACCGCCATGTGATGGAGTCGATCGCCATCGGCAAGGCGCTGAAGAGCCCGCTGTTGAGCGTGTGGATGGCCGATGGGACCAACTACCCCGGGCAGGACGACATCGTCAGCCGGAAGCGGCGTCTAGAAGGCGCCCTGAGGCAATGGCACGATGCCATGCCCGAGGGCATGACCATGCTGGTTGAATACAAGCCCTTCGAACCGGCGTTCTATCACACCGATATCGCCGATTGGGGCATGGCCTACACCCTGGCCCGGCAGGCCGGACCGCGGGCCAAGGTGCTGGTGGACACCGGCCACCACCTCCCGGCCACCAATGTCGAGCAGATCGTGGCCTTTCTACTCGATGAGGACATGCTGGGAGGGTTCCATTTCAATGACCGCAAGTTTGCCGATGACGATCTGACCCTGGGCAGCATGGATCCTTACGCCGTATTCCGCATTTTTCACGAAATCCGCAACGCCGTGGAACTGCATCAGAAGGATGTCTCGCGCCTGGCGTATATGATCGACCAGTCGCACAATCTCAAGCCCAAGATCGAGGCGATGATCCAGACGGCGATGACCGCCCAGGAACTGTATGCCAAGGCCTGTCTGGTGGATCGCAAACGCCTTCAGGACGCGCAGGCGCGCATGAATATCGTCGATGCCGAGGAAACCCTGCGAACGGCGTTTTTCAGCGATGTGCGGCCGCTGCTGGCGGAATGGCGCGAGGGTCACGGCCTGGACGGCGATCCGATGGGGGCCTACCGGGCCAGTGGCTACGAGGCCAAAGTCGCCAGCGAACGCGAAGCCGCCCGGGCCCAAAAGGGCGGACAGTCGAGCGGCGCGTATGCGTAGACGGTCGAGATTGGGTGCCGCGCACGGCAGCGTATGGAAGCCTCCGCCACTATTAGGTCACGTCATGGAGCAAACCCTTCTGGACTGGTTGATGCGGCATTACCCCAATGCCAAGAAGCAGACCTTCAAACGGATGCTTCAGGAGGGGCGCATCAGCGTCGATGGCCAGAAACCCATAAGGCTGAAGCATCCCCTGCGTACGGCAAGCGTGGTGCAGGTGGCGCGGGGCGAAAAGGGGACTAGCGCCGGAGGCAAAGCGGGCGACGGGGGCCGGGATGGAGCCCGCAGCGGTCGCGCTCCAGCCGCCGGGCCCAGGCTGGACATAGTATATGAGGATGGCGATCTGCTGGTAGTGAACAAGCCTGCGGGTTTGCTGACCAGCACGGTAGCCGACGAAAAGCGGGCCACCCTGGCCGAGGCGGTGCGGCAATATCTGCAGAGCAGCGATCCTCAGGCGCGCTGCGGGGTGATTCATCGCCTGGATCGCGACGCTTCGGGGCTGCTGGTCTTCGCGAAGAATCTTCTGGCTTTTAAGTCGCTCAAGGAGCAATTCTCGGCGCACAGCGTGGAGCGCATCTACATCGCGGTGGTTTATGGTCTTCCCAATCCGCCGGCGGGACGGATCGAGAATCGACTCCTGGAATTACCGGATGGGCGGGTGGTGAGCACGCGGCACCATGGCAAGGGCCAGCAGGCCATCACGGAATATGAAACGCTGCGGACCCACGGCAAGGTATCAATGGTGCGCGTCAAGCTGTTGACCGGCCGCAAGCACCAGATCCGCTCCCATTTGAGCGAACGGCGCACGCCGATTGTAGGCGATACGATGTATCCAGTGGCGCCATTGGCCGCCGCTGAGGACGTGTGGGAGACAGTGGGTGGCGAGAATGGCGGAAGGGGCCGGGGGAAGGATGAAAAGACTGGTCCTGAGGAACCAGGTAAAAACAATTCCTCGGAAAACCCCTCACCCCTACACTCTGACCGCAGTACTGGGGTGAGGGGGAAACCGGGGAGTTACTGCGGCGCACCTGCCAGCCGTACCCAGGGACAGCGGAGCAGGGCGGCAAGGGATGCCGGCGTGCGCAAACCCGACCCGGTTGGCCATGGCCGGCTGTTGCTGGCGGCGACGCGGCTTGGCCTGGATCAACCGCGTACCGGCAGACGCCTGGCATTCGAGATCAAGCTGCCGCCGGAGTTTCGCCAGGCCATTACCGGTCAGGAGCAATGATGTCGCAAAAGAAGAAGCGTGATGGGCGCGTTGGCGAAACGGCGGCGACGGACTGGGGCCAGGTGGCCGGCTGGTACGATCAACTTGTGGGGGAAGGCGGCAGCGAGTTCCACCAGCAGGTGATCCTGCCCGGCGTGCTGCGATTGCTGGCGTTGGGGCAGGGCGATAAGGCCATCGACATAGCCTGCGGGCAAGGGGTGCTGTGCCGCCTGCTGCAGGGGCGCGGGGTCGAGGCCGCCGGGGTGGATGCGGCGGCGGAGATGGTGGAGGCTGCCCGGCGGTATGGGCCGCCATCCATCCGTTATCAGGTAGGCGATGCCCGCGATTTGAGCTTTATGCCTCCCCATCATTTCACCGCCGCCGCCTGCGTGCTGGCGGTCCAGAACATCAATCCCCTGCAGGGACTTTGCCATGGAGTTGCGCAACTGCTGATCGATGGCGGGCGTTTCGTGATGGTCATGATGCATCCATGTTTTCGCGGGCCCAAAGAAACGAGCTGGGGTTGGGACGAAGTGGGCAAGGTGCAATATCGTCGGGTGGATCGATACCTGCTGCCACGGCGATCACCCATCGTAACCCATCCCGGCAAGGATCCGGAGGCGTATACGTGGACGTTTCACAAGCCCATGGAAGCGTATGTGAAATGTCTACGCAACGCCGGGTTGCTTATAGATGCCCTGGAGGAATGGCCCAGCCATAAAGTAAGCACCAGCGGCCACCGAGCCGCCGCGGAAAATACCGCCCGCAAGGAAATCCCGATGTTTCTGGCGATACGGGCGGTGAAGGTTCCACAGATAAGCCGGGGGGATGCTGAAGCGGCGGCCCAGTAGCCGCGGAGGTTGGCCAACACAGAATACGTTCAGGGCATTTCCACCACGGGCGGGTTGCGCAATTCGCGGCTGTGACGGGACAGGCAGTCCAGTGTTGCCGGAAGCGTGTCGTGACGGTGGATGAGGCAGATGTTCTCCTCTTCGTAACGTTCGCCTTTGGGTAGGAAGGTGGCGTTTTCGGGATGGAAACGGCGGTTGGTGTACGAGAAAGCGCGGCAGAAATAGAGCGACCAATCGTGGAGTTCGGTGAGGAGGGTTGTGTGATTGCGATAGGTTGGGACGCCGGTGTGGATGTTGGTGTTGCGCTCGGCCAGTTGAAACTCGGTGAAGGCGTCGCCATTGCCGGCATGGAAGAAACCGAGATAATCTAGTTTGCCGGGCAGAACATTGCTGAGGTCGTGCTGGACGCGCGGGAAAGGCTTGAGGTTCTTGGCGGCCATCAGGGCCAGGACCACGGGGA
>Ga0316229_1002787_pt1 | contig 14546 bp, 14 predicted proteins | sample TBH18023metaG_FD_206011 | JGI IMG/M metagenome (GOLD analysis project Ga0316229, IMG submission 206011) | Freshwater microbial communities from Trout Bog Lake, Wisconsin, USA - TBH18023 | ecosystem: Environmental > Aquatic > Freshwater > Lake > Hypolimnion/Profundal zone | place: USA: Wisconsin...
CTGGTGAAACTGGTGGAACGCCCGGTGGCGTGAATTTTCGCAGGAGCCGAGGTGACGAGGCTCAAATCAAAAATCGTCTCCTACTTTGGGCTTTGAACTTCGCGCCCCGGCCATTATTTTTTCCGCATGAACGAACCAATTCTCCAGCTCGATCTGCCCGGCATCAAAAAAGTCCGCTCCGGCAAAGTCCGCGAAGTCTTCGACCTCGGCGACGCTTTCCTGCTCGTCGCCAGCGACCGTATTTCCGCCTTCGACGTCATCATGCCCAACGGCATTCCGCGCAAGGGCGAGGTGCTCACGCAGATTTCGCACTTCTGGTTTGAGAAATTTTCGTCGCTCGTGCCGAATCACTTGCTCGCCGGCGCGAATGATCCGTTGCCAAAAAATCTTCAGCCGTTCGCCGCGCAACTTGCGCGCCGCTCAATGATTGTGAAAAAGGCCAAGCCGCTTGCCATCGAGTGCATCGTGCGCGGCTACCTTTCCGGCAGCGGCTGGAAGGAATACAAGAAATCGCAGACCGTCTGCGGCATCAAGCTGCCTGCCGGCCTGACCGAATCCGCCGAATTGCCGGAACCGATTTTCACGCCGTCCACCAAAGCCGAGGCCGGCCACGACGAAAATATTTCCTTCGACGAAGCGTGCAAGATTGTTGGCACGGAACTCGCCACGCAAGCGCGCGACTTGAGCCTGAAGATTTACAAGGCCGGACGCGATTACGCCCGCCAGCGCGGCATCATCATCGCCGACACGAAATTTGAATTTGGCCTGTTCGAAGGCAAGCTGATTTTGATTGATGAAGTGTTGACTCCGGATTCCTCGCGTTTCTGGCCGGCCGACCAATACGCGCCCGGCCGCGGCCAGCCGAGCTTCGACAAGCAATTCGTCCGCGATTATCTGGAAACGCTGACGTGGGACAAAACCCCGCCCGGCCCGAAGCTGCCGGACGACGTCGTCGCCAAAACGAGCGCAAAGTATCTGGAGGCGTATGAAAAGCTGACGGGGAAAAAGTTGTAATGCCGTGAGTGAAAAACGCGACATCGCCGGTTTTTGGTGGCTTCCAACAAATCCCGATGAGCGTTGGGCGGGGACACTTACACTTGAGCAAGATAAATCACCCAAACTGAGCATATCAGTTCCGAAGAGCGCTTTTGAATCATTTGGCCGGAAACTCTCCGCACCACCGATAATTCATGGTTACAACCAGAATGGAAACCCCATTTCACTTCTCGTTCCTAGCTGGCCGCGAATAAAAGGAGGAATGGCCGCAAGCCAAGTTGAATACTCCGCCAGTTACGCAATTCTAAATCTGGAGGTTTCTCATCAAGAAGATTTCAAAGTCAATACGTTCACCCTCCGAATACAACACCTGCAAGGTTGGTTTGGAACGACAGGTTTTTTGAGTGCAGAGCCAAATTCTTCCGAGGCGGATTTGTGCATTCGGTATAAAAACCCGAAAGACGAAGCGTTTCCAATCGGTAAAGACTTATCTATTGAGTTCCGGCCGGATTATACTTTGCATAATGGATTCAATGAAAAAAAGATTCAGGAAAACATCAGCGTGACGTTTGTTTCCAAGGACGGCATGAACCTGTCGCAATGCAAAGAGTTTCTCAATGATTTTCGTTTGCTACTTCACTTTGCCACATTGAGGGGAATTTATCCCTTGGAAATAAAAGCGAGAAAGGACGGCCACGGATTTACACATGAGGGGGAATTTATTTATCAAGACATAGAAATTTGGAACTCGATAATCAAATCAGATGTTTCTTCCGACTGGCATCCGAACGGGTGGATTTTCAAATTTGCAGACGTTCGGCAAAAGTTCTCCGATTTTTTCACAAGCTGGATTAAATTTACCGGTGATTACGAAGAGGCTTTGAGTAGCTATTGTGGGACTGTTTATCACAATTTGCCCCGCGAGATTGAACACATCTGCATAACCCAAGCTTTGGAGGCATTTCACGGTGTTAAATTCGCGTCTCACGCTCGGCGGAATTTTAGCGGCAAGATTCAGGAGCTCGCAGAAACATACAAAGATCACTTGAAAGGATTGGTGGACAGCGCGGCGGAGTTTGCTGAAACGGTTCGGGATAACCGGCACTATTATACCCATCACAACCCAGAAGATTTGAAAGCGGGCAGAGTTGTTTCAGGCGCGAAACTTATTCGCCTGAATGAGAAGCTAAAATTGATTTTTCAAATGTGTGTGTTGACGGAAATGGAAATTCCCGCCGAACGATTTTTAAGGCTCCGCAGACAGTTGGCTGACGATATAATCGAGCTTGGCTGATGCAAACGCTCGTCGAAGATTTTCTGCAATACCTGCGCCACGAGCGCGGGCAGTCCGACAACACGGCGAAGACTTACGCCGCGTTGCTCGGCAAATTCACCGCGTGGGCGGAGAAGGAAAAGCTGACGGATTGGAAGCAGGTTGAGTTGAAGCATCTGATGGCGTTTCTCGCGCACGAGCGCGTGCGCAAGGCTTCTGTCGGGCGGCCATCTTCGCGAACCGAATCTGAACCAAAAAATTCTTCACGCCGGCTGAGCGGCGAAAGTGTCTATCTGGAAATCGCGGCGCTGCGGGCATTTTACAAGTTCGCCGAGAACGAGAAAATCCTGCCGGCGAATCCGGCGGAACACCTTTCCCTGCCGCGCCGCTGGAAACGGATGCCGAAGGCGTTGAGCAATGACGAAATCAAAAAGCTCCTCGAACCGGAAAACCCGGAAACGCCGGAAGGCTTGTGCGATCAGGCGATTCTGGAACTAGCCTACGCTTCCGGCCTGCGCTTGAGCGAATTAAAAAACCTGCGGCTGGAGCAGCTTCATCTCGAAGCCGGATTCATCAACGTCATCGGCAAGGGCAACAAGGAGCGCGTCGTGCCGGTGGGGCGGACGGCGGTGGCCGCGTTGAACCGTTTCATCGAAGTTGGGCGGCCAAAACTGGTCACGCCCAAATCGCCGGCGAATGTTTTTCTCACGCAGCGCGGCACGCCGTTCGCGTCGGTGACGCTGTGGCTGCACATCAAGAACCGCGTCCGCCGCGCGGGAGTGGAGCGGAACATGACGCCGCACATGCTGCGGCACAGCTTCGCGACGCACCTGCTGGAGCACGGCGCGGATTTGCGGGTGATCCAGGAACTGCTCGGCCACGCGAACATCAGCACGACGGAGATTTACACGCACGTCACCGGCAACCGGCTGCGGGAGATCCACCGGAAATTTCATCCGCGCGCATAATTCGGAGAGACGAGTTCCACGAGTCTCCAAGCTAAAACAAATTCCAGAATAAAATTTAGGGACTCGTGGAACTCGTCCCTCCGACAGAAAATCACTCAAAGTCGTAAACGACGACTTTCTTCACGAACGGTTTCACGCAGTGCGCGATGAATTCCAGATGCTGCGGATGCGCTTGATAATCGTCCTGCGCCTGTTTGCCGGTAAAAACGGCATTGAGCGCGACTTGATAAGTCTGGTCCACGACCGGCCGTGTGCTGCCGGCCATTTTGCCGATGTGAAAATGGGTGAGGCCGGGAATGCTTTGCAGGAACTTCTTTCCGCCGGCGATAACTTCATCGGCGGCATTCGGCTTGGCCGGGTCGGTCCAGAAAATGACAACGTGTGAAAACATGATGGTTCATTGAACAACAAAGCCGCCGCACCGCGAAGGAAAATTTTCCTGCCCGCTGGCGCGACCCGGCAAGCGTGCGCATTCAATAGATGCCGTAAGGAAATGTGAAAGTTCCAGGGACTAGATAGCCATGCGTCCAGTCTGGTTGCGTTGGTTGAATGCCGTTGTGGAGGTCGGTTTTCCATTGCGAATCGGTTTCTCGCATGGCGGGACCGAGTTCGAATTCGTAGTGGCTCATCACCGGTCCGGCATACACAGCGGCATCGTTGGTTCCCCAATTCACGGCGATCGCCAGCAGATGAATGTTGCCCACGCCTTCGTGCAGAACGCTGCCCGGGTCGCCGACCACGGGGTCAGTGGGGTCGGTTTGCACATCGGTGACCAAGGCGTCCCAAAAGTCGCACGGCGAAATGAGTGATCGTTGCGCCCGGGCGTTGTAATAAAAAATATGCGGATACCAGCCGCTGTAGGAGCGCACGCTGCCGTATTGGTAGGGATTCTCGATGAGGCTTTGAATGAAGAAAATTTCGTTGGTGTTTAGTGGTTGGCGGCCCAATTCCTTCACTGAAATATCCCGCAGCGTGGTCATTTGCGCCGCAAAGTTATCGAGAAATTGCAGCCGGTTCGTGTAAATGGTTCCGATGGAATTCGTGAAGGCCGTGTCATAGGACTCGTTTGGCTCAAACACAAACTGCCCGGTATTTGGAAGCGTCGCCATCAGGGCTTTCGTGCGCAGCGCCATGTCCCGCATGTGCTCCCAGAAGCTGACTCTTGGTTCGATGAAGCCATCGGGGTAAGAACACAAGACCATGCCGGTGTAGGGCTGTTTGACATAGAGCACCGTGTCGTGTCGTAATTGTGTCCACGAAGCCAGTTGGGTGTTGAGGGTTTTCATCGCCCAAGCCGGCGTGCGCATGGCGTCAGGAAATTCGGGACCGGTGGTCGGTGTGGAGAGTTCGCGCAGGCAGCCGAGCCATGATTGGTAAATATTATTGGTCCAGGCGGAGGCGCTTTGCGCGTCCATGACCCGGCGGACCGCCGCCAGGTTATGCTGATACGGATGGCCGTCGCGCCAGATGTGGTCGTTGGTGTTGGCGATGCGCGCGGCAATCTGCGGAACCGTCTGGTCATTCCCAAGGACTGCGAAGGCGATGTCCAAGGCGCTGGGCACCCGCCGCATGACTTTGTCTTCATTGCCGGGGATGCCGTTGGTGTCCCAGATGATCCGGTCAAAGACACACTGGTTCATCGCCCAGGCGTCCGGCACGAAACGCTGGCCCAGGACGGTGAAGGAGCGCGGCAGCTTGATTTGCTGGCGGGACAGCGGCGAGAAAAAGTAGCCGTTCTGAATGTTCTGCGCCCCAATCTGGCCGGTCATGATCCGGTTTTGCAGATTCACCAGCGATGCGGTGGTAGGCAGGCTGGAAGGTGATTGGATATTCGCCGCCGTCATGAGGTCGCTGAGCTGGGCGAAGTTCATGGAATCCGGCAGGCCGACAAACATCTGCACGACGTTGTCCATGTTCTGCCAGTCCGCGAACTGGCCGGAGTTCTTCAGCAGCAGATGCATGGCGACCGCCCCGGACAATTCGCGGAGCGAGTTGTCGTTGGTCGCGCCGGTGAAGCGGAAATCAATCAACCCGCACCACATCATTGCGCGAAAATATCGCTGGAGGCGTTGGGACGTTGCGTAATGGCCGCGCACCGTGAACTGCGAGCAGTCCACGAGACGATTGGTTCCAAATAAGGAGATGACGGTGGCCGGCTGCAGATTGCTGATGGCCGTGAGCGTGGCCTGGATCTGCGCGTCTTGACCCAGCCAACCGTAGTCACTGGTGCCCGTGACGAGCGAGTGCGCCACCGCTAAAAAATAATCCGCATCGCGATACCCGTTGGCCAGAGCTGTTCCGGACGGAAGATAAACCTGATCTTGCATACCTTCGATGACTGATTGCAAATTCGGAGCCAGATAAGTCTCTTCCAACTCCTCCAGCATGGCGCCGTAGGAACGGTGCCAGGCGTGCAGCGCGGCGTCGCAGGAGAAATACACCGGGAGATCGGCGGTAAACACTTTGTAAAATGAATCCGCAAAACTGTAGGTGCCCAACCGCCCGCTCGCCACAAAGCCGTTGGTTTGGAAAATCGCGAGCTCGTTTGTGTCCAATGGAAAATGGAGATTGAACGGATTCCAATATTCCACTGTGGTCGGGTCGAACGTGATGGCGGGCAGATATTGATTGGTTGGGGTGTAACGGCTGACGAAATCAGCCAGCGGCAATTGGCCGACCTGCTGAATCTGCCGGCCAAACTCGGTGCCGTAACCATAAATCGCGTCGCCCAATCGGGTGCTGTCGGGCGACGCGGTTTTCACATTCGCCACAACCCGGTAAAAAGCCTGTTGGCCGGCCAGCGGCACGGCGCACCGCAGAAGTTCGTCCGACACCCCGACTCCGCCGCTGACCGGGCCGGCGACGGATTCCCAGGTCTGCATGTTCGTGCTGCGCAGAATTGTGTATTCGGGATACTGCGAACTAACCGGCAAGTCCAGGGTCGAGTGCAAGCCTACCGCTCCCTGATCGCCGGTGGAATTGAACTGCAGCACAATCTGATCGGCAGCACTGGCCTGATTGCTGGCCGGGAATATCAACAGAAAGGTGAAGAGCAGGAGATTAGAAAAATGCTGACGCATAAATTCCTTTTAATTCAAGAACCATACATACGATTAAATTTAATGCAAATAACATTCTCTGCTTTCCGTGAAGCCGGAATTCGTGTTTCATTTTCTGACTCTATGAGCAAAACCGCACTCCTGTTTGCCGGCCAAGGCGCGCAAGTCACCGGCATGGGCAAAGACCTCGCCGAGAAATATCCATCCGCCAAGGCGTGGTTCGACCGCGCCAACGCCGCGCTCGGCTACGACCTCGCGGGCATCTGTTTCAACGGCCCGGAAGCGGATTTGACGAAAACTGAAAACGCGCAGCCGGGAATTTTTCTCGTGAGCTGGGTCGCGTTTCAGTTGCTAAAGGAACAGGTTCCCAACCTCAAGTTTGACGCGACGGCCGGTTTGTCGCTCGGCGAATTTACGGCGCTGACGGCGGCGGGCGCGATGAGTTTTGAAGACGGACTGCGCGTCGTGCGGCAGCGCGGACGCTTCATGCAGGAAGCGTGCGACGTGACCAAAGGCGGCATGGCCGCGATCATTGGGCTGGATGAAACGCCGACGCGCGAGGTTTGCGCGGAGGCGGGCGTGGTGCTGGCAAATTTGAACTGCCCCGGCCAGCTCGTGATTTCCGGCGAGGCGGAAAAAATTACGAAGGCGTGCGAACTCGCCAAGGCCAAAGGCGCGAAGCGCGCACTGCCGCTGCCAGTGGCCGGTGCGTATCACTCGCCGCTCATGGCGAGCGCGCAGCCGAAGCTCGCGGCGGAACTGACGAAAGTAAGTTTGGTTTCGCCAATCGTGCCGGTGATTTCCAACGTCACGGCGCAGGCGCACGGCACGCCGGCGGAAATTTCCGCCAAGCTCGTCGAGCAGGTCTGCGCATCGGTGCTGTGGGAAAACTCAATGCGCGCGTTGCTGGCGCAGGGTTTTACGCGGTTCATCGAACTCGGGCCGGGCACGGCTTTGGGCGGATTTATGAAGCGCATTGATAAGGCGGCGACGATGCTGAACGTCGCGGATGCGGCGAGCTTGGAAACGACAGTTGCCGCGTTGAATCGTTAAATAGTTGAATCGTGAATCGTTTTGCATTCCAATGTCGCAACCAATTTAACAATTCAACAATTTAACGAATTACTTTTTCACATGAACCAGCTCGCCAATCAAATCGCCGTGGTCACCGGCGCGGGGCGCGGGATCGGCCGCGCCATCGCGTTGAAATTCGCCAATGAAGGCGCGGATGTCGTCGTGGTCTCGCGCACGCAGGAAAATTCCGAGAAGGTCGCGGCGGAAATCCGCGCGCTCGGAAAAAAGGCGTGGGCGTTCGCCGTGGATGTTTCCGATTCCGCGTCCGTGAGCGCCGCCGCCGAGAAAATTTTGGCGGATTGCGGCAAGGTGGACATTCTCGTGAACAACGCCGGCGTGACGCGCGACGGGCTGCTGATGCGCATGAGCGACGCGGACTGGGACACGGTGCTGGACACGAACCTCAAGGGCGCATTTCTCGTCACCAAGGCTTTTAGCCGCGCGATGCTCAAGGCGCGCAGCGGTCGCATCATCAACATTTCGTCGGTCATCGGCCTCATCGGCAATCCGGGGCAGAGCAATTACGCGGCGAGCAAGGCGGGGCTGATCGGCTTCACGCAGTCGTGCGCGCGCGAGTTCGCCGGGCGCAACATCACGGTGAACGCGATTGCGCCGGGCTTCATCCAGACGGACATGACGGCGGATCTGAAAGAGGAAATGAAGGCGGCGCTGTTGCAGCAGATTCCGCTGGGCCGTTTCGGCGAGGCGGAAGACATCGCGGGCGCGGCGCTTTATCTCGCCAGCCCGGCGGCGCGCTATGTCACCGGCCAGGTGCTGACGGTGGATGGCGGGATGGTGATGTGAAAGCCCTTAAGCGGGAGCGGTTAAATTATTTTTGCTGAAACTGAACCGGGGACATGGCAACGGATAAATAAGTTTTCGCGGAAATAAAAATCAAATCGGGGCTTGACGGACACGGCGGTTGCAAGCTAGAAAGACTGTCAATTATGTCAGACAAACCTATCGAACAGCGCGTAAAAGACATCATCGTCGAACAGCTTGGCGTCAAACCCGACCAAGTCGTTCCGGCGGCCAAATTTATCGAAGACCTCGGCGCGGATTCGCTCGACACCGTCGAGCTGGTCATGGCGCTGGAGGAGGAATTCGGCATCGAGGTGCCGGACGAACAGGCCGAGAAGCTCCAGAGCGTCGGCGACGTCATGAAATACGTCGAGGAAAACGCCAAGTAGGCGAAATTTGCACCGCCGGGGCAGTTTAGGCTGGACACAGCCCGGACTGCCCCGTTTGATTTTGTCATGGCAAACAACTATTCCGACCGTCGCGTGGTCGTCACCGGCATGGGCGTCGTCACGCCGCTGGGCAACGACCTCGATTCCTTCTGGCAAAATTTGATCACCGGCCGGTGCGGGATTGATAAAATTACCGCCTTCGACGCGTCGGCCTACGCCACGCAGATTGCCGGCGAGGTGAAAAACTTTGACCCGACACCCGCGTTTCCGTCGCCCAAGGAAATCCGCCGCACCGACCGCTACTCGCAGTTCGGCATCTACGCCGCGTGGAGCGCGCTGAAAGATTCCGGCCTCGAACTCGACAAGGAAAATCTGGACGAAATCGGCGTGTTCCTCGGCTCCGGCATCGGCGGCCTCGCCACGACGACCGAACAGCATAAAACGCTGATCGAACGCGGCCCCGGCCGGATGTCGCCGTTCACCATCCCGATGCTCATCGGCAACATGGCCTCCGGCCTCGTCTCAATGTATTTCAATTTGCGCGGGCCGAACTTCGCCACCTGCTCCGCTTGCGCGACCGCGAACCATGCCATCGGCGAAGCTTGGCGCACCATCAAGGCCGGCGACGCGCAAGTCATGTTTGCCGGCGGCAGTGAAGCCGCCGTCATTCCCATCGGCATCGGCGGATTTTGCGCGATGCGCGCCATGAGCACGCGCAACGACGATCCGAAAACTGCATCGCGTCCGTTCGACAAAGACCGCGACGGCTTCGTCATGGGCGAAGGCTCGGGTGTTCTCGTTTTGGAAGAACTGGAGCACGCCAAAAAACGTGGCGCGCGGATTTATTGCGAAATTTCCGGCTACGGCAACACCGCCGACGCGCATCATCTCACTTCGCCGTCACCCGGCGGCGAAGGCGCGGCGCGCAGCATGAAAATGGCGCTCCGCACGTCCGGCCTGAACGCGACCGACATCACTTACATCAATGCCCACGGCACCTCCACGCCGCAGGGCGACATCGCCGAGACGCAGGCCATCAAATCCGTTTTCGGCGACCACGCGAAGAAACTCGTCGTGAGTTCCACCAAAGGCGCGACCGGCCACATGCTCGGCGCCGCCGGCGCGGTGGAAACGGCCGCGTGCGTTCTTGCCATCAAGAACAGCATCGTCCCGCCGACCATCAATCTGCAAAATCCCGACCCCGAGTGCGATTTGGATTACGTCCCGAACACCGCGCGCGAAATGTCCGTGAACGCCATCGTCAACAACTCCTTCGGCTTCGGCGGCCACAACTCGACCATCGCGGCGAAAAAGTTTGTATAATTTGTTCAGAGTTTAGAGTTCAGGGTTCAGAGTTCTTTACCCCTGAACACTGAACCGCAAACCCTGAACTAAAAGATGGCCAGCATTCAGAAATTTGAAGAGATTGAGGCGTGGCAAAAAGGTCGCGAATTGACGCGGCGCATTTACCAGCTCACCGCCAAAGGCGGATTCGCCCGCGATTTCACGCTGAAAGATCAGATCAAGCGCGCCGCCATTTCAATCACCTCGAACATTGCCGAAGGTTTTGAACGCGGCGGCAACCGCGAATTCATCCAATTTTTGGCAATTGCAAAAGGCTCGGCCTCGGAATTAAAGTCGCAACTCTATCCGGCCTTGGACGCCGGTTACATTGACCAAAAAGAGTTTGATGAACTTTACCAGCTTGCCCACAGCATTGTTCTACTCATCAGCGGCTTCATGAAGTATTTGCAGCAATCTGAATTGCGCGGTCGAAAATTCAAGACCGGCAACGAATCGCAACAACCCTGAACGCTGAACTCTAAACCGTGAACTTTTTGTCTCTGATTGAATCCAAGCGCGAAGGAAAAATTCTCGCGCCGGAACAGATTCAAGCATTCATCCACGAATTCACCGCCGGAAAAATCCCCGATTACCAAATGGCCGCGATGCTCATGGCCGTTTATTTTCGCGGACTGAACACCGCCGAAACCACCGCGCTCACGCTCGCCATGCGCGATTCCGGCGACGTGCTGAAATTTCCCAAAGACAAACGCCCGCTCGTGGACAAACATTCCACCGGCGGCATCGGTGACAAGGTTTCGCTCCCGCTCGCGCCGCTGCTCGCGTGCCTCGGCTTCCGCGTGCCGATGATTTCCGGCCGTGGCCTCGGCATCACCGGCGGCACGCTCGACAAACTGGATTCCGTTCCCGGCTTCAAAACGCTTCTGCCCGCCGAAAAAATTGTCGCGCAAATCCAAAAGGTCGGCTGCGTCATCTGCGGCCAGACGGACAAAATGGTTCCCGCCGACAAAAAAATTTACGCCCTGCGCGACGCCAGCGGAACCGTGCCGAGCATTCCTTTAATTGTCGCCTCAATCCTTTCAAAAAAATTAGCGGAAAATTTGGATGCGCTCATCCTTGACGTGAAATTCGGCAGCGCCGCCTTCATGCAAACCAAAGCCGATGCGCGCAAGCTCGCGAAAGCGATGGTCGCACTTGGCAATCAGTGTGGCGTAAACACGCGCGCGATTTTGACGGACATGAACACGCCGCTCGGTCGCGCCGCCGGCAACTGGCTGGAAGTCAAAGAGAGCATCGCGTGCCTTGAAGTTGGTAGGGCTGACCTGCTGGTCAGCCAGCGCGCGCCGAGCGACTTGCGCGAACTCGTCATTGATTCCGCCGCGCATCTTTTGGTTCAAACGCGCAAATCAAAATCCCTCGCCGCCGCGCGCAAGCAGGTCGAGGGGTGTTTGAACTCCGGCCAGCCGCGGAAAAAATGGGATGAAATGCTCGTCACTCAAGGCGCGGATTTGAAGGCATTCAACAAAAAACTCGCGCTGGATTCCACCGCGAAAGTTGTCGCTGAATTGAAATTAGAAAAATCCGGCTACGTTTCCAAATGCGACGCGCGCATCATCGGCGAAGTCATCCGCGACCTCGGCGGCGGGCGGCTGACAAAAGATTCCGCCATCAACTTTGACGTGGGTGTGGATCAAATCGCCAAGCCCGGTGAGCGCGTTGAAAAAACTGAAACGATTTGTCGCGTTCATGCCATTGACTCCGCGCAGGCGAAAACAGCAGTTGCCCGGCTGAAAGCGGCGTTTGAAATTTCCGCGAAGTGTCCGGCGAAAACCCCGCTCGTCGTGGAAATTATTTCGCGCTAGGCGATCCGCTCCCAGATTTTTATCTCCGGCATCGCCACGCACAATTCATCCACGCGCGGCAGCAATGCCTGAATGTGCGTGTTGGCCAGATGCGCGTCGAGGTGCGCCTTGCTCGTCCAGTTTTCGTGGAACAAAAACTTTGCCGGCTCTTCCGGCGACGCATGCAAATCGTAATTGATACAGCCAGCTTCCTTCCGCGTCGGCGCGACAAGACCAATCAAGGCATTTTTCAATTCCGTTTCCTTGCCGGGGCGAGCCTGAAATGTGGCGACGACGGTAATGGCTTTTGCGCTCATAAATCAAATCTGTGTTTACCTGTGTCCATCTGTGGTTAAAAAATAGATTCCAAAATTTTCTCCGCCGCGAGCCGTGGATTTTCCGCCGCGTAAATCGGACGGCCAATGACGAGCCAGCTCGCGCCGGCCTGAATCGCCTCGCGTGCCGTGAGCGTGCGCTTTTGGTCGTCGGCCTTTTCCGCGCCGGTGCGGATGCCGGGCGTGACGAGTTGGATTTCCGCCGGAAGAATCAAACGCAAATCGGCAATTTCCAGCGGCGAACAAACCAGTCCGCGCAAACCCGACTTCACGGCCAGCGATGCGAGCCGTTCGACTTGATGGCCGACGTTGGGTTCGCAGCCGATTTCTGCAAGCGTTTCGTTGTTGGAACTCGTCAGCACGGTCACGCCCAGCACGAGCGGCGGTGGCTGTCCCAGCGATTTCGCCGTGTCCTGCGCGGATTTTTCCGCCGCGCGCATCATCTCACCGCCACCGCTGGTGTGGATCGTGAGCATCTGCACGTCCAGCCGCGTGGCGGCGGCAACGGCCTTGGCGACGGTGTTCGGGATGTCGTGAAATTTCAAATCGAGAAACACGCTCGCGCCGGTCGCGCGGATTTTTTTTACGATGTCCGTCCCGGCGGAAACAAAAAGTTCCTTGCCGATCTTGAACGCGCCGACGGCGGGCGCGACGAGCTCCGCGAGTTTCAGCGCCGCTTCCGCCGACGGCACGTCGAGCGCCACGATGATGGGATTTTTCATTTTTTCAACCACAGATGGACACAGATAAACACAGATTCCTGAAAAGCGCATCCGCGAATTTTGACTTGGCCGCAGATTTTTCCTAACCTGTGACCATGAAGATTGTCCGCCACACCGACAAAGGTTTTGCCGCCAAGCTCCGCGAAGCCGCCGCCGACTCCAGTTTGTTCGACGCCAAAATTGAACAGCGCACCAAGGCGATTTTGCACGAAGTCTTTGTGCGCGGCGATGATGCCGTGTTGGATTTTACGGAAAAATTTGACGGCGCGAAACTTACCGCCGAACAGCTTGCGGTGACGCAGGCGGAGCTTTTTAACGCCTCGCTCGTCGCCGATGACTCGCTGCGCGCGGCGGTGGCCGAGGCGGAAAAAAACATCGCCGGCTTTGCCAAAAAATCTTTGCGCAAAAACTGGCAGTCAAAAAATTCCCACGGCGCGAGCGTCGGCGAAAAGTTTGACCCGTTTACGCGCGTCGGCGTTTACATTCCCGGCGGGACTGCACCGCTGGTTTCCACGGCGTTGATGACCATCACGCTGGCGAAGGTTGCGGGCTGCAAGGAAATCGTCGTGACCACTCCTTGCGGCAAGGACGGCTCCATCAATCCGGCGATTTTGTTCGCGGCGCGCTCGGCGGGGGCGACGGAGATTTACCGCGTCGGCGGCGCGCAGGCGATTGCGGCGTTGGCTTACGGCACGCAGACGATTCGTCGCGTGCAGAAAATCTTTGGACCCGGCAACGCCTACGTCAGCATGGCCAAGCGCCTGCTCGTCGGGCGCGTGGCGATTGACCTGCTCGCGGGGCCAAGCGATTTGCTGGTGCTGGCCGACGACATCGCGAATCCCAAGTTCGCCGCGTCCGACATGCTGGCGCAGGCCGAGCACGGTTCTGGCCACGAGCGCGTTTGGCTCGTGACGACCTCGGCGAAAATTCTTCGCGCGGTGGAAAAAGAAATTTCCAAACAGTTGCCCAAATTGCCGCGCCGCGAATTCATCCAGCGCGTGCTCGACCGCAACACTTGGCTCATCCAAGTAGCAACCATGGCCGACGCCGTGGCGCTGGCGAACCAGCTTGCGCCGGAGCATTGCGAAGTCATCATGCGCGACGCGCGCAAGGTCAGCGGCGGCATCGTGACGGCGGGCGCGATTTTCCTCGGCAACTGGTCGCCGACGGTGCTGGGCGATTACGTCGCCGGGCCGAGCCACGTTTTGCCGACCGACGGCGCAGGTGCGTCGTTTGCCGGCCTGACGGTGGATCAATTCCAGCGCCGCACCAGCGTGGTGGAATACAACAGGGCCGCGCTCAAGAAGGCCTTGAAGTCGGTAAAAAAGTTTGCCGAACTCGAAGGCCTCGGCGCGCATGGGAAAAGTGCGGAAATAAGAAAATGATAATTGGCGCAATAAATCTAACGGACATTCTTGCTCCCATTGTCTGTATTTTGACGACGGTTGGACTCGCATTTGCATTTTTGTTTCTACGCGATCTGATTTTCAATCGACCACCAAGCAAAGAAAAGATGGCTGCTTTTGCCAAACATTTTGAGGAGAGATTGCTGAAGCCAGATTTCGATGGTTTAGAGAAGCACTTTGGCCACGTTTTTCCAAAGCAACTCAAGGCACTCTACGAGACTCGCAGCGAGATATTAAAAGGAGATTTTGAAGTCGTCGGAAATGCTACAGGCGAAGAGAAGAATGTTTGGCATGTCTCATATTACCAACCAGCAGATTTTGAAAACGTCCGTGACGCTTCGCCTATCGCAAAAGAAGTTTTTGAATTTGCCAATGAT
>Ga0316229_1002795_pt1 | contig 14521 bp, 14 predicted proteins | sample TBH18023metaG_FD_206011 | JGI IMG/M metagenome (GOLD analysis project Ga0316229, IMG submission 206011) | Freshwater microbial communities from Trout Bog Lake, Wisconsin, USA - TBH18023 | ecosystem: Environmental > Aquatic > Freshwater > Lake > Hypolimnion/Profundal zone | place: USA: Wisconsin...
GACATCGCCGGTAACCTTCACCAACCGGGCACGGCGCGTGGCCGTCCATAGCCCGGCGAAGAACGCCGCCGCCATCATGAGGCCATACCAGCGGACGGGCAGGCTGCCAAGATAAAATGCAATTGGATGCACGGCGGAACCTTAGAATGGCGGCGGGAAAATTGAAATTGGAAACTGCGTGGTAATATCCGAAATCCGAAAGAAGGCCGAAATTCGAAATTCGAAATCCGGGTCCGGTAAAAGGCGGGGGAATGCTCGCGCCAACCCTCTGATTCGGATTTCGGGCTTCGGATTTCCGGTCCCGGGTTTAGTTCGTGGCCATGCTTGGCTTCACCTTGATGGTTGGGAGGCGCGGTGGCAACGCCGGATGGATGGGCGGCAACGTCGGCCACATCGGCACCATGGCCACCAGTTCGCGCCACGTCTGCCGCTCCTGCGGCGACATCTTGGACCAACTATCGGCGCTCTTCAAGAATTGCGCCCGCTCATCGCTGCGCATGCCGGCAAATTTGGCATAATTGCGGATGCAGAGCGCGCGTTTTGGGCCGGGCAACTGCTCGAAAATTTTCAGGGTTTTTTCCATCTGGGCGCGCTCCGTTTCCGAAAGCGTGCCCAGCAAACGCTGCTGCTCGCCCGCCGTCAGCACGAAAAACTGGCTGAACTGGCCGGCGATCTTTTCCGGCTCCGCGTTGGTGGCGGCTGGCACGGGCGGTTGCGCGAAAAAATGCAGCGTCAGGTCATTGGTCAAAAACTCCGCCTGCACGGCCGGCGTCAGTTCATCCCATTGGGTCAGGCGCGAATTGACCAAGTCCAGCAATTCCGGCGGCACCTGGGCCAACCGCCCCGCGCGGTCAGCCGGCGCCATGTGCATCAAGGGCACCAGAAACCAGCGCAGCTCGGTCGCCCGCAAGCGCAGCTCGCGTTCATCCGGCGCCAGCGCCCGATATTCGCGCAACTTGGCCAAAATGATGGCGCGAGCTTCGGGCGTGCGATTGGTGAGCGAGTTGTTTCGTTCAGCCGGCGACATCATGAGCAGTTGACGAAAGTAACTCACAGGCGACCCCAAGTGGGGCATCGGAGGCAGGAGGTTGGTCAGCGCGGGGGGAAGTTTTGGGGGAACAGAAGCCGGCTGGAGCGCTTGTGCCGGCGCCGCCCAAACGATGGCAACAACCGCCAAACCAAGACCAAGAACTGACTGCCGTTTATCGCTCATTGCAGGGCGGCAAGCAGTTCGGTATCTGCCTGCACCGGCTGGCTCATGCGCTGAATGACCTCGAGGTTTTCCAGTGCCTCCACGCTCGGCACCGTGCTGGCATCGGCCACCAGGGACAGGCTTCTGGCCAGTTCCGCGCGATTCCGGGCCAACTCATGCTGCTGAATCCCCAAACCGGCAAACAGCAGCACCGCAGTGGCCACTGCCAAGCGCGGCAGCAGCCAATGCCAATTCCATCGCCAGCCCTTGGACCGGGCCGACTGAGCTTCCTCCAATTCGATGGCCGCCAGCACGCGGGCGGTAAAGTTGGAGGGCACTGCCGTGTTCGGCAAATGCGTGAGAGTCTCGGTAAGCCGGGCTTCCAATTCCAGCTCGGGCTGGCCGCGCAACTCCGCGCGTTCCGGCCTGGAAAGCTTCCGCCGCCACAGCGATTCCCGCCGGTCTGGAGATTCTTGTTCCATCGTATGAATTGAAAACCGCGGCGCGAACAAAGTTGCAAAGATTTTTTGACCGGCTTTCCATAAACCGGAGCGTCGGCCGCCGATACGACTCGTTGGAGTTCACACTTTAGGGCATCCCCCCGGACAAGCTGAAGCTTGAACTCCAACGAAACGAGCCGTGCCGGGAGGCCAGCGCTCCGAGCTTTCGGCGCTGTTTTTCAAAAGCCGCTGTCCATCGGCGGCCGGTTATGTTATTAGTTTGACCTCATTTAATGAATTTGACCACCGAATATGCCGTTTCCGCCCGCGAACGCTTCCACCGCGCCGCGCGTTGTCTGCCGGTGGACCGCCCCCCGGTGTGGCTGATGCGCCAAGCCGGCCGCGCCCTGCCGGAGTATCGCAAACTCAAGGAAACCCACACCTTTGTCCAACTCGTCCAGAATCCTGAGCTCGCCGCCGAGGTCACCCTGCAACCGGTCCGCCGGTTCGGTTTCGACGCCGCGATTTTGTTCAGCGACATCCTGGTCATCCCCGAGGCGCTGGGCCAGACGTACAGTTTCAAGGAAACCGGCGGCGTGGTGATGGACTTTGCCGTGACCAGCAAGGCGGACATTGACCGGCTTTCCGTCGAACGCGTGGTCGAAAAATTGAGCTATGTGGACCAGGCGCTGCGGATTTTGCGGCGGGAACTGGGCACGCAAACCGCCCTGCTCGGCTTTAGCGGGTCGCCGTGGACCCTCGCCACCTTCATGCTGGAGGGCGCCAGTGTGCCCAAATACAGCCGCGCCTTGCAGCTTTTCCGTGCGGACAAGCCGACCTTTTACGCGCTCGCCGAAAAACTCACCGCGGCGGTGACCGAATATTTGCGGATGCAAATCGCCGCCGGTATTGACGCCCTGCAAATCTTCGACAGCCACGGCGGCCATCTCGCCCCGGGCGAATTTCAAGAGGCCAGCGGCCGCTGGATCCGCGACATCATCGCCGCCCTCGGAGCGCCGGGCACCCTCTCGGCCAGTTCGGCCGGAGCGCCGGTCTCCGACCCGGCTCGTTTGGCTGGAGCGCCGGGCACCGCCCCGGCCAGTTCCGCAGGCGTCGCGGTTGGAGTTCAAGCTTCAGCTTGTCTGGTTGGCACGCTAAAGCATGAACTCCAACGAGCCGCGCCAGAAGCCGGCGTTCCGCCGGTCATCGTCTTCTCGCTTGGCACCCACGGGAACTGGCCCGACCTCATCGGCACCGGGGCGGACGTGATCGGGATTGACTGGCAGACCCCGCTCGCGGAAGCGCGGAAAATCGTGCCAGCGCACCTGGCGTTGCAGGGAAACCTGTCCCCGGCGCTGTTGGCGGAAGCCACGCCGGAAGTGGTTGCGACGGAAACCACCAAGGTGCTGGAGAGCATGCGCGGCCGTCCCGGACACATTTTTAACCTCGGCCACGGACTGACCCCGGCGGCAAAACTGGAAAACATCGCCGCGCTGGTGAATACTGTCAAAGGTTTCCAATGAATACGCTGAACGTAGATCTCGATTTGGTCCGCAAATACAACGTGGCTGGCCCGCGCTACACCAGCTATCCGCCCGCCACCAAGTTCACCGACACCATTTCCTGGGACCAGCTTTCCGCCAAAATCGAGGCCAACAACCGCGCCCCGCGCGACCTCTCGGTTTATTTCCATATTCCATTTTGCGAGACGCTCTGCTGGTTCTGCGGCTGCACCACGGTCATTACGCTTAATCACGCCCAAGGCATGGCGTACGTCGAGGCGCTGGGCCGCGAGGTGGCCCGCATGGCGCCACTGCTCAACCCGGCGCGCAAGGCCGTGCAACTGCATTTCGGCGGCGGCTCCCCCACGTTTCTGCAACCGGATGAAATCCGCCGCCTCGGCGAAATCATCCACCAACACTTCACCTTTGCGCCGGATATTGAAGCGAGCGTGGAGGTGGATCCGCGCCGGCTCACGCGCGAACATTTGGTGGCGTTGCGCGAAATCGGCTTCAACCGCGCTTCCATGGGCGTGCAGGACTTCAATCCCAAAGTCCAGGAGGCCGTTCACCGCATCCAGCCACGCGAGATGACGCAACAAGCCATGGACTGGATGCGCGAGCTGGGCTACAACTCCATCAACCTGGACTTGATTTACGGTCTGCCTTTCCAAACGCCGGACTCGTTCAACGAGACGCTCGACATCGTGCTCACCATGCAGCCCGACCGGTTGGCTGTGTTCAGCTACGCGCACGTGCCGTGGATCAAGCCGTCGCAGAAAATCCTCGAACGCGAAGTGCTGCCCACGCCGGAAACCAAGCTGGAAGTGCTCAAGCTTGTCATCGAGAAACTCACTGCCAACGGCCAATATGTTTACATCGGCATGGACCATTTCGCCCGGCCGAACGACGAGTTGGCGGTGGCGCAGCGCGAGAAAAAGCTCCAGCGCAATTTCCAGGGCTACAGCACGCGAGCCGGCTCGGACATTTACGCCTTCGGCATGTCCGGCGTCTCCCAAGTGCCGGACGCCTACTGGCAGAACGAGAAGGAACTGCCGAAATGGCAGGCGGCCGTGGACGCCGGCAGGGTGCCACTCCACAAAGCCTATTTCGTGACCGACGAAGACAAGATCCGCCGCGAAACCATCATGCGGGCGATGTGCGACCTCTCGCTGGATTTTCCCGCCATGTCGCAAAGGCTCGGCATCAACTTCGCGCAGCATTTTGAAAAGGAACTCGCCGCCCTCGCGCCTTTCGCCGCCGACGGGCTGGTGAAATTCCATGCCCGCGGCCTCGAAATCACCGACGCCGGCCGCCTGTTCATCCGCAACATCGCCATGTGTTTCGACAACACCTTGGCGCCGGCAGGCGAGCGGAGACACTCGAAGACGATTTGAATTGTGAGCACGCTCATTTACGTCGAGACGACCATTCATGGAACTGCAAGCACTTGGCAAATGCCAACAAGGCCGGACATATCCAGCGCGTCAACGCGCTGCTTGGCTTGCGCACGCCGCTGCTGGTGACTCCGCTACAACTACTGGATCAAGGTGATGAAATCGAAACCTGACGAGACGCTGGAGGAAATCTGGGCCATTCGCCGCCAGATCGCCCAAAGATTTGGCTTTGACCCCCGAAAACAGGTCGCCTATTACCAGCGTTTGCAAAAGCAGCTTGGCGCGAGGATTTACAGGCCCGAAGTGCCGGCCGGGGTGGATGTCCAGACCCATGCCGTTCTACATGATCATGTGCAGGCAGAAATTGCGGCGAGCAAATGCGCGGAGCCAACCTCCTATCGCGCCGAACACAAGGCCAAGGGCAAGCGAAACAAGTGAGCGCGATGTGCTTCGACATCACGCTCGCATCGGCGGGCGAGCGCAGGCATTCCAAGACGATTTTACCGGCCGTTAAGAATTGGCCAAATACAGCGTGTGGCCAGCGGAGCGAAGTGCGCGGGAGATGTCGGCAGGCTTGATTTATTCCGATGCACGGGAACTGGCGCGCAAAGCCGCGCCGTTGCTGGACATTACGGTGTCGGAATTCATGCGACTGCGCAAAAATGAGTAGTTTAAACCTGTTCCAGCCGGGCCAACAGCCGGTCGCTGTAGCCCTCCTTGCGAAGCTTGTCGGCGTCCACACGACCCTCCTCCTTCAGCATGTCTTGCTTGAGCGCGCGCAACAAATTGTTCGTCGCATGGTCGAGTAGTTCGGCCTCGGTTTTGGTCTGTCGTTTGCTGGTCGCTTTCACGCGCTTAATATGCCTCAAGTGGCACCGTGGTTCAATTGCCAAATTTTCTTCCACGGACAGCAAGCATTCGCAGGATGGCGCTATTCCATGACGATTTGAGGAGATGCCAGTCAAGCCTGGGTATTGGCCTGCTTTCGCTGCGGATTGGGGATTGATTGCGCCAAATCGGCGCTTTACTTTCGGCCATTTCCGCCCAAGTCTTCCCGCGTGCTCAATGAGCAATCAGATCAACCTGCGTTGCCGACGGCTCCGCCGCCAGTGGTCATCCCGCCGCCCCCCGTTCTTTCCCAAGCGCCGTCCAAGCCGCCCCGTGGACCGTCGCCCGTGCGAAAATGCCTGTCTTTTCTATTGAGTTTGGTACTCGTTCTGTTTCTGGCCAGCGCGCTGGTTTCCCTGCTGGACGACACCGGCGCGCTGCTTTTCGGGAGCCATCTTCTGACGGTCGTCAGCGGAATAATATCCAGTCTTGCCTTTCTGCTGTTGCTCCTGAGTTACGCGCTCATGGGGCTGACTCCGCTCGTTCCCAAGCGACTGGTCCTGCCGCTGGTGTTTTTCGCCGCACTTCAGTGCCTGGCATTGCTGCCGGTGGCCGTCTATAATTACCATTGGATTCTGCCGTTTGACTTGATCGCTTCCGCCCTCGCGCTGGTCCTCGGACTGGTCATCCTGCGCCAGCTGTGCCCCGGTTGGAAATTACGCTGGCCGCTGGTCGCGGACAGTCATCTGGGATCGCGAATGTTCAGTTGGTGGAATTTGCTGGCATTCGTGTTGTTAAATCTCTTCGTAGCGCTGCCGGCCACTCTGGGTTGTCTGTGGGGAGGTGCCAGCCTGGCCGTGAGCCATTTGACGGATGGATTTGTGGCCTTGCGCCCGAGCGGCGTGGTGCTGCAGGCTCGAAAGTATGTCCGCAACGACGGCCGCACGATCGTACTGTTTCCCATGTCCCACATCGCCGAATCGGAATTTTACCGGAGCGTGGCCCAGTCGGTCACGAGCAATTCGGTGGTCCTGCTGGAAGGCGTTACGGACAACCGGAGTCTGTTAACGAACCAGATCACCTATAAACGGATGGCCAAGACCTTGCATTTGTCGGAGCAACATGAGGATTTCGACCTCCAACAGGGCCGGCTGGTGCAGGCAGATGTGGATGTCCAGGAGTTCACTTCCAATACGGTTGCCGTGCTCAACCTGGTCACGCAGATGCATTCGCAGGGCGTGAATCCGCACACGCTTTCACTGTTGCTGCAATTTTCGCCATCCCCGGACGTCGAGCAGCAGTTGCTGGAGGATCTGCTGTTGAAACGCAACCGGCATGTGCTGCACGAGTTGTTCGCGCGGCTGCCCGATGCGGACAGTTTCATAATTCCTTGGGGTGCCGCGCACATGTCGGGCCTAGCCAAGGAAATTCAGAAATCCGGTTTCCATCTGGTAGCCACGCGCGATTATGTATCCATCCGGTTCGGCGGCAAGGCCGGCGCTGATCGTGGCGGGGGATGGGTCCCGCACTAGCATTCGTCATTCGTCATTGCCCGCCGCTGCTCGTACTTTCTGGACATCTCCGGCCAATTCCGGCTTACTATGGCGAATTTGAATCTGTCTGATGCCGCCACTCAACGCTGATAAACTCGCCCACGCCAAGTCGCTCGGATTTTCCGACCGGCAAATCGCCCATTTGACCGGGTCCACCGAAGACGAAATCCGTGCCCGCCGCAAGAAATTGGGCCTCCTGCCCAGCTACCGGCTGGTGGACACCTGCGCCGCTGAATTCGAGGCCTACACGCCCTATTATTATTCCACCTACGACCGCGGCGACGATGAGGTCAAGCCGGAGTCGCCCAAGAAAAAGGTGATGATTTTGGGCGGCGGCCCCAACCGCATCGGCCAGGGCATTGAATTCGACTACTGCTGCGTCCACGCCGCGTTCGCGCTCAAGGAGGACGGCTATGAGACGATCATGGTCAATTCCAATCCCGAGACGGTTTCGACGGATTACGACACCAGCGACAAGTTATTTTTCGAGCCGCTGACGCTCGAGGACGTGCTGCATATTTACGAGCGGGAAAAGTGCTGGGGCGCCATCGCGCAGTTCGGCGGCCAGACGCCGCTGAACCTCGCGCTCGGCCTCCAGAAAAACGGCGTCAACATCATCGGCACCTCGCCCCAGAGCATTGAGGTCGCCGAGGACCGCAAGCTGTTCGCCGCGATGCTGCGCAAGCTGGACATCCCGCAGCCGCCCAATGGCCTGGCCACCAACGAAGCCGAGGCCCTCGAAGCCTCCAAGAAGCTCGGTTATCCGGTGCTGGTGCGGCCCAGTTTCGTGCTCGGCGGCCGCGCGATGCAGATTGTTTATTCCGACAGTGAACTGTCGCACTACATGAAATTCGCGGTCGAGGCTTCGCCGGAGCGGCCCGTGCTGGTGGACAAATTTCTGGAGGACGCCACCGAAGTGGACGTGGATTGCCTCGCCGATGTGGGGCTGTTTGCAAAAGGCGAACATCCAACATCCAATGCAGGAGCCAATGAAGGAACCATTGTCATCGGCGCCATGTTGGAGCATATCGAATTTGCCGGCGTGCATTCCGGCGATGCCGCCATGGTGCTGCCGCCGCACACGCTGTCCAAGAAAGTCATTGCCACCATCCGCGAATACACGCACGCCATGGCGCGCGAATTGCAAGTCGTGGGGCTGATGAACGTGCAATACGCCGTGAAGGGCGACACCGTTTATGTCCTCGAAGTGAATCCGCGCGCCTCGCGCACCGTGCCCTTCGTGAGCAAGGCCATCGGCGTGCCGCTGGCCAAACTGGCGGCCAAAGTCATGGCGGGCAAGACGCTGCGGGAATTGAATTTTACGGAGGAAATCTGGCCCAAATACTGGGCGGTCAAGGAGTCTGTTTTCCCGTTCAACCGGTTTCATGGCCAGGATATATTGTTGTCGCCGGAAATGCGGTCCACGGGCGAGGTCATGGGCCTGGACGCCGACCTCGGGATTGCCTATGCCAAGTCGCAGATGGCCGCCGGTTCGCCGCTGCCGCTGGGCGGCAAGGTGTTTATCAGCGTCAGCGACCTGCACAAGAAGAAGATCGCCGAGGTGGCCCGGCGATTTGTCGAACTCGGTTTTGCCCTCGTCGCCACCGGCGGCACCGCCGCCGCCTTGGAAAAGGCCGGGCTGAAGGTGGAGCGGATTCACAAGTTGCAGGAAGGCCGGCCTAATGCGGTGGATCTCCTTAAGAACAAGGAATTGCAGCTCGTCATCAATACGCCCAGCGGCGCCACGCCGCGGGCCGATGAAATCAAAATCCGCACCACCGCCGTCTATACCGGCACGCCGATCATGACCACCATTTCCAGCGCCCAGGCCGCCCTGCGCGGCATCGCCGCCATCAAAGCCTCCGGCTACACCGTGAAAACCGTGCAGGAATATCATTGATCGGAGCGCGGACGGGCTCGTCCGCGAGTTTTTAAAAAATGATTTCGCGCGGCGGGTGCGGGAATTAACCCTTGCTCGAATCGAATTTCAGGCGATAATTCTCTTATGACTGCCACCGCTGTCATTGAAGAAATCAAGCAACTGCCACGCACGGAACAATCGCGCGTGATTCAATTCGCCTTTGAATTGGCCCGCGAAAGTCAACTGTCTGGCAACAGCCGTCCGCTTGCCCCGGAGGAATTGGGCGAATTGGCCCGCCGCATGGTGGAAACGAATGATCCTGCGGAAGCTGATCGGCTGCAAGAAGAGATTATGCGTGGATTCTACGGCGGCGAGACTCATGCCTAAGATTTTCCGCGCCAAATTACCCGGTCCTCTTCTCGCGCACCTTTTGATGAGGATGCGCCAGCGTAATGTGTCTTACGAACACGTTGTTCTGCTTTCACGCTGGCTGGACACCCAACTTGAAGTGCCCAACGGCAAATGGTTCAAGAAATTTCCCGGTGTCACCGTTTGCGGTGAAGGTGAATTCATCAAGACCTTTTTGCTGCCCGGCCAGGCGGCTGCCGGCGAAGATCTGGAATGAAGATGCCGGTAACAGAGGAAATCCGCAGGCCGTCCAAATCTCTATGAAATCCCCAATCCCTTCCACCGCCGCAATCCTCTGCGCGATCCAGCTCGCCTCGGCCCAGCCCACCCCCGCCTTCCCCGGCGCGGAGGGCTTTGGCCAGTCCGCCACCGGCGGCAGCGGCGGCGAAACCGTGCATGTCACCACCTTGGAAGACTCGGGTGCCGGTTCCTTCCGCGACGCGGTGAGCCAGCCGCACCGCACCGTCGTTTTTGATGTCAGCGGCGTGGTCCGGCTCAAATCCAATGTGGCCGCCAGCAGCGACCTGACCCTTCAGGGACAGACCGCCCCCGGCGAAGGCGTCACGCTTTATGGCCGCTCTGTTTCTTTCAGCGGCCAGCACAACGTCATCGTCCGCTACCTGCGTTTCCGGGAAGGCATCGCTGGCGACAAAGGCAAGTGCTCGGTCAATCTTTCCGGCGGCCAGAACATGATTTTCGATCATTGCAGCATCGAATGGGGCCGGTGGGACTGCCTCGGCCTCACCCAGGGCAGTCATGACATTACCTTCCAGTACTGCCTCATTGGCGAGGGCGTGGATCCGCAGCGGTTCGGCTCCTTGTCCGACTCCGTCACCAACATCACCTATTCGCACAATCTTTGGATCAACAACCAGAGCCGCAACCCCAAGGCCAAAGGCCGGATTCAATACGTTAACAATGTGGTTTACAACTGGGGCGTCTGCGGCCTCGTGGGCGGGCATTCCGGAGCGGACCATTTTCTTGATGCCATCGGGAATTATTTCATCGCCGGCCCGAATTCAGGCACGCACGCCGTCGGCGAATTTGCGGCCACCGACCACGTATTTCAACAGGGGAATCTCGCGGATTTGGACAAGGACGGCAAATTGAACGGCCGCGAATTGACCCCCGCCGATTTTGGCGGTGAAAACGCGCCTACCTTCGCCAGCGCCCCCACCGTTGCGCCGCTGACGAACGTGACCGTGGAATCCGCCCCCGACGCACTAACCAATGTGCTGACCCAAGCCGGCTGCTCGCGGCACCGCGATGCCGTGGATGCGCGTTTGATTGACGCCGTGCAATCCTTCGGCACCCGCGGGAAGATCATCCACAGCGAAGCGGAAGTGGGCGGCCTCTGACGGAGCGCGGACGGCTCGTCCGCGAGTTTCACTCAACAAGAGGATTCATCTCTGCGGCCGCCAAATTCACCTTGGGGTGACGAGCGCCAAGGTGGCTGAGCTCATTTGCTTCCTGGTTTGCTGGCGGGAATGTTGGCGAGATCGGGCGGGAGTTGGTTCGGGTCAAAGGTTTCGACGTGCAGCGCGATGAGGTTGAATTGCGGCACACCGAGCTGAGTCTGGCCGTTGGAGCGGTCCACCACCATCGCCACGCCAGCCACCTGGCCACCTTGCGCGCGCACAATGTCCATCGTTTCCTGGACTCGTCCACCTTTGGTCACCACGTCTTCCACCACGAGAATTTTTTCCTCCGGCGCAATTTTGAACCCCCGCCGCAGCACTAATTTGCCGTCCTCTTTTTCCACAAAAATGAACCGCACCCCAAGTTGCCGCGCGACCTCCTGACCAATCACCAACCCGCCCATCGCGGGCGCGACCACCGCGACCGCGCCAAGCGGCCGGGCTTTGGCGGCCAGCGCCGCGCCGAGTTTTTCGACAACGGGCATTTGTTGCAGCGCCAGCGCGCACTGGAAAAACTGGCGGCTGTGCAGACCGCTGCGCAGGATGAAATGGCCTTCGAGCAGCGCACCCGAGTCGCGGAAAACCTGGAGAACTTCGTTTTGAGTCATCGCGCAAAGTCTAAGGCCAGATCATGCGGTCGAACAAGAAATTAACCGCAGATCAATTCATCAATCCCCAGTCTCATATGCGTCCATCTGTGCCTGAGCTGAATCCTGACGATTTAGTCTGGCTTCCGCACCCTGGATTTTGAATGCTTTCGGCGTGCCGAAGTGGGTCAAATTGATCATCGCCATCGGGCTCCTGCCGGTTTGTGCCGGTGCTGCCAGGGCTTTGTGGTTGGTGATCCAGCGTTGCGGTGGCGCGGATACCACTTGGGTGCCGCTGCTGGCGGGCGCCACCTGCTGGATGGTGATCTTCCTGCTGTTGCCCAAACCAATGTGGTTGTATGTCCTTGGCCACGAACTCACCCACGCGCTTTGGACCTGGTTGTTTGGCGGGCAGGTCAAGAAAATGAAAATCACCTCCTCGGGCGGCCACGTGGTCGTTTCCAAGACGAATTTTGTGATCACCCTGGCGCCGTATTTCTTTCCGCTGTACGCCGTGCTGATCATCGCGGTGTTTGCCATTGGCCACTGGTTTTGGAACTGGCATCTGGTTTATTTCCACTTGCTGGTCGGGGCGGCGTACGCGTTTCACGTCACCCTTACCTGCCATGTCTTGCAGACCCAGCAGTCGGACATCACCAGCCAAGGCTGGCTTTTCTCCGCCGTGGTGGTTTTTCTGGGCAACGTCTGTGTCCTGCTGTTCGGCTTGCCGCTCCTCACGGCGAAGGTCGGAATGCTGGATGTGCTCGGCTGGTGGTTCAAATACACAGGCGCGGTTTTCCTTTGGCTGCATCAGGTGATCTAGCGCCTTGAAAATAATTAGCAATTCAGTCTTGAATTGTGACCGCCTTTGGCTTCATCCTGACTCAAGTTATGGATTTAGCCGACATCTTGGGACGCGAACAAATTGTCCCTGACCTCAAAGCGTCCAACCGCTGGGAGGCCATTGACGAACTCATTGGCAATTTGGTGGCTACCGGCAAGATTCAGCCGGGCGACCGCGACGCGGTAACCGCCGCCGTCAAAAAGCGCGAAACCTCGATGTCCACGGGCATTGGCTTCGGCATCGGCATCCCGCACGCCTCAACGGATTTGATTTACGAGGTCGTCGGCGCGCTGGGCCGCTCCGGCAAAGGCGTCAACTTCGACGCGCTCGACAACCAACCGGTCAAGCTCGTCATGCTCTTCCTCGTCCCGCAGGGCCAGTTCCAAAAACACCTTCACACCCTCGCCAACATCGCCAAGCTGCTGCACAAAGCCGATTTCCGCGAGGCCCTGGAAAAATCCCCCGACGCCGACGCCATGCTCGCCGTCATCCGCGAACACGGGAAAAAATGAAGTGGCACAGGCGTCCCGCCTGTGAGTTTCTGGCGGGGTTTGCTCGCTTTGGGAAATTTGGAGTCCAGCAGTGGTAAGACAACAGATTTTTATCTGGCGAGTCTGGCTGCAAAGCATGGGATGGAATGGGCTACGTGGGATGGCGGAATCAAACAGCCGGCTTCTTTTCTTATCCCGGAATAATTTTCACCCGCGCTTCTTCGTGTTCACGTGTTCCGCCGGCGGCTCCTGGAAAAAATCCATGTTCATCCGTGTCCATCCGTGGTTAAATAATCCCCGTGCTGCCCCACAAAACAATTGAATCTGCCTTGCAAGGCGCCGTTCGCGCCGTGCTGCCGGACGCCGATGTCTCCGTTGTGCTCGTGCGTCCCTGTCCCGACCCCAAATTCGGCGACTACCAGAGCAACGCGCTGATGTCGCTGGCCAAGGCGCGCAAAATGAATCCACGCCTGTTGGCGGCCAATGTCCTGGCGAAGCTCGATGTATCCGAAATCTGCGACCCGGTGGAAATTGCCGGCGCGGGCTTTCTGAATTTTCGGCTGAAGCCGGTCGTGCTGGCGGAGGCGCTCGCCGGAGCCGCGCGCGGCGAGCATTTGTTTTTTGACCGGGCCGGCCAGCCGCGCACCGTGGTGCTGGACTTCAGTTCGCCGAACGTGGCCAAGCCCATGCACGTCGGCCACATTCGCTCCACGGGCATCGGCGACGCGCTCCAGCGCACGCTGCGGCTGCTCGGCCATGACGTCAAGAGCGACAATCACATCGGGGATTGGGGCACGCAGTTTGGCAAACTGCTGCTGGGCTGGAAGGAGATTTTGGACCCTGCCGCGCTCGAACGCGACGCCATTGCGGAATTGGAACGGCTGTACCAGGTCATCAACACCGAGTGCGACGCCCATCCCGCCCGCCTCGAAGCGGCCAAAGCGGAACTGGTAAAACTCCAGGCTGGTGACGCCGCCAACACGGCGATCTGGAAGGAAATGATTGCGTTGTCGGAGAAACAGTTCGGCGAGATTTACGGGCGGCTCGGCGTGACATTTGATTTCACGCTGGGCGAAAGTTTTTACAATCCGTGGCTGGGGGACGTGGTGCAGGATTTACTCCAGCGCGGCATTGCGCGAGAAAGCGATGGCGCGATCGGCGTGTTTAGCGACGGTTCGCTGCCGCCCAAGGATGACATGTTTCTGGTCAACCGGGACGGTGAATGGGTCCCCGATCCGGCCCTCGTCCGCAAGAGCGACGGCGGTTTTAATTACACGACCACCGACTTGGCGACCATTGATTACCGTCTCAAAACCTGGTCGCCGGATGAAATCGTCTATGTGGTAGATGACCGGCAGTCATCGCATTTCAAGAAATTATTCGCCACGTTTGCCCGCTGGCGACCCGACGTGGCCAAGAAAGTAAAATTAGTCCACGTCGGTTTCGGAAAAATTCTAGGCGAAGACGGCAAACCGTTCAAAACCCGCAGCGGCGGCACCGTGAAATTGGGCGACTTGCTGGAGGAAGCCGAAAAGCGCGCGTTTGAAATCGTAAAAACAAAGCAGTTGGAAAGGCCGGCGGAGGAGCGCGTGCCGGAAAATATGTGGCCCGAAATCGCCCGCGTGGTCGGCTTGGGGGCGGTGAAATATGCCGACCTGCTGCCGAACCGCCAGAGTGATTATGTTTTTAGCTGGGATAAAATGCTCGCCTTGCAGGGCAATACCGCGCCGTATCTGCAATATGCCTACGCGCGCATTCGGAGCATTTTCCGCAAGGCGGAGGCCGGCGATTTCAAATTCGGGATTTCGAATTTCAAATTGGAGGCGCGTGAGGAGCTCGCGCTGGCGAAGCAGTTACTAAGTTTTGGCCTCACCTTGGAAGCCGTCGCGGAGGAATTGCGGCCGAATTATCTCTGCAACTACCTGCACGAACTCGCCGGCAAGTTCACCAGCTTCTATGAGAACTGCCCGGTGCTCAAGGCCGGCGATGACGCCACGCGCCAA
>Ga0316229_1002802_pt1 | contig 14485 bp, 17 predicted proteins | sample TBH18023metaG_FD_206011 | JGI IMG/M metagenome (GOLD analysis project Ga0316229, IMG submission 206011) | Freshwater microbial communities from Trout Bog Lake, Wisconsin, USA - TBH18023 | ecosystem: Environmental > Aquatic > Freshwater > Lake > Hypolimnion/Profundal zone | place: USA: Wisconsin...
GATTTCGCAACCACTACGGTAAGGCACTTGGCGGCGACCCTTCTATAGGGCCGTCAGGACGCCATCCTGGTGGCCCTGGTCGGCCCTGGGTCAGATCTCTTCACCCCACGATTTGCCGGATGACCCTTATTTAAAGAGTGGAGCCCGCACGGTTGGTGACAACACGTTCACCACCAGGGGGACTGGTGTATGGAGGAGAGCAGCCAACACGCTTCCTTGGCACCGGTGCTCCTTGGCGAGTGGTGTGATCACATTGTGATCATGGTTGAATTTTTTCATCAAAATACACAAGATTAAAATAATAAAAAAAGGCCTGAAACCGTTGCGTTTCAAACCTTTCTTGTTGGTCGGGGCGATAGGATTCGAACCTACGACCCTCTGCTCCCAAAGCAGATGCGCTACCAGGCTGCGCCACGCCCCGACTGTTTGGGCAGTATAGCCTAGGACCCGCTCTACGGCGAATCGACCCTGGTCCCGTGATCGATCTACCCGGACCAAAGGTAACCATATGGTAACCGGCGGATTTTACAAGTCGGTCCAAGTTGCTAAGAAGCCAGGATTTTAACGACCCTTTCACTCCTCATCCACGAGGGGGCAGGATGTTAAAGTTCAAGAACGGTCTCGCCAAGGACCCGATCACGGGAACCTGGGTCTACTGCTTTAAGGTCAACGGTAAGATCACCAAAGGGAGTACCCGCGTCAAGGACCGGGTGACCGCAGGGAAAATCCTGGAAGAGAAGCGGATAGAGGTCGTCCTGGAACAGAAAGGACTCCAAAGCCACATCCCAACAGTAAGCGAACTCCTGAAAATATGGTTTGACGCCCACCAAGGCATCCACAGCAGGAGCCATCTAATCAGCGTGGAGGGGATCATTCGCCTATACATGGTTCCCAAGATCGGCGATGTCCGCATCGATCGCGTGACGCCGTGCATGGTGGAGGAAGGTCGACAACGCATTCTGGACGGCAAGCGATCCCCGGTCACGGCGAACCTGCTGATCCGCAGCGCCCGACTGCTTTGGCGGTATGCCCTCCGCATGGGTTACATCGACCATGTTCCCTTTGTCGTCCATCAGATGAAGGTCCAGCAGAAACCACGCCCGGTGGTCCCGGTCGCGAAGGTGAAAGACTTCTTTCAGGCTATTGACGAATTTGCGCGAAATCCACAAGTCCAGGTCATGTTGCGCGTGATGGTGGGGTTGGGGCTAAGGCAGTCAGAAGCCCTTGGGATGCGGTGGGAGTGGTTCTCCGAAGATCAGCGCACATATATTGTCGGCAAGGCGAAGGGCAGGGAAGCCCGTGTCCTCCCCGTCCCCGCCTGGCTGTGGGATGCGATCTACGCGATGCCAAAGACTCTCAGTGAATGGGTCTTTCCGACACCCAAGGATGGCAAGCCCCATCGGAATAATTTCCTCCAAAAGCCCCTGACAACGGTTGCTACCAATTTGGGTTTGGGACACTTGACACAGCACCGTTTGAGGGCGACCTTCGCATCCCTACACGCCCAGGCTGGCACTCCCATCCATGAGATCCAAGGAATGCTCGGTCACAAAAATATCCAGACCACGATGATTTACATCGAAACCAGTCTGGACGCCAAGCGACAGGCACAGGACAACCTCTCTCAGAAGTTGGGGCTGTCCTGATGGTCCGAGCTTTGATGTTCCCCGCCTTACCCGTGAACCCCTCTGCCTTCCAGGTGGTCGATTCCCATCAGAAGGCATACCTCATCGGCTTCCTGCTCGCTGACGGCTGCGTACGGGAGGGCACTGGCAATCACCAATCCCGCGTGGTCCTGCGCATCCTCGCCGCCGATCTCAAAGTCTGCCGGATGGTTCAGGAGATCGCTGGCGGCAATCTACGGTACATAGAAGATGGATACCGGATCGAGTGGGACGTAACCTCTGACGCCATCGCCGCTGATCTGACCGCCCTTGGCATCACCCCGCGCAAAACCTTCACTGCTTCCCTCCGCTGGGATCTGGTCCCCGACCATCTGCACGGCGCAGTCCTGGCTGGGTTGATTGATGGTGACGGTCACATGCGCTACAAGCCGAAGCAACGCCAGGCAGAGATCTCCGTTCTGACCGCCAGCATTGTTCTGAAAGCCCAGCTATGCCGTCTGTTCCCGTTCTTCGAGATGGCAGTAATACCCATTCGCGGCGGCAGGAAACACATCCTGTACAACCTCCTCGTAGAGAGCAACCGTGCGCGGCTGAACGCCCTGATCCAAACCGTTTACGACCCGTTGCCCTTCGGAATACTGGACCGCAAGCAAGCCGTGCTGGACGCCATCAGAGGCTACCTTGCCGCCCAGGAGGACTATGACCGCATGATGGCTGAAGCACCCCGCCTGAGGGCTGCTGGACTCACTGCCGGGGAGATTGCAGCCTCCTTTGGCGTGAACCGCAATACGGTGGGAAAGCACCTGCGAACCCAGGGCATCGACAGCCGCCGGGTGGTCTTCACGGACCAGGATCGCCAGGAAATGCAGCGCCTTCATGGGCAGGGGCTGACGGTTCTCCAGGTCCATGCCGCCATCGGCAAGGGCACAGAGCAAGCCGTGAGGTTCCATCTCCAGCGCATGGGCTGCCTGACGAAGACCCCGCTGCCCAGAACCCGACACAAGGACGCTGACGCCGTTCTGGGGATGCATGGTGAAGGGCACCCAGTGTATCGGATCTCTGCCGAGGTCGGGATTGGCGTCAAGCTGATCAGCCGCATTCTTGCTGACGAAGGGTTCATCCTGGAGAGCGGGTCGCCACAGAAGCTCACACGGGATCAGGTGCTATGGGCAGACGCTGAGATCGCCAACGGGCGCACCCTTAGTGCTGTGGCGGCGGAACTGGGCGTCAGTGGAACCTTGGTTCGGACGAGGCGAAAGCAACTGGCTGAGGAATCAGCATCCAGGTATCCCAGAGAAATCCATTTCCAAGATCGGTTCCGGTAGAGGTCAGCGATGCAGACCGCCTCTGGAAGTTATGTTATAGGTTTCAGCTTGCGTTATATGATGCGTTATAGCATACAAATGTTCTATCTATTGGTACTTGAATGTAGCTCCGTGGACAAACGACAATGACTCGGCAACCAATATCAGCCGACCTTGAAATCGTCAAATCAGACCCACGGAACCCCAAAGTGCCACGCAAGCCCTCAGCCATGCCCGGACGCCCTACCGAGCCTTGCGCCCCTCAACCGGCGCAGGGTAAGGCAGGATTCCGCCTCCATGGGGACATTGCGCCTCTGGAGTTCGCCTTTGTCGGCACCCGCCGCCGTCTGGTGGGCACCACCGTTCCGGAATCGGTTTACTTGAGGATGCAGAAGCACCCCGGCAGCATCAGCGGGTTCTTCGAGGATGCCGTGACCAATTTTGACGGCGACTTGCCCGCGCTGGTGGAAGCGGCTGTGCAGTTTGTGAAGCAGCGCAAGCTACGGGCGGTCACTGACCCAATTCGGAATGCCAATGGGCGGGTGTATTTCGAGACATTCGAGCGAATACAAGAGATCGAGAAGGCGCTGGTGACAGTGCGCGGGATGTCGAGAGCGAAAGTTATTTCGGGGCTTGTGTGGCTCCAATTGAGATTGAATCCATAAAACTACATCCGCACTGCTCAAATAGCCTCTATTGGCTGGATGTCAACCATTTCTACAGAAAGAAAGGTTTTTGATGAAGTATATATCAACAACATTAGGCTTTTCTATGGTTTTCCTGCCACTATTCATGCTTGTTTCTTGTGATTCGGCTGACCAAGAGCGGAATGCAAGGTATGAATCCCAAAAAGAAAAAACAAGAAGAGATTATAAAAATATGGATGAAAGTGTGCTTAATAGACCGTTGAATTCAGTTGAAGAGAAAAAACTAAACGAAATCGCTGATAAACATGCTCTAGATCTGGTCCCTCTTGTGGAACATCGAGAGTCATCAAATCATCAAAGCAACTTAAGGGATTTACCAATTGAGTCTCAACCGCTCATTCAACAAGTGGAAGCAATAAAAAACAAAATTTTAAGCGCACAATATTGTGAATATGATCATAGAAAAATCATTGAAAAGGCATATATGCCTATGGATGTTTTGATTAATGCAAAATGGATGCTCGAACAGGCTATTGTGAGGACAAGATTTGAACAAAAGGGATGGTACGGACCAAAAGGGAATGGAACAGAACTTGATAAAATATATCCAATTAGAACCAAAAAAGAGCGTCATGAATACTATACTGGATATTTTAAAAATAGAATTGTAGAGGAAGAAAAAATGCTTATTTGGGTGACTGCACTGATTCAACTCAATGATCATCCTACCACGACCACAGGGAAGCCGTAGCCATAACGAGTTGATTACAGTGAAGATGCCCAGCCTACTCCAATTGCCGAGGTTGATACGCACAAATCGCGCCTTCTCCTCATGGCTGTAATGCAGATCATTGACAATCCAATAGCGAAATAGAATCACCTCGGGGGGCGCTGTGGCGTGGCGTCCTCCGAGTGCCCTGGACATCTTGCCGAATCTGGTGCAAGACTTGTGAATGACCAATCAAGTCCATGGATCGGGGAAGGCAAAAAGTGCAGCTGCCTTCATCGTCTTCGCTGTCAGACAGGCACAGGAAGCCGAGGCTTTCGGTTTCTCCCGGAACGAATGCTGTCGCAATTTGAAGACCGCCCTTCACCAGTATTGGCAGCATCGAACAATGGGGCTGCATGGGCAAAACCAAAAGCATCTTGTCCCCCGGTCAAAAGCTGCAAAAGGGAAGCCTCTCAATGAGTGTGTTGTTGAACATGCCGTACCCCTGATGCTTATTGTCAATATATTGATGGAAATGACACCGCTCACTGAAAGGCGGGTTGCCAACCTTCTTAGAAAGTATTTTTGCGTAATGCTCGTTACTGAGGCTGAGCATTCAAAGCTTAATTCGAACGGATTACGTTCGACAATGCCAGAAGATTGGGACCGAAAGGATGTCCTTGCCAGGTATAAAGCCGTGGGTATCAAGCCCTCTTCGGGAGAGGATTAATGGCTTACTGGTGGGTATCCCAGAACAAAACCTTTGATCAGGACCGCATGGGCGGTTTCCTCTGGACTCCCCAGGTGGATCGAGGCGGGGCGTGTCCTCAGCATTGGCTTAACCTTTCTCTGGTGCGGAGAGGCGACACCCTTTTCTCATACGTTGGGCAGGGTATCTGCGCTGTGGTCCATGCGGATACAGATGCCAAGGAGAGCATGTTCCCAAAAGCGCGAACCCCCGTGGACTCTCATGGACATGACGACACCAGTTCCATAGGCTGGCTTGTGGATGTCACCTATCGCGTCCTTGTGCACAAGGTGGCTGTGGGTTCTCTTCTTCCAGAGCTACAACCGCTCCTGCCACGACACCACTCCCCGCTCAAGGCTAATGGGACCGGCGCATTGGGTTTCGTTTATGCTCTTCCCCCCCGAGCCGGAAGGCTGCTCTTGGAGAACTGTACCGCTGCCGAGGGGGCTGAATTCTTGACATCCAATCTATCACCAGAGGTAGATGTCCTGAGAGGCGTCCCCTTGGGTGAAACGGAGCGCCAGGCTCTTATCCAAAGCCGTCTTGGGCAGGGCAGGTTCCGTCAGGATGTAATGTCGTATTGGCGGGGGCACTGTGCCGTGACGGGGCTAGACCTTGAACCGCTCCTTCGGGCTTCCCACATCAAGCCGTGGAGGGATTCCAACGACACGGAAAGGATCGATCCGTTCAACGGTCTCCTGCTTGGACCAAGCTATGACGCAGCTTTCGACAGGGGGCTGATTTCCTTCGACAATTCTGGATCGATCATTGTTGGTCGTGCCCTATCGCGTGTGCGGTGTGGGCAGCTTGGGATTGATCCGGGCGCGAGGATCTCCCGCCTTCATGGCAATCACCTGCTTTACCTCGCCCATCACAGGGAATCGGTTTTCAATCCCAGAGAAGAAGGTGTCGCCGCTCTTGCTGTTGAATCTCAAGATAGGTTCGCCGAGTAGAATTTTGGATTTGCTCTTCCCAGGATGGAGGCACCAAAAATGAAAGAGGACATCCTTGAGCAGCTTGTCGATGACTACCTCCAGTTCAAGGGATACTTCACCAAGCACAACATCAAATTTCGCCCTGATGCTAGTCATAAGCATTTCGTCAGCAAGCAGGACTCCAACCACAGCGATATCGATGTCATCGGGATTAATCCAAGGCTGCATGGCATCCATCGCGTTTGCGCCGTCAGCTGCAAAAGCTGGCAAGCTGGGTTCGATGTGCGAGCGAAGCTGGATGAAATAACGGAGAACAAGATCCGTTCAGGGCGCGAATCCTGGCGCTTCTTCCGAGAACTCGTCCAGCCCAAATGGTCGGCGGCTTTCATTGACGCCGTTGAACGGGAGACGGGGAAGCGCGAATTCCTCTACGTCACTGCCGTTACCCGGATCAAGGGTGATGCGTCCCTTTGGGAGAACCACCCGCCCTTTGTGAAGGCGATGGAAGGCAACCCAGTGAAGCTCCTTTCCCTGGTCGAAATGCTGGAAGAATTTTCCGAGGGGATGGGGACAACTGTGATGTCGTCTCAATTTGGGCGCACAATCCAATTGATTCGCGCCAGCGGTGCTTCCATGGAATGGGGCAAGGCGGTGCCCCTAAAGGGGAGGCACGTCCCGGCATGACTGGGTTGAGCGCCACGCACCATGGCTGCATACGGCACGGGGTGATCTACGAGCCTAATCCCGCTTGCCTTGCTCGTTGCGTTTTTCTGGGCATGCAGGCATGATCTTCTTAAATGTCCAGAAATCAGCCTGTATTATTTCGATCCAGGATTCCTATGTCAGAGTCGGAGGCAAAGTGTTTGTAGAGTTCTTGGGATTTGAAATCCAAGCTGACCCCAACATTCCACCCTCGCTTCTTTTTGAGCGGCTTGAAAGATTGCCACCAGAGAAAATGCAGGATGTTGCCAAACAGCACTTTGTGCTTAAAACGAAACATGTTGATGGTGATAAATTTCGGAATAGCGTCCTGATCTCTGAACGATCTGGCAAAGAGCAATTTAAACTAAGTACAGTTGGGGGGAAACGCCTTTTGCAGCCAACCACGGGTGAAGATTCCAACCAGTGCAATTTTTTTATTTTCAACAAGACAAATTCACGTGGATTGTATCAAGAGCACCGTGGTTCTATCTCCTTAAGAGTGTTTGGTGAAATTCTAAATCATTATTACAATATATTAAGGAAAGAACTAGCAACGAAAGAAGCTGAAGCAAAAATTCCTGATCCTGATAAACGCACCAAGAAAATCAGCAACCTATTGAAAACAAAATATTGTCAACCTATGAAACTTATTCAAATAGTTTCGCATCGAACATTTTCCGAGCTGCTCGAATCGATGCAGACGGTTACATCACTAGAATTGGATGCTAATAGCTTAACAATTGCAAAAAATCCTTTCGTGAGCATGGAAAAGCATGTGCGGTCAAAGTCTCTAGTGTATGAATTTGAAAAGCTCATGCCAATGGGAAAAATTAAGCGGGCTATCAATCGAACCTTGGGTTTTGTATCGCCACGATGGGCAGTTGTCAAAGGTCGTGCAGCCTTAGGCGCGCCAACAAACGCATACTTTGGACAGAATTTTGAAAGATATGCAAAATTAGATTTCGACACTATTAGCCATGAAATGATAGTAGACATGGATTCATTTGAGACTACTAAATTGTTTGATAGGCTACACGCTTTTGGAAATAAAGATACGCGGATCGCAGGTTAGGCAAAAGGAGAGATTAATATGCTCAAAATGCCATTGATTATTACGTTAATTTGTGAAATATTTTTATTCCTAATATCACAAATTTTTCCTGATTCAATTATCAATCTATTCCCAATTTATAGAGATGGATTTAGAAGCTTGCTATTCTCCGGATTTTTGACGGTTGGTAGTTTTCTATTTGCAGTTCAGGCATTCATCATAATCCGTCTCAAGGAAAGTATTTTTGATCAAGATTGGTACCAAGAAGAGCATATCCAGGATGTCATTTTTCATGATGCCTGTATAGATGACTACCTGATTCAGCTCAAGAATTTAACGTCGTTGCTTTTCTTGTCGATACTCTTTTCGGTATTGACGGCGCTTATGCATCTAAGCATAGGGCTATATCCTAACTTCATTGCTTCTCTTTTGTGTATATCGTTATCATTCTTTTCTTTTTCATTGATTTTATTTACATTAATTCAAATCAAAGGCAATTTTGATTCCTGGCTAAAGGCATTGGATAAAATTTATCGAACAAAGTTACAAACCAAGGAGCTTGCCTATAGAAATAACATTAATAGCCCAACCAGCTAGACTGCGGTTAAATGTCCCACTCACAACCCGGGTACTCATGGGACCCTGCCTTGGTTGCCAAATTGTCAGCAAGAGAGTTTGGGATTTCCCTGCGAGGCTGTAGTAACCTGGATGTATGCCAATCGTAATGGAAGGACTTGAGCAGTTGACCCGCGAGGCGGTCGCCCACTACTGGAGGACCCTGACCAATCAGGGGGCGAGACAGCGAGAGAATGATGCTGATCGTGGAGGAAGGGCAGCGGTGACTGGCGGGAAGCAGATGGATGGTTTCTGTAAGGTCGTGAGGAAGCTTCTCGAAGATAATGGAATCAGGGGGAGTCAGATCTTTTTAGACTCAAAGCTGGAACTTCCTGGATATTTCAGACCGACAAAGAATTGGGATATGCTAGTCATTCACAATGGAACCCTGCTTGCCGCGATGGAGTTTAAATCCCAAAAGGGACCATCCTTTGGTAACAACTTCAATAATAGGACGGAAGAAGCGATTGGCACATCCCATGACCTATGGACTGCCTATCGGGAAGGTGCATTTGGGGACAGCCTGCGCCCATGGCTTGGATGGGTGATGCTTCTTGAGGATTGCCCAAAGTCAACAGCGCCTGTTTCAGTATCCGAGCCTCACTTTCCAGTGTTCCCGGAATTCCGTGGTGCATCCTATGCAAAGCGATATGAGTTACTATTGCGGAAAATGGTTCGAGAAAAGCTTTATGATGCCGCGACCCTTTTGATGGCATCAGCAGAAGGTGGCATCCAAGGGGATTACCGGGAACCCGCCGAGGATCTTATAATGAAGCGGTTCCTTGCAGGATTGGGTGGGCATGTCACGGCATATATCGCAGAAAAATAACGGAATTGGGCATCAGCCCCTTGGTCTTGAACCGGTCCTTTCTGAAGACGCCTATACCTATGGGCTTCGGTCGGATGGTGGGACGCATGGCGTTGTCCATACAAAGCCTCACATTGTAGATCTCATCCTGGATCTTGCAGGGTATTGCCCTGAGCGGAACCTATCTGCATTGCGTCTGCTCGAACCATCCTGCGGAGAGGGCGCATTTTTAATCCATGCGGTCGAGCGACTGCTCAAATCATCAAAGCTCTTCAAGGTATCGAGCAAAGATCTAAGTGCTGCAATATTAGCGTTTGATATTGACACAGAACATGTTGCGGAATCTCGTCGGAAGGTTGCAGATTTGGTCTGCCAGCACGGGGTGTCTCAGGATGAAGCCGTTCGCCTGGCGGAAGAATGGGTTCGTCAGGGGGACTTCCTTCTGGGGGCTGACCCCGGTCGGTTCGATGTGGTTGTGGGGAATCCTCCATACATTCGAATTGAAGAATTTTCGGCTGAACTACAAGCAGAATATCGGTCACGCTACTCAACTCTTTATGATCGCGCCGATCTATATGTTGCTTTTATTGAGAGAAGCCTTCGCCTTCTTAACCAAAAGGGCATTCTTTCATTCATCTGCGCGGATCGATGGACCTTAAATAAATACGGGGCTCCCTTACGGCGGTTCATTACTGATACTTTTCACGTCAGCACCTATATTGATCTCCATCAGGCTTCTCCTTTCGAATCGGAGGTAATCGCCTACCCATCTATCTTTGTCATAGGGCGGGAAGATCTCCATTCAAAGACCCTGGTCGCAAAAATGAAATCAGCCTCAAAGGAGGAATGTCTTTCATTGGGGAAATATTCAAGGGAAGACGGAGATTCGGTAGAGGGTGTCCAGATTGCTTTCTATGACTCATGGTTCATTGGCGAAGATCCCTGGGTATTGTCATCTCCTGGTCAACTTTCTGTTCTTCGCGATTTGGAATCTAAATTCCCTCTGATTGAAGATGATCCCTATACCTACATTCGGATCGGTGTAGCCACTGGAAACGATAGCATTTTTATTGTTCCAAAAGGTGTTGAAATCGAAGCGGATCGCCTTGTGCCTCTGGTGATGCGTGAAGACATGATCGATGGCAAAGTAATTAATAATTTCAGGTTCATTATTAATACTTTTGAAATCGACAAGGGTGTTATCGATTTGCAAGACTACCCAAAACTGATGAAATATTTCGAGTTACATGAGTCTGCACTAAAAAAGCGGCATGTTGCTAAAAAGTCCGAGAAGAATTGGTTTCGCACTATTGATCGGGTGTACCCAGAGATGGTTAAACGCCCAAAGCTTTTAATACCTGATATTGCTGGATCTAACGAAGCGGTTTTTGAATCAGGGCATTTCCTCCCACATCACAACCTGTATTATATTTTTTCTGAATCTTGGGATTTGGAAGTTCTTGGCGGGTTACTTAGTTCTAGGGTTGCGTTGTTTTTTGTTTGGTCCTACGCCGTCAAAATGCGTGGAGGGTATTTGCGGTTTCAAGCACAATATCTTCGAAGGATACGGGTTCCATCAATGAAATCTCTATCCGGAAGTTTGCAAAATGATATTCGCACAGCCTTCCGGCAGCGTGATTTTCAACGGCTCGATGATCTAGCGATGAGGGCATATGGCATAGAAGAATTGCCCCAATTCGATTTCGTGGATACTCGTAAGTAGGCTGGGCGGCTACGGCAGAAGAGGAAGATCCGTGAACGAATCGGCGGCGGTCAAGTCGGGTTCGTCCATCTGCCCTGGTACCTCAACCTCGATAGTTTCCAATTCCTCAGTCCATGCACTTGCCCACTCCTGATACGCGTACCCCTTGTCGCCTTCAACCCAAGTGTCCGAGCGACCGCTGATATAGGCTTCCTGGGCATCATGGATGGAATCGATAAACAGACCCGCTTCCCCCACAAGACCGTTGTAGTGCTCGATCAAGTTCTCCATGCGCTCGGAGGCTGCTGCGAGGAAAGTATTAATCCCTAGAACTTCAGCCCTGATTTGGTTAGAAGCCTCTGCCAAGGCTGACTCAATCAGATGTTTTTGTTTGAAGTGCGCGGCTGTCAATTTTTGCATGTTGTCTTCTCCGATTTATTAATTATTGCATGGAATTAGCCAAGTAACATTAAAATCATTATTTGCCATAATTGCAAATCGAGTTATCGAATCATCCCCAGACCAAGCCGGAGATACTCATGGAGCCGAGCCTTGGCTACCATTTGGCAAGCAAGGTCGTTGGGGATTTCCTGACGTGCGCGTAAAAGAAACTCACCCCACCTGTTCAGGTCATTTCCGCTGGTGTTTTCCCCAAGCAGCTTGAGTGCGAATAGCTCGACCTGGGCGGCGACCGGCAGACCCTCGATTGCCGCCACCAATCGGTCAAGCTCCGGACGCGGCTCGTACTTCAGGGTTACTTCAAGTGGTCCTCCAAGGTTTTTCCCTTCCTGGACAGCCTTAATTTCCGCAAGACGAATGATTACTTCAACTTGGTCAGCACTGATGGCATCAAGTCGATTCATCATTGTCACGGCTCCGGGATACCTCACTGTGACTCATCTGGCGCCTTGGATGGTGGTTATCCTTCAACCCGCCATGGCTATCGTCAGCCTGAGACTGCATTGCAGAGTCAGGACCCAGAGCGTCCGGTGTCCCGATTCGAATTCTGAGTGCTGGTTGCGTTCAGAAATTGCAAGCGTCCTGAAGGTAGGTCTGTTTCAGCTTGAAGAACTCGTGGGCGAGATAGATTCCATCAAGATCTGCACCACGAAAGCCTCTGCGTGATGCTGTCCGATGTGGGGTGAGGGTCGTCAAGGTCCTGGAGGCGATTGCCTTGTTGATCTCTGCCCCAAACTCATCGATGACGCAATGCTCCCGATCAACGCCCATCACGATTATGAAGTACGTGTACAAGTCTTCGGTTGAGATTGTCCTGCTCGCGCAGTCTTGGGGAACGAGATCGAGGATCTGACAAAAGCTGTCCAGGCACTGTCGGGCGAGGGCACGGGCTTCCTTCTTTTTGTGCATGGCGATCCCATACGGTGGTGCATCTCCTGTGGCGTCCCGCAGAACGTCCAGGATCTCACCCGGCAACCAGGGATAAGGGCAACCGGCAGTGTCAGTGCAGCGGGTGTTCCAGGACAGGTAGCCGCCCTTGTCCACGGTCATCATGTGCAGGACGAGGTAGGGGTCCAGGACGTAGTATGCGACCAAATGTACGGCAACCTCCCATAGGGTCTTCCACGCGCCCGGTCCTTTACAGAGGGGGGCGCAGCATCGAAGGTAGGTCATTGCACCCATGATCCGATCCCGCTCAGGGCGTAGATCGCAGACGAATGGTGTCAGGTCCCGAAAGATCTTCAACGCAGGTGCAAGGTCGCGTGGATCTAATACTGGCGGCTGTATCCAGGGAGATGCTCTGTAACTTCCAATGACCGCGCCGTTCGCGTCAAGCTTCAGAGTGCCAGGTGCTACCAGCATGGTCCTCGGTCCCAGCTTATGGTCCCATGGCACCTTCACGCCGTTTTCCATGGGGTGGCAGACGTGATGCTTCAGGGTGGAGATGTCGATGCTCGCTGGTAGCTCATAGATGAAGTGGCGACCGCCGCTGGGAGTATTGATATGTGGAAACTGAATGTCATGCGTCAAGCCGTAGGTGATCACCCTATTGACGGTGACCATGTCATCGCAGTCAATGGCTGCCATTCGGTTTCTGGGTAGATACCCGACGCCGCTGCCTTTGCTAAGCCATCGGACAACGAGATCCAGCCGCGAGTGCCCACGTTGATAATGAAGCTCCTCGAAATGGTCCCAGGACCGGGTGGGGAACTTGCTGGCGGGAACCAGTTCAAGGAAGACGCAGCCGTAAGATGCGATGCCCTCCAAGGCGGCGATGGTTGATTGGTCGAGCATCAGGACACAGCCGCAGGAGTAGCCGCGTTGATCAACCTATCGTTGTCATCCTTGTTACCTATATACCCCGCCCCTGTGCTGGTAATGAAGAGGGGGGGTGTCATTTTTGAAAAGGGCTGCATTCTCACGGAATGTGACAAACCACGGGCAGCGGCAGCGGCGGCGGGGCGCTGGAGCCAGACGGATTCTGATGTGTCCTCGGTGACGGCAATGAAGCCCTCTTCCAACAGGCGGGACACTATGAGCAGCAGGAACCTCCGCCGGTTCTCCAGGGCGGCAACGTCAGCCGGGAAGAGGCTATCAGCGATCTGGTCAAGGGTGCGGGGGCGGTGAATGAGCCAAGTGGCGCTGTCCTTGATCGTTTCTCTGACGATGGCTTCAAGGAGGGCGCTGGTACTGTGAGGCGAGTAATTGTCGTTGTGCATATTTTCTCCTGTTCGTGATGCGGCGGGCGCTGGGTTTCAGGACCTAAAATTCTTAGGTAGTGGAGCAAAGGCGGTCAGCCAGCCCAGGAGCATGGTTAGCCCCTGGATGGCTGCCGGTGGGGACCGTCAGAAACCGAAATCAGGTTCGGACGGGCAGAGCATGGGATGGGTGTCCCAGATGACGTTGCCAGCGGCATTCATCTCAATGAGGCAGTCCTGGAGCAGGTTCTCGAAATCGAGCAGATCCTTGATGCGCCGGGCGTGTTCATGGAAGTACCGAAGCAGGAGGGATGACAAGGGGCGTGGTTCAAGCAGCAGCCACGAGCGATCCTGCTGGATCTTGAAGCAGATCTCGGAGTAGAGAGAATCGTCAGAGGGACCATAGGTGTCGCAAGGCGCGGCAATGGTTTCAGGTTCGAGGTACTGGGACAGGGGTTCACAAAGGCACATAGAACCTCCTTGTAGCGGTCTGGTGACCGGCATGGATGGATGAGCGTCATACCCACCGACAGAGCCGGTTGGCTGGTTCGCGTTATCAGTTGGGTTGTATAAGGGGAGCTGTCTCCCGGTGGTCAGCGAGGGGCGGAGGGAACCTTCCTTTTCTCTGGAAGGTCCTTCCTCTCTCGGCTTGGGCGCTTCCCTTTGAAACGGACTCTAGAAATCCGAGTCAGGGCTGCCGTACTGAATACCTACACGGTCGCCGCCGTGGGCAGGTGATGATCCGGTGATGACCGGGTGCCGCCGCCAAGCCGACTTGGGGAGGCGTTGAGAACTTGGGAGGGGAGGGCTTGGATATCTCGCATGGTTGAATAACTCCTTCAAAATTGAAATACCTGTTAGGGCTTACGCTCTTTCAGAGCGTTTCGCCCAAATTCACTGAGGGCGCGCCGCTGCGAAGCAGTTGGCGAATGAGCCCCTGCTGCTGCTGACCACGCCGCCAGCAGGCCGTGTGGAAAGCTTG
>Ga0316229_1002805_pt1 | contig 14480 bp, 13 predicted proteins | sample TBH18023metaG_FD_206011 | JGI IMG/M metagenome (GOLD analysis project Ga0316229, IMG submission 206011) | Freshwater microbial communities from Trout Bog Lake, Wisconsin, USA - TBH18023 | ecosystem: Environmental > Aquatic > Freshwater > Lake > Hypolimnion/Profundal zone | place: USA: Wisconsin...
AATCTCTCCGTGCAAGACTTAAAGCAGCGAACATAGCATGAACAAACTAATCACAACCCTAAAATCAAAACAGGTGCAGTGGGCAATCGTTATTGCCATACTCTCAGTATTGCAGGGCTTCGTCATGGAGCTATCCCTAACTCCTATCCATCAAATGATAGTGGGTTGTATAATTTCTGTGGTCGTAGTGTTACTACGATTTATTGAAACACCACAAGGAAACTAAAATGCAAGAAGTAAAAATATCAGTACAAACCCTTAATGCAATCATGGCATACCTTGGAACAAAGCCGTTTCAAGAAGTCTTTCAAATCATCGAGTTGGTAAATAAAGAAGTGCAAGCCCAACAACCTGCACCCGCCGCCACTACTCCTGCCCCTGCTGAAACCACAGCAAGCTAATCATGTATGGAATTTCCGCTTTTGCTCAGTCACCCTACGCTGCGCTGGGCGGGAACTATTATCCCTTATCAATAACTGAAGCCATCACTTCAGCGGATTCCTACGTCGATACTGCGGCGTTCTTAGCTTCCATAACAGAGGCTTTAACGTCCAACAACGTGGACTCCGAATACGCCGTTTTCTACGAAGGCGTGGTTGAAGGTTTAACCCCCGCCGATTCAAGCACCCAAACATCCACGTTCTCAGAATCTTTGACTGAGGCGCTTACCTCGGCTGACGCCTACGTTGCAAATGCCCAGTTCCCTCTCTCAATTAGCGAAGCCGTAACCAGTGCGGACACACCAAGCATAGCCGCCCAGTTCAACGTAACCCAAACAGAAAACATCGGCGTTGCTGACGCCAGCACGCAGATCAGTGCTTTCTTAGAATCCATCAGTGAGAATCTCTCACCTGCCGACACACAGCTCTTCACCGCCCAGTTCCAAGAGGCGATCACAGAGGCAATAACTTCTGGCAACACAGATTCAGAACAAGACGTCTTTTACTTTGGGATTGTGGAGGCTATTACCTCCGATGAGCAGCAGACCATTGGCTCCGCTTACTTCTTTACACAAACTGAGAACATCACATCAGGCGACAGCCAACAAGCACCATTTGTATTTCCCTTTAACATCACTGAGTCGCTCACATCTGCTGACACAGAAACCCTCACAGCCCAGTTCCAAGAGGCAGTTACGGAAGCAATTATCAATGCGGACTCAAATGTTACAGGTGGTTGGAATACCATAGACGACACGCAAAATGCGCAGTGGGGCGGCATTGTCGTTACAATTACAGGATGGGGAATTCCGGGCGACTTTATGTTTGGCGGCGCGCCAATTGCCGGTGAACTGATCAACAAAACAACCGAGAATCAACCTGTTGGCGTAACTCCAATTGTTGTTTGGCAAGACATCGTGGACACCAACACACCCGGCTGGACATTTATAGACGATACTCAATAAGGACAAATCATGTCAAGTACATACTCACCAGACCTACGCATCCAGTTATTGGGTCCCGGCGACCAAGCAGGCACATGGGGTAACACAACCAACACAAACCTGGGCGGTATCATTGAGAACGCCATTGCCGGGGTACAGGTCGTAACTGTAAACTCAACTGCACAAGCGCTCACCTATTTGTACGGCGCAGTGGATCAAGCACAGGGCGCAGCCCTTGTACTGCAGACAGGATCAGTTTCTAGCGCGTTTAGCATCTTTACCCCTACTGCGGCGTCTAAGATGTATATAGTAAATAACCAAACCAGTTGGACAGCTACGTTTTATGCAAGTACAGTCCTTGGCAACACAACGCCTGCGGGGACCGGAATCGCTATACCTGCTGGGCAGACAGCCACAATCTGGACAGACGGCACGAACTTTTATACACAAAACACGTACTTACCTGGTGCTGTAACAACTGGGGGCGCGCTCACTGTCGGCGGTATCGCGTCAGCTACTTCATTCTCCGGAGCAGGCACAGGACTCACAGGTACAGCAACCAGCCTCTCGATTGGCGGTACGGCAGCAACAGCCACAAACGCGACCAATGCAACGAATGCTACGAACGCGACCAATGCAACGTATGCAACAAATCCTGCATCTGGCGGCTCGTTTATAACCTCAAGCAATATTGGCAGCCAATCGGTCAGTTATGCAAGTTCAGCAGGATCAGCAAGCACAGCGAGCACAGCCAGTAATGTGTCTGGCGGATATGTAGTTTCTGTCAATGGTGCACAAGGATCTGTGTCTTTAGCTCAACTGGGCTTTACAGGTTCTTCGCTTGTTAATCCCGGCTACTACTATTTGCCAGGCGGGTTGCTTATTCAGTGGGGATCGAACTTAAGTTTTGCTACGCAGAGTTTCCCGGTTTCTTTTCCTAACGGTATCTTGGTTGCGACAGCAGTTCGTTATTCTGGTAGCGGGTCAATCGGTGAGTTTGGCGTAACGTACACGAACAGCACAATAACGCCTGGAACAAACAGCAACACAGGTCCTTGGTCATACATTGCAATAGGACACTAATTGGAACCCATAAGCATTTGCCTCGGTGTACTCTCTGCTGTCAAGCAGGGCGTAGCCATGTACAAAGAGTTCAAATCCACCGGCAAAGAAGCTTATGGGGTGATGCAGGAAATTTCGACAGGGCTTGGGTCATTCTTTGAGCACCAAGAAAAAGCACATGAAGAAATAAAAGAAAAGGAAAAGAATCCGCCCAGGGGTAAGTCCATACAAGCCCAAGCACTTGAGAATATCTTAGCCCGCAAGCAATTGCAACAAGCCGAGTATGACCTGCGCCAAACTTTGATCTACGATACACCCCCAGAACTGGGCGCAATGTGGGAAGAGTTTCAAAAAGAAAGGGCTAAGCTAACGGCAGACAAAGCCAAGTTTGACGCAGCTCAAAAAAAAAGGACGAGAGAGAGGCAAGAGAGGCTGCTAAGGCAAAGGAAGAATTCAATTTCAAGCTTGCTATTTGTATTGCCGTCTTGGTTTTTTCTCTTACCTGCGTCGGATTGATGTACTACATCAGGATGGATTATTTACAGGCTTTGCAAGGTGACAAAGCGCATATAGAGTTTAAGAGAAAGTTTAAGCAAAATTCTGTAGAAATGGAATGTTATGAAATTTTTCGTGAGACTGGGTATCTTCCTATGTATTGCCCTAGCCAGTAGCTGTGACGACCGCTACAGATACCATTGCCAAGACCCAAAACACTGGAGTGATGATGACTGCAAACCGCCCTTCTGCGTCGCCGCGCAAAACTGTCCCGAGTATTTTGCAAAACCTGCTAACGCGAAAACCCAAGACAACTGAACAGCTTAATGCTGAGACAAACCGGTTTGTTATACGGATGTTTAGCATCGCCTTGGTTTTTATCGTAACGCTTTTTGGTTATAGTATTGTCTTTACGGAGCAACCCCTTTTTAACGAAGCCCCTGCGGATAAGCAAATCTTTGCAGTACTTACTCTAGTTGCAGGGCAACTGCTCCAGATACTGGCTAACTATATCTCTAAAGGAAGCACTACACCACCTTCCACTTTTAACCATTGCCCGCCAATGGCGTCTACAATCAAGCAAGAAGAAAAGCTAATCACCGCGCTGGAGGCTAAGCCTGCAGCTCCCGCAACACCAAAGCCATCCCCCTTTGGCAACCCTAACGACAGACCTGCAATATGAATTATTTAATAGCGCTTATAGTATCTTTATGCTCCATTATTGGATCATATTTTTACGGACATCATAATGGCTATGCAGAATCTCAAACTGAGATGATTGAAAAAATTGCAGAAAGTAACGCCAAAGCGCGGGAAACTGAAAATAAATTAAACAACCAAGTCGCCGAATTATCCACTCAACTCCAACAGGTGCAAGATGATGCTAAAAAACAAATTGCTAAGCGCGACGCTGATATTGCTACTGGCAAGCTGCAGCTCTTTGTCAGGACCAAAACCCCAGTATGTCCCTCCACAAATGCCCCCGCTACCGGCGGATCTGACACCGCAACAGCCCAACTTGACCCAGCGTTTGCTCAATCTGTTGTCGCCATCACAGACGACGGGGACACCGCAATCAGGAAACTCAACGCGTGCATCGCAACCTACAACCAAGTAAAGGATATGATTAATGGACGCACAACAACTCGCTGAAGCAGCTAAGATAGATCTTGCCCACGCTGAGGCGCTCATGCCTGGCATGGAGGCTGCCATACAATATGCGGAGCTCAACACCCCTGCGCGTTTGGCTGCTTTTATTGCACAGTGCGGACATGAGTCGGGTGGCTTTAAGTATTTTGAAGAGAACTTGAATTACAAAGCCGAGTCCCTTATACAGACCTGGCCCACCCATTTCAATGAGGAGAACGCTAATGAATACGCGCACAACCCAGAAAAAATCGCGAACAGGGCGTACGCCAACCGCGGCGGAAATGGAGATGAAGAATCGGGTGATGGCTGGGCAAATCGAGGCAGAGGCGCGATCCAGCTTACCTTTAAAAACAACTACGAGGAATGTTCCCGTGACCTGGGATTCGATTTCGTATCAAATCCTGATGCTGTCTCAACGCCTGAAGGCGCGCTACTTACTGCCGCTTGGTTCTGGAAAAAGAACAACTTAAACCACCACGTTGATAATAATGACTTTGTTGGATTGACGAAAGCCATAAATGGTGGGACAATAGGGCTCGAGGATCGCATGGCCCGCTTTAACCATGCTATGTCTGTTTATGCGTAAATGAGGTCTTCGTGGCGTTAACCAAATTACAGTTCAGACCCGGTGTAAACCGTGAAGCAACATCCCTTGCTAACGAAGGTGGCTGGTTTGACTGCGACAATATTAGGTTTCGCTCAGGTTACCCAGAAAAGCTAGGCGGGTGGGTTGCCGATACCGGGCAGACAACATCTGCGCTGCAACCCCCAGCAAATCCAAGTGGTTACTATCCGCCATCTTTTTGGGGGGTTTGCCGTAATCTGTGGGCATGGCTGAACTTAGCAGGCTATAACTTACTAGGGCTCGGTACTAATCTAAAGTACTACGTACAAAACGGTCAAGGCGGCGCGTTCAATGACATCACGCCTATACGCTATACATCATCCGGGTTTGCTACATTTGTAGTAACCGCCAAGACTGCATCCACAACCACCGTTACGGTGACCGATGTAGGTAATGGTTCACAAGCCAACGACTTTGTAGCTTTTAGTGGTATTACAACCACATCAGACTCGGTCATTAATTTGACCAACGCACTGGATAATGAGTTTCAAATTCAATCAGTTAACGGCTCTACTTACACCATTATCTTAAATCTTGTCGCGTCTACCGCAATTGGCAGCTCGATTACTACGACAGGCACAGTGGTAGCGAATTACCAGTTAACCACAGGATCTGATATTTACACCCAGGCGCTGGGTTGGAGTGCAGGCGGATGGGGTGGCGGTATTGCATCGCCTCTTTACACAAACCTAACCAGTTCTCTTGCGGCGGTTCCTTATACAGTTCTTGGGTCTGCGCTCTCTGTTTCTGCTACAACGATTACGGTCGCCTCTACATCTGGGTTTGCGTCAAGCGGGTCGCTCTACATTGGCACAGAAATTATTACTTATACAGGCGTGACAAGCACGACCTTTACAGGGTGCACTCGCGGTACAGGCAGCACAACAGCTAGTAGTTATGCCATTTGCACAGGCGCGGCGCAGTACGTCACAGGCGTCACAATCAATGTGGCGTCCACCGCTTCCTTTACTTCTAGCGGCACAGTTGTTATTGGCAACGAGCTAATTGGTTATACCGGCAAGACAAGCACAACTTTAACTGGCGCAACCAGGGTCATACAGGGCTCTCCTTACGCACACAACAACGGCACACTTGTTTACCAGTACTTAACAACCGATACAGGTTGGGGCAGCACTGCTTCGCAGGGTATTGGCGTGCAGCTTCGCCTTTGGTCATCTGCCAATTACGGTCAAAACTTAGTTATCAACCCTGCAGGTGGGGCAATGTACTACTGGGTAGTGGACAGCAACCCTTCTATTTATTACCGCGCCCAGGTTTTAAGTCACACCAATAGCAACACTCAGGACGGCATAGCGTACTGGCAAACAGACACAAGCTGCCCAAGCTTGGTCAACTACGTTATGGTGTCGGATGCTTCAAACTTTGTGATTGCGTTTGGCTGTAACGATCCGTCTGGCACAGTGACCACGACGGCGCTTGATCCGCTTTTGGTACGTTGGTCTGATCAACAAAACATTTTGACTTGGCTGCCAAGTCTTACCAACCAAGCGGGTAGCTACCGCTTGTCTCAAGGTTCACAAATTGTGACCGCTATTCAGACACGTCAAGAGATTTTGATCTTTACGGACTCGGCTGTATACAACATGCAGTACCTTGGACCGCCCTATGTTTGGGGCTTTCAGATCATGGGGGACAGCATCTCCATCATGGGTCCCAATGCGGTTGCGACTGTCAACAACATCACCTACTGGATGGGTTACAACAAGTTCTATGTTTATACCGGTACGGTGTCTACGCTTCCCTGCGCAGTGCGTCAATACATTTTTGACAACATTAACTTGACCCAGTCTGCGCAGGTCTATGCAGGTACGAACGAAGCGTACAACGAGATCTGGTGGTTCTACCCATCCATTACTGGTACAAACCCTGATGGCTCACAAGGCTCTGGCACAACCGCCAACCCCAACAACATCATGGACCGCTATGTGGTCTACAACTATTTAGATCAGACTTGGTACTACGGCGGCATGAATCGCTCCTCTTGGCTTTACAGCCCACTGCGTCAAACACCTGTTGCAACGCCTTACGGACAAACATCTACTGGCGCTAACTACGGCGGACTGCTGGTGTATCACGAAAATGGTGTTGATGATGGCGTCACTAACCCACCTTCTCCTATTAATTCTTACGTCCAAAGTTCTGATTTTGATATTGGGGATGGTAATAATTTTGGTTTTGTTTGGCGTTGTGTTCCTGATATAAATTTCACGGGCTCAACTGTCAATCAGCCAAGCGTTAAAATGACGTTCCTGCCCAGGCAGTTTTCGGGTTCTATGTACGGGGTCAGCAATGATCCTACGATTGCAAGCGCGCAAGACTATACGCTCAAGCGGGAATATGTGATTCAGCAGTTTACACCCCAGGTGTATATACGGGCACGAGGAAGACAAATGGCGATGGTCATTGGCTCAGACGCAGTTGGCGTGGCTTGGCAATCGGGTACCAATCGGTTAGATATTCGTCCTGACGGAAGAAGATAATGGCACAAACAAATTCAGTACAACCAAGACTACCGGCTGCGCCTGTGCAGTACGATCAGCAGTTCATGCAGCAGGTCCTGAATATTATGCGTCTGTACTTTAGCCAGTTAGATAACGCAGCGCCTATACAAGCGGCGTCTCAAAATATCGGTACAACAAAGGTCGTATCTGGGCTAAACTTCAGTCAGCCAACTCCCAATTCAAATCCGGTTACGTACGAAGCCAGTTTGCCAACACAAGCTGATTTGTCCAATCTTCGCAAAGGCGATGTATATTACGATACAAGCGCCAGCAACGTTTTAAAAATAAAGGTTTAAGGAGCTGCTATGAGTTTTTGGAATAACATGTCTTTTGGTGAGAAGCTGCTAGGTATAGCGGCTCTTGGTACTGGTGTTGGCGAACTTGCAGCCGGTGGCAATATGTTTGCAGGCATGGGTTTAGACAGTGGTCTGGGCGGTATTGGCGGCGCTATTGACTCCGGAGCGCAAGCTATTGGTAGCGGTATTTCAGGTTTAATCCCTGGAAGTAGTAGTGGCGCCGCTGCTGCAAGCACAGCTCCTGTTACAAGTTCTGGAAGTACGCTACCCAGCTGGCTCCAGACAGGCGCAACACCCCAGGCAACAACCGTTGACTTAGCCGCAAACCCTCCTGCTAATGCGCCTTCTGGAATGTTATCGCGTTTCACAAATCCTGCAAATACATGGAGCAATGGCTATGGTATGGGGCTTGCTGGACAAGCGCTTGTCGGTGGTACAGGATTAGGTCTTGCTAATGCGGCTATTCAAGCATCTGACAAAAAATACGGCACCCCCGGCATCCAACCCTATACAGGTGTAGGCAGCAACTTGACCGGGGCACAAGGTGTTCCCTATTTGCGCAACATGGCAGTTGGCGGCATGGTAAATACTCCAAACGTACCTATGTCACACAATGTGACTCCTGCTTATGCGACAGCGCAGAATATGCCAATGCCTCAGCCTGTAATGAATTTTAAAGAAGGCGGTATCTCAGATCTAGGTAGTTACTCTGATGGCGGTCGTATGCTCAAAGGTCCTGGCGACGGCATGTCTGACTCCATTCCCGCAACTATTAACGACAAACAACCCGCACGCTTAGCCAATGATGAGTTTGTTGTACCTGCTGATGTCGTGTCCCACCTCGGTAACGGCTCGTCCGATGCAGGCGCTAAGAAACTTTACAGTATGATGGACAGAGTTAGGCGCGCCAGAACAGGCAGTCCCAAACAAGCCAAAGCTATTCACCCCGATAGGTATATGCCAGGATGAGCCATACATTAATCGCAAAACACGAATTGTTTAAAGACAACGTAGCGGATGCTGCGGTGCTTATTGCTATGCACTGGAAAGAAATGTACGGGCCTGAAGGTCTTCGTGCAAATTTTGGCGGTATATCGGATACCGAAGCCGTGGGTGGCTTCAAATATTTTACGCTTAGAGATGAATCTAATGTGCTTGCCGGACACTTGGGAATGATGTTAATCAATACGCCCTATTACAACAAGACGATTGCAATGGATATTTTTTATTATGTACTACCCGAGTACAGAGGTTCATTTGCAATATGTAAGCTATTAAAGTTTGGTGCACAAGTACTTAAAAATATGGGCGTCCAACAAATTAATGTAAGTCATCCAGAGCATAAAGATTTGGGTGTAGTCCTTAAACGCGCAGGCTTTCATAAGTCTAGTGACATGTATACCTTTGGAGAATAAAAATGGGTGGATTATGTGGTAGCGGAGGTGGTGGCGGCTCGCCAGCAGCAACAAGTCAAACAGTAACGACGTCAAACATCGCGCCATGGGCGCAGGCAGGCGTTACGCAATTGACACAAGCAGGTTTACAAGACGTATTTCATAATTACGATCCGACAACAGGCGTCTTAGGTGCGCAGTCTGGGTATACGCCTTTTAACGCCAATACTGCACAACAAGTAAACGCAAACGGTCAACCTGTAAATCAGGGAATGGCTAATGCTTACAACGCTGCTCAAAGTACAACTGCAGGCTTTACGCCTTTGCAACAACAATCTTATCAAGCCGCAGGTAATATGCAGGCGCCAAGTCAGTACAACGCTGCTACAGGGCTGAATCAAATTGCGGGCATGGGCAACCTTGGTACTACTCAAGGTGCAAACTTATACGGACAAATGGGCGCACAAGCTGGAGCCAGCTACGGACAGAATGCGCAAAATCCAAATGCCGTTGCAAGCTACATGAATCCGTATTTGCAAAATGCGTTGGCGCCGTCTTTAGGGATTCTTAATCAGCAGTACGGTATGCAGCAAGCCCTTAACCAAGGCGCGGCTACACAGGCAGGCGCTTTTGGTGGCAGCCGTGGAATGCTTCAAAACCAACTGAACCAACAAAATCAATTGTTGGCAACAAACCAACTGGTTGGTAATGCGTATAACCAGGCATACAACACTGCTAACACCAATATGCAAAACGCAGCAACTTTGGGTATCCAAGGTGCACAAGCAGGTTTAGCGGGTATTGGCGCACAACAAGCAGGTTACAACGCCGCAGGCGCAGCAGGTACTAATTTGGCTAATATTGGTACACAGCAATTAGGCGCACAGCAAAGTATTGCCGGTTTGCAAAATGCGTACGGCGCTCAGCAGCAACAGCAACAACAAAACTTGCTCAACGCTGCCAATCAAAACTACAGCACAATGCAAGCGTATCCTATTCAACAGCTTCAGCAGTTGGAAGGTTTATACACTGGCGCGCCGACAACAACGTCTACTGCAAACTATCAAGCAGCTCCAAGCACTTTGTCGCAAGTTGCCGGTCTTGGCATGGCAGGATACGGCTTAAGCCAATTAGGCACCGGCAAGAAAGCGGGTGGTGTTATTAAAGAAGGGGGTATTGACAAGCTCCCCGCTAAAAACCTTGAGAATTTTAAAGAAGGCGGTATTACTGGCGGTCGCATGGAAGATGATGTGCGGCGCTTTGATGTTGCAGGTTCCGTTAAAGGAACAGGCGCTTCCAATTCGGATGATAGTGGGACTTTTACTGCTGTTGATTATTCTTTGGGCACCCAAGATCCGCGTTTGTACAGGGACAGCAGACTTAATCCGGCTCAAAAATTTAGCCCCACACAACTTCAATTACTCGAACAAAGTCCGGGTTCTGGCGCAAGTCTGACAGGCTATCCAAACGTCAATTCGGGGGCAGTTCTTGGGGGACAACAATACCCTAAGCTAAGCCAAGGCGTATTAGCTCAGTTCTTACAAGCCCAACAAAAATTGCCTGACGCAAGCCCCGCTGCAACTGGTACTACTAGCATGGACAACGTCGCTGCTGCAGATACAAACCCATCTGCTACAGGTGCGCCTCCCACACCTTATAAGCCGCCACAAGTTGGCATACCTTCTCTATTGTCAACAAACTCAATGACTCCAGAGCAAGCTAAACAAGCAAGCTTACAATTCTATAACCCCGCAGATTCACAAAAAGCATGGGACGCGGAAAAAGCAGGCTTGCAGCAAGACATCTTAAATAATAAAGCAGCTAGGCAGGAGATGTACAAAAACCGTCCTATCCTTGGTAAGAAACAAGAAGAGTTGTTGGACAAAGCAGAATCCAAAGACAATCAAAAACTTGCAGACTTAAGAGCCTCTAGTTGGCTTGAAGCCGGTTTAGCTGTTCTTGGTGGCACATCTCCAAACGGATTTGTTAATTTAGCCAACTCCAAAGAGGGACTTAAATCATATAAAGAAGGCCTTAAAGATTTGGATAAGGCTAAAGATGCTAGGGATCAAGCACGCGGGCATATTGAAGACATGCGTAACGCGCAGCTCATTGGTGACCAAAATGCTGAACAAACAGCAAACGAAAATTTCTCTGATAAGCTGCATACGTACAACATGCACTTGTTAAATGCTCACGATAATATGTCTGGTATTTCTGCTGGGCTATCATCGAGCATCTTTGGTAGAGGTCAAGATATAGCAGCCGCCAATGCGCGAGCTAACTTAAGTGCTGCGACTGAAGTTGCTAAAACAAATGCGCTACTTCAACAACCTCCAGAGCAAATTCGTTCAGCCCTTTATTTGGGTAACGGCGACGCAATGAAAGGTATTAACATGTTGCAAGAAGCTACGCGAGACAAGACAGGCGTTGGGCTCGTGACTGCCTTGGAAGGAATTAACACAAAACGTGAAGCGGCAATGCAGCCTCCGATTACAATGCAACAGCTGCTGGATGAAATCAGACAATACCAATCAACAACCGGTATAGGTGCCTTGGCTGCAGGGCAAAACAACGCAGCAGCGCCAAAGCCAGTGTCAACTGGTTGGGGTAAGTATCAACAAGTTACGGGTCCTTAAAACATCATGCCACTTTATCGCATACAAGCACCGGACGGTAAGTCGTATCAAATCGAAGGACCTCCCGGTGCTTCGCAACAAGATGTTATTGCTGCGGTTCTAAGCCAAAACCCCAATGCAGGTGTTGCGCCATCCGCTAGACCTACTGGCGGAATCATGAGCGGCTTCGGTTCAGGACTTGAATCCCTTTTGTCTAGTGGACGTACAGGATTAGGTGCCGCATTTGGTAATGCTAATGAAGCTGCCCAAGCAGGATTAGAGCGTCAAGAAGAAATTGGCAAAAAGTATCTGCCCTCAACAGACTTTGAAAAGGTAGAAGACATTTACCACAAGCGGGGAATATTCCCTGCTGCATGGGAAGCAGTTAAGCAAGCTCCCGCCGCTATAGCGGAACAAGCGCCTAATATTGGCGCAACGCTTGGAGGTGCACGACTTGGGGCTATGGCTGGCTCTGCAGTTGCTCCCGGTGTAGGCACAGTTGTTGGCGGGCTTTTAGGAGCAGCTGTACCTTCTTTGCTCCAACAGTTTGGCGGTAACGTAGAACGTCAAGCGCAAGAACAACAAAATGCTGGACAACCACTAGATATTAACACTGGGCGTGCATTTGCTGCCGCTGTTCCACAAGCCGCGCTGGATGTAGCATCTGAAGCCATACCCCTTGGCGGATCGCTAGTCAGCAAGTTGACTGGCATTCCTCTTAATGCGCTGACCAAAGGCGGTGCAGGCGTCAAACGCTTAGCAGATGAGAGTTTATTAAAGACTCTAGCCAAAGGCACTGCAACTGGTGCGCTTGCTGAAATTCCCACAGAAGTTGCCCAGCAAATGCTGGAGCGTGCACAAGCAGGGTTATCCCTAACAGATGCCGATGCGCTTAAAGAGTACGGGCAAACCGCTTATCAAGTAGGACTCCTTGCACCGCTTGGCGCGGCAGGTAGATTGTCTGAACGCTCGGAAGCTAGAGCAAACCTTGCTGCACAACAGCAGCAACAACAACAAGCACAAGTCCCGCCTGAACAAGAACAACTATTACAGCTTGGCTATACACCACCAACACCTCCCGCTGCAACAAGCGAGTTAGGAACCGCGCCTAGTGTCTTAGACATGATGGACGAGCACAAAGAACTACGTGATCAACACAACTCACTTACCGATCAGATTGCTGCGGCAGGTGCAGCTAACGATCATGAAACTACAAATCAACTGGTTCAACAGCACGCAGCTGTTGGCAAACGGATTGACAGCTTAGCAAAACAAATTGCTATGGCGGGAGGCATTGCGCCCACTACCGAGCAGATGAAATCTGAGGCAACAGATACGCCTGAAAAGATTCTTGCGTTGGCGCAGAACCAAGTAGCGGCTATTGATAAACAGATTGAGTATCACCAAGACGCATTAAGAAAAGCCACAGATAAAAACGTTCAAGATTACGCAGCTGTTCCTGCAATCACGGCAAAAATTCAAGACTTAGTTACGCAGAAGAACCAGTTGCTTGACGACATTAAGAACCGTCAACACGTCGTAAACACAGCGGCTACGCCTAAAGGCGAGACGGTTGATATGTTTGGTAGACCTGAACAGCCTGCAGCTTTAGCACTTGAACAAGTATCTGCATTACAACCAGAAGACAACCAAACTGGGGATCTGTTCTCCCAAGAGAACATGCGTAAGAACCAAGTCAGAAATTCTGCCTACGATTTAAGTCAAGCCGTCAAAGGTACTACAGATCAAGATGTCGCCAACGCGTTTGCGCTTGGTATGTCTAATCCTAAACCCGCTAGTTTTAGACCTGAGGGTTTGCGTGCTGAGATCACACCTACTGAAAAAGAAGCTGAGGTTATTCCTGACAATTCTTTGCACGCAAAAGCTACCGAAGCAGCACGCCAACTGTCTGAAGAACGTCTTGAGTTACCCGGACGTAAAAGATCTTTAAGCGCCACCAACGAACAGTTTGACGCCGCAGATGAGCAAATGACTGCGCTTAAAAACTCAATTGAAAAGCCACAAGGTAACTCAGCTAAGTCTGTAGTTGAGCAAATGCAAGAGTTGGGGCAAGCGCACGACGCTATTCAAAATCAACTGAACGCAGGCAAAGCGTCTTTAACCACCGCAGAAAAAGCGCAGTTGTTAAACTCGCAACTAGGTAAAGGAAAGCCACCTGCTCCACGTCCAATGACGGACATGGAGAAAAATAAACTTAAAAAAGAACAAGCAAAGATACTTGCTTCATACAACAAGCTCTTGACCAAGGTTACAGAAACCAGAGATCAAATAGAAAACCTGCGCAGAAGTCTGTACACCACAAAAGAAGTAGAAGCACAGGGCGTAACAGAAGAACGTCAACGCAAGTCTTTAATTAAAGCGCCTACAGAAAAGCAAGCCGAAGAAGGAATAAAAGGACGTGCTGTTAAATCACGTGCAGTTCAAACTGCGGCGCGTATTAATCGTGGTGACGTAGCCAAAGAAGCGGCTGCTTCTGATTTGATGCGCGGCATTGCGCACGCCAACGGTGTAGAGTCTGACGAGTATCAAAAGTTTATGGCAGACCGCAATAAAGAAATTGCGAAGCTTAAAAAGAAAGATCCACAAGCCGCTAGTAGCTTACGTGCGCAGACTACTTATGATGCTTACGAAAAAGCAATTGAGTTAGGCGAAAAAACAAAGAACTATCAAGAAGCATTAAACCATGCAGTTGAGCGCATGCAAAAAGCGTTGGCTGAGAGTGGTACGACACAAACAGTTGCGTCTAAGCGCACAGCACAAGAAACACGTAAAGTGTCTTCAGCCAAAAAAGAAGAACGTACAGGCTCACCTGAAAGCCGCGCCGCTTCTAATGCGCGCAATGAATTTATAGCAGGGACACGTGCTACACCTGAGCAGATAAGGCATTTACAAAGCGCTCCTGAGAATGAAGAAG
>Ga0316229_1002831_pt1 | contig 14413 bp, 13 predicted proteins | sample TBH18023metaG_FD_206011 | JGI IMG/M metagenome (GOLD analysis project Ga0316229, IMG submission 206011) | Freshwater microbial communities from Trout Bog Lake, Wisconsin, USA - TBH18023 | ecosystem: Environmental > Aquatic > Freshwater > Lake > Hypolimnion/Profundal zone | place: USA: Wisconsin...
ATACTTTACCCGCGCGGCCTGATGCAATTCCTCGTTCAACTCGATGCTGATGATTTTTTTGAAGTTTTCCATTTGGGCATCGATCATCTCGCCGCAAAAAGTCCCGGTCTCAACCAGAATTTTGGCGCCGGTCTCCCGGCCGATGCGCGTCACGAGAGCCTGCTTCTGCGCGGTGGTCGCCGGCGGCGGCGGCCACCCAAAAATCGCCCGGCTGGTTTTAAGCATCAAGTTGCGCATTGAATTAAATTATCTGTGGCCGCCAACGCGTTCGTCAATGGGAAATCGCGGCATAAACTCACGGCTGTTTTGCCGGGGCCGGGACGCGCCGATACATGACCAGGTTGTATTTCTGGTTGGACTGGTTCTGATAATAGTGCGGAAAAACCCGGTTCAGCCAGGCGATGGTGAACTTGTTTTCCAGCGTGTAGCTTTCGCCGGTGGCCGCCCAGTCGCCGCCGAGCTTGTCGCGGACGGTGGCGAACCAGTCGGGATTGATGAGCAGGCAGTTGATTGTGCGGGCCTCCGGCGGTTCAAAATGATAGTAGTAATAATAGGCCGTCACGTCGAGCTTGTGCAAAGGATAAAAGGCCTGCCAATCCGCCATCACCACATCCCCCGGGCGGACTGTCCGCTCCACAAACTGTTCCACCTTGGAATAATCCCGCCCGGCCCGGTCGGTGGACTCCAGCCCCAGCCGCAGCCCCAGCCCCAGCGTGAAGATGACCAGCGCCAGCGCCGTCAGGCAAATGTTCCGCGTCCGCACCGGGAAAAGTTCAACGCGATCCAGCAGCCCCACCAAACAGACGGCCAGCGGAATGTAAACCTGCCAGCAATGATAAATCTGGTAGGCATAGGAAGCCTGTCCCACGGCGGGCACCACAAAAAAAGCGGCCGCCCCAAAAACCACCAGCCGCCGGCCGGCCGCGTCCAATTTTTTACGATAGATGAAAAAAACTCCCAGCAGGCATAGCAAAAGAATCACGGACATGGGATCCTGGACAAGCTTGTGGGGGAAATCGGCCAGCTTCCGCTGCCAGACCGGCATGACCTGATCCGGAGGATAGCACGATTGCACCACAAAAGCCGTGAGCCGCCGGTAGGTTCCCCACATCCCCAGTCCGCACAGGTAAGCGCAGAGCGCCCCCAGCCCGGCGGCCAGCCCCAGGGCGGCGCAGGCGAGTTCCGTGAAAAATTTCCGGCCCGCCACCAAAAAAAACAGCCCGCCAAACGCGGCGGCAAAAGGCCCCAGCGTCAGCGCCGTGGGCAAAAAGAGCGCGGCGGAAAAGAAGATGGCCAACCGCCGCCAGCCGGGATGCGGGATGGTAAAAGCCAGACAGCAGGCCGCCACCACGAACAGGATCAGCGGGTCATAGCGCCCGGAACGGAAATTAAACACCACGGCATAGCCGGCGGACAACAGGACGGCCAACACCGCCAGCGCCAACGGACTGCGGATCAGCCGCGCGCGCCGCACCGTCAGGCAGAGCAGCACCACGCCAGCGGCCCAGAGCAGATACCCCAGCATATGATCCTGAAAAATGCCAAAGCCTGCCAGCTTAAAACACCCAAATAAAAGGAAAGAAAACAGCGGCGAGTTGACCACCCAATGTTCTCCGCGGGGCTGCAGATGCGCGGTGGAAGTAAACCCGTGCCCGAAATATAGGTTCGCCGCCGGATCCGCGACCAGCACTTCGTCGCCCCAAACCGAGGTATACCAGTCGTAGGTCGCGAGGTTGAGCGACAAAAAAACCAGAATGACCCAGCCCCACGGCGGGATTTTTTTAAGGGCGGCGAACATACGATTTAATTTTTATGCCGGAAAAATTCAGTCTAGGCATGGCCACCCGGACGGTGTCAAGCGCCGCCTTTGGCCGGGAACAGATGCCGCGCCACAAACTGCTCCACGCGCGGCCAGACCTCCGCCACGGAAACCCCGCGCAGGCAGAACGGCTCGGCAAAACGGCAGTAGTCCGAACACGGCTTGTAGGGGCACGCCCGCCCTTCGAACACCTCCGACGCCGGATGCAGCGGCGCGAACCACTCGTGCAGCTGCGGGCCGAACAGCGTGAACGTCGGCAGGCCGCAGCTCGCCGCCAGGTGGCCGGGGCCGGAGTCATTGCCGATGAAAACCCCGGCCTGGTCGAGGCAGCCCAAAAGTTCCGTGACATTGCGCGGGCAGACGGCGGCCTCGCCCTGGCGCCGCCACCAGCCGAGCTGATCCTCGTCGCAGGCCACCCGCACGGCCAGTTTTTTTTGCCGCAGCCGCAGGATCAGTTCCGCAAAATTTTCCAGCGGCCACACGCGCAGGGGCAGCCGCGCGCCGGTGTGGACGAACACCACCGGCGGCAGCGGGCGCGGCGCGGCAAAAATTTCCGCGCGCGGCGGCAGGACCAGGCCCAGCGCCGCGCCCGCCACGCGCCAGTATTCATGCCGGTGCGCCAGCGGGGCGGGGCGTTCCAGTTCCCGCGTGAGATAGCGCCGGCTTTTCAGGCGCGAAAAGCCGAGCCGTTCGCGGGCGCCGGACAGCTTCAGGGCGAGATGGTCGCGCGGATCCCAGCGGGCCGAGACGCCATAGTCAAAGGCCTTTTTCCGCATCTGGCGGCGCAGCTGGAACAGCTCCGGCCACGGCCAGCGCCAGACCTGATACTTGGCGCGGAAGGCGGTCCACGGCGCGGTGAAGGGGATGACGGCCACGGCCGGCCACAGGCGCGGCCGCAGCTCCAGCGCGTAGGGCTTGGCCAGCAGGGTGACGTCATATTTTTCAGCGGCGGCGCGGAGAAAAGGCGTGGCAATGACGAGATCGCCCAGCCCCCAGAGTTCCAAGACCAGCAGCCGGGGTTTCATGGGGACACCGCAAACAAAATGCGGAATGCGGAATGCGGAATGCGGAACTGGAAAACACAAAGCTGAAATGCTGAAAAGCTGAGATTTGAAATCCTGTCTTCATTCGGGTTGATTCATGCAATTCGTGTCTTGAGCTTTCCCCGCTTTCAGTTTGTCGCGTTTCAAGTCTCAGCTTTACACGGGTTGCGGCAGCGGCACCGGCAGCGGCTTGATGCGCGGATTGGAGACCGGCCTGGGCGGAGGCCGGCTCACGCCCCAGTTCAGGGCCAGAGTAAAACCAAGACCCCTGGCAAAATCGGCCACAGAATTCGGATAGGCGCCAAAGATAAAAAAGAAGCCGACCACGCTCCAGATGCTGGCGGCCAAAGCGAAAGTATTAAACGTCTGCAGATCCGGATCCCCATACCGGTAATTGCGATAGGCAACAAACAGGCCCACCGCAAACAGCCACAGGATGCCAATGGCGCCCCACACGCCAAACGGGATCAATGTGCTCAACGGGCCGCTGTGATAATCCCCCGAAAGCGCCAAGGCCTGCTGCGCCGGGTCTAGGGTGCGGATCTGGCCGGCGAACGCCCCGCCGGCAATCATTTGAAAATCCTCGGCGCTCATGCTGTAGCCCTTGCCCAGCAGCAGATGGTCGGAAACCTGGGGCCAGAGGGCGGCCCACAAGCCCAGCCGCCAGCCGGTGCTGTTCTCGGTGTCCACGAGCACGGACTCATCCCATTTCAAGGGCAAAAAGCTCATGGAACGCTGGAAGGTGAGCGGCAGCTGGTCGGAAAAAAAAGCCAGCACCGGCGCGAATAAACATCCGGCCAGCAGGGCCATGGGCAGCAGCTTGGTGCGGTGCAAGCCCTCCAGAAAAAACATGAGGGTGTAAATGGCCAGGGAACCGATTAGAAACCCCCGGAACCCGCCCACCATGGTAACCGGAAACATCAGCAGGAAAGCGGCCGGCCGCCACATGTGGGTGGAGAGAAAAATCCCGCGCAGGCCATACCGGACCAGCATATAGGTGATCAACCCGCCAAAGACGGTGCCCAAAGATCCCAGCCGGGTCTTGCCCACGGACGCACCCGCTTCGTTCAGACCGGAGGGAAACAGCAGGTTGAAGGCATGGAACGGGCCGCCCAGCACCGCCGCCACTTCACCGATGCCCTGGGAGGCGCCGGCGAGCACCCACAAGGCGATATACAGGGGGCGCTGTTCCTTGGGGATGACCCGGCCGGTCAGGGCAAAATAGGCGGCGATGCCGAGGAGAATATACAGGTATTTCTTCCCGCCCCCGGTGTCGCCACCCAACTGATGCAGGCCGATGCCGCCGGTCAGCCGGGCCGTCAGGTAGGTCAACGCCGCGATGTATAACAGCGGCCAGGCGGCCACCGGCACGCTGAGAAACCGGCGGCCGCTAAGGGTCCGCTCCACGAGGGCGATGATCAGGCCCAACAGAGCCATCGCCTGCCACAGCGGCGGCCGGCCGATCAGGAAGAAACAGGTCGCCGGGCAGCCCATGCTGAACACCAGAATGGGATAATGCCAGCGGATGAAAACCGGCGACAGCAGCAGCACGATGATGATGCCGAAAAAACCCAGCGTGCCATAATCCAGCGGATCGGTGACTAAATAGCCCACCAAAATGGCCAGCGGAATGACAACCACATAGGTGATCAGCATCCGCATGGCGCTGGCAGGATTGGTCATGGCTTAAATCAGATTTTCGGGCAAAAAGTCAGGACGAGGAAGATAGGCGGGGAAGGTGCGGAACGGAAGCCGAAAAAGGTAAAAGCAGAACTGAAAAGCTGAAAAGTTGAAAGCAGAAACCTGATCAGCCACAGAGACACAGAGAACACAGAGTTAAACCACAACCATTCTTTTCATTTGAACCATGAACGGACACGAAATTCATGCAAAAAAGAAAGCAACCGACAGATGAGGCCTCACTTTTAAGCAGTTTGCCTCCGTGCCTCTGTGCCTCGGTGGCCAATTTGAGTCCGGCTGGGTGTTCTTGGCGCGGCTTGGCGGCCACCAGCGCACCACCAAATGGTGCGGCAGATTTTCAGATGGAGACAGGCGCGACGCCCGTCCTGCGGACGCCTCCGGCCCGGTTTTCATGGATTGACGGCCGGTGCCCGGCCTGATAAACGAACGGCCGGCCGATGCAACACCAAAATCAGATTGCCACGCTCAAGACCCTCCTGCTGGGCGGCGACGCCCGGTTTTGGGAGGCGCTTGGCCGCGCGACCCGGGAAGCCCGCGATTTTGAGGAGCTGTTTCTGCTCTCCTCGCTCCGCAAAAAAGCCCACGCGCGCAAACTCGCCAGGCCGGCTGCGCCGGCGAAAAAAATCCGGCTCGCCCTCCTGGGCGGCTACAGTTTGTATCCGCTGCACGAACTCATCGAACATCTTTGCGAGGTGGAAAATTTCCCGGTCGAGCTGTGGCAGGGCGACTACGACAACTACATTTCCGAGATCATGGACGACGACAGCGGACTCTACGCGTTCGCGCCGCACATTGTTTTCATGCTGCCGGCGGAACGGCGCTGCACCTACACCGGCCACTTGACCGACGCGCGGGAACTGCCGCAGGCCGAGGCGCAGCGGATCGTGGACTCGCTGTTGGAACTGGCGCACCGGGTAAATGAGAAAACGCGCGCCGAAATCATCATGACCAACTTCATGCCGCCCGCGCGGCACGACCTCGGCGCGTTCCGCTCGCGCACGCTTGGCTCCGAATGGTCGTTCCGCAAATGGGTGAACCTCGAGCTGGGCCTGGCCGCGCCCGCGTATCTGCACATCTGCGACTGGGCGTTTCTCGCCCACCGCCACGGCGGCCTCGCCGCGCGCGACGAGCGCGCGTGGTTCGAGAGCAAGCAGCCGTGTTCGCCGGCGCTGCTCGTGGAACTCGCGCGCGAAGCCGCGCACCTCATCGCCTCGCTCAAACGCGCGCCCAAAAAAGTTCTGGTGCTCGATTTGGACAATACGCTCTGGGGCGGCGTGGTGGCCGATGACGGTTTGGAGGGCATCGAACTTGGAGACACCTCGCCGCGCGGCGAGGCGTTCAAGGCGTTCCAGAAATACATCGTCTCGCTCAAGCAGCGCGGCGTGCTGCTGGCCGTGTGCAGCAAGAACGATTTGGACAAGGCAAAGGAGCCGTTTGAAAAACATCCGGAAATGGTCTTGCGTCTGGACGATTTCGTCTCGTTCAAGGCGAATTGGGAGCCGAAATCCGAGAACATCCGCGCGATGGCACCGGAACTGAACCTTGGCCTCGACAGCTTTGTGTTCGTGGACGACAACCCGGCGGAGATTGAAATCGTCCGGCAGTTTGTGCCCGAAGTGACGACGATTCTGCTCGGCCCCGACCCGTCGGACTACGTCGCGCAACTGGCGGACTGCCGGCTGTTCGAGCCGCGCAGCATCACCAGCGAGGATGCCGAGCGGACGAACCAGTATCGTTCCGACGCCCAGCGCCAGGCGCTGGCGGCCACGGTCACGGACATGGCGTCGTATCTCGAATCGCTCCAGATGGAATCCACCATCAGCGAATTTGCGCCGGTGGACGTGCCGCGCCTCTCGCAGCTCATCAACAAGAGCAACCAGTTCAACCTCACCACGCACCGCCGCAGCGAGGCGGAAGTCATCGCCGTGATGAACGATCCGAATTTCGTCGGCTATTCCGTGCGGCTCAAGGACCGGTTCGGCGACCACGGTTTGATTTCCATCGTCATCGGCGAAAAAAATGGCGATACGATGAAGATTGACACCTGGCTGATGAGCTGCCGCGTTTTGAAACGGCAGGTGGAAGAGGAAGTTTTGAACGAACTCGCGCGGCTGGCGAAATTGAAAAACTGCACGCGGCTGGAAGGCGTTTTTCTGCCCACACCCAAGAATGAGATGGTGCGTGATTTCTACGGCCGGATGGGTTTTACTTTGACCGCCGAATCGGAATTGAAACGCGAGTTTGAATTGAAGCTGGCCACGTTCCAGCCCATCCCGACCAAGATTAAAATTGTCCGCCGCGCCTATGAACCAAGCTGAAGTCATCGCCCAATTACAGACCATTTTTGACACCGTATTTCTGGAGCCGGTGGTGCTCACGCCGGCCATCAGCGCCAAGGACGTGCCGGAATGGGATTCGCTCACGCACATCTCGCTCATGGTCTCGGTGGAGAAGGCCTTCGGCGTCCGCTTCCGCGTCGGCGAGGTGGAGAACGCGAAGAACGTCGGCGAGTTCGCGGACCTGATCCTCAAACGCAAATTGGAACCGTGATGCGCCCGGCGTTCTCCTCGGCCAGATCGGCGGCGGCGTTCGCGCTGCTCCTGCTGGTTTTGCTGCTGCTGCCCGTCCTGGCCGGAAATTCCTGGCTGCCCGCGCGGGAACAGTCTTATGCGGCCTTGAGCTGGGGCAGCGCCCCCTTCCCATGGATCCGCAACCAGATTTTCGAGGAGACCAACGCCCTGGACATCGCCTTTCTCGGTTCGTCCCACATTTTGCACGCCATCAACACGCCGTATGTCGAGGCGAAGCTGGGCGAAAAACTCGGCCGGCCGGCGGTGGTCCGCACGCTTGGCTGGGGCGGGGCCGGCTACGATGCGCTGTATTTTATCGCGCGCGACCTGCTGGCGCACCGGCGGGTCCGGCTGCTGGTGTTCTATGACGAAAACCCGGGCGGCGGCCTGCGCAACAATCTGGCGTCGGTCTGGTTCCGCTGGGGGGACGGCGCACCGGCGTTGTCCGGTTTGCCGATGACGGAAAAGAGCCTGTTCTATTTCGCCGCCATCGTCGGCATGCCCCGCAACCTGCTGTGCCTGGTCCGTCCGAACCTGCCCGCACCGCTGGTCTCCGATCCGCCGAACGAATGGGAACGTCACTATGGTTCGGCCAGCGTCGTCAAGCTGCTGGGGGCCACCCGCTCGAAACTGGGCTTCAATTACGACACGATGGCCGACAGCTTCACCCCGTTCACGCCCTTCACGCCGCGCACGGCGGCCACCCCGGCGGACGTGGAGGTTTATTCGCCGGCGGAAAAGAATGACTTTGTGTTTTCCCGCACGGCATTGCCGGCCTGGCAGGTGCATTTTGCCCGCAAGCTGGCGGAACTGGCCCGGACAAACGGCTGCCAGCTGGTCATGCTCCAGCTGCCCGTCCTGGCGGATGCGCCGGCGCAGGCCATCACGGAACGCGCCTGCTGGCCGGAGGTCTTTCAAGCCGACCTGCCCCTGGTTGGAATCCCCCCGGCGAAACTGTTCGCCGGGCTGACGGACGAGCAGTTGCACTGGCTGTTTACCAACGGCGCCCATTTTAACCAAAACGGCATGGACTATTTCACGACGCTCATCACCCCGGCGCTCATCACCCTCTATGAAAACCACACCGGCCGTTGAACGGTTCATTGATGTCTTGGTGGCCCTGCTGTCGCTGGCCGCCTTGTGGCTGGTGTGGAACGCGCCGGCGAGCTATCTGGACGCCCGTCCGGTCTATCAAGGTTTTTGACGCATGGAGACCTATCACCTGCTGGCCGCATTGCTGGCCTATGTTTTGGCGGGCCGCCTGATCCTGCAACGGCTGGCGGGGGGCGGCCGGGAACTGCTGTTCGCCGGCCTGAACCTGGCCGGGGTTTATTTTTTCCTCTTTTACGGCCACCACAGCTACTACACCCTCCGCTTCGCGGCCTATCTGGCATTGGTGGGCGGCCAGTTCGTCATGCTCCGCTTGTTTGCCACACGGGACGGCGCGCTGCCGTGGCTGGCCTTTTTTGCGCCCATCGCCGGGCTCATTCTTTTCCGGTATGTTCCGGGCGGAATTTTCCAGGCGGCGGCGGCGGCGGGGCTGAAATACCACGGCATCCCGACCATGATCGGCATTTCCTATCTGGCCTTCCGCTGCAGCCGGCTGGTGCTGGAAGTCCGCAACGGCGCGGTGAAGCCGCCCAATTTTCTCGAATACCTCAACTTCGCCTTTTTCCTGCCGACGATGTCCGTCGGTCCCATCAACACCTACGCCAATTTCCGGCGCGGCTTCACGGAGCGCTATGATGTTCCCGCCGGCCGGGCGGTTTTGCGGATTCTGGTGGGCGCGGTCAAATACGAGTTCCTCGGCAACCTCTGCAACCAGCTCACCTATGCCGGCCTGCTGCTGGACGAACATCCGCATCCCTGGCTGGATTTGCCGGTGGCGATGCTGTTTTTCTACCTGTATCTCTACTGCAACTTTTCCGGCTGCTGCGACATGGCCATCGGCGCGGCGGGCCTGATCGGCGTGCCGGTGCCGGAAAATTTCAACAATCCCTTCGCCGCGCGCAACGTGAAGGATTTCTGGAACCGCTGGCACATCACGCTGTCCGTCTGGATGCGCGACGTGGTGTTCTCGCCGCTCTCGAAATTTCTGGTGCGCCTCATGGGCATTCAGTTGGCCGACCATGCCATCGCGCTGACCATCACGATTGTCTTCCTGCTCGTCGGCATCTGGCACGGCTGCGGCTGGAATTTTGCGGCCTACGGCGCGATGCACGCGCTCGGCGTGGTGGCCAACCATTACTACACCATCTTTCTCAAGAAGAAACTGGGGCGCGACGGGTTCAATGCCTACAACGAAAACCGCTGGGTTCACGCCGCCGCCGTGGCGCTCACCTTCTGCTACTGCGGCGCGAGCCTGATCTTTTTCGCCAACACCTTCCCGCAGCTCAAAGAGATTTTCGCCATCCTGCGATGAACCTTGACCATTGCCTCAGAATTCAACGCCAGGCCGCCAAGAGGCAAAGCTGGCAGGCGGAATCATTCAACATCCGGCCGGCAGCACGGGACATCCAAGGCCAGCTTTGCGCCTTCGTTTCTTTGCGTCTTTGCGTTAAAAGTTTTTCACCATGAACCCGCATCTGAAATTTCATCACTTCGGCCTCGCCGTCCGCCGGCCGGAAGAGGCGCGGAAATTTGTCTCCGCCCTCGGCTATCAACTGGGCGAATCCGTTTTTGATCCGGCGCAGAACGTCCACCTGCAGCTCGGCACGCACGCCGCGCAGCCGGCGGTGGAAATCATCTGGCCCGGCGGCACCGCCGGCCCCGTGGACCGGCTCCTGCAACGCCACGCCTCCGGCATCATCTACCATCTGTGCTATGAGACGGACAACCTCGCGGCGGCGCTCGACGGACTGGCCGCCGCCGGCTTGCGCCCGACGTGCATTTCTCCGGCCACGCCCGCACCGCTGTTTGGCGGACGCCCGGTTTCCTTTTACAATGTTATCGGCATGGGTTTGGTGGAAATACTTGAAAGCTGAAATGCTGAAATTAGAAAGTAATAAGCCGAAACGGAGAAATTTTTAAATCTGAAAACCGAAACTGACTGCCCGGCCCCGGCTTTCGGCCTTGTTTTCAGGTTTCCTCGTCCGTTTCGTTTTTGCCAAGGGCGCGGAAAAACCACACAATCCATGCGTGTCTGCCGTCCGTAAAAAAAGTTCCGGCCTCGTCGCGCTGCTGTCCCGCCACGCGGCGGCGTTCGGCTATGTTTGCCGCGAGGTGCTGCCGGTGATTTTGCGGACGGGCCGGCGGCCGGTGATTTTCTCCCGGCTCACCGGCATGGGCGACATCATCTGCACCCTTCCCGCCGCTCGGGAACTGATGAAGCGGCATCCCGGCGCGACCTTCCTCTACAACTGCCATCCGGATTTTGCCGCCGTGCCGAAGCTGGCCGGCGTGGCCGGCCGCATCACCTCGCTGAAAGACATCGGCTCCGTCGGGCATTGGTATCGGTTTTTGCTGGGCGGCTTTTACCATTTTACCCACGGGGACGACACGCCCGGCCAGGTCGCCCAGGAACCGATGGTCGCGGAATTTCTCCGCCAGTTCAAACTGCCGGTCACGGACGCGCATCCGGCTTTGCCCGTCACCGCCGCCGGCCGGGAAAAGGCGCTGGCGGTGTTCGCCGAAAATAATCTTGATGCGTCCGCGCTGGTGCTGATTCATCCCGGCCCCAGCTGGCCGGTCAAGGAATGGCCGCGCGACAACTGGACGCGGCTGGTGGCGGAACTGCGGGCGCGCGGCTTCACCAGCATCGGCCAGCTCGGCGTGGGCCGCTACATGAATTTCGGCAAAATGGAGGTGCCGCCGGTGCCGGGCGCGGTGTCGCTGCTCGACGCGTTCACGGTGGAGGAATGCATCGCCGCCATCGCCCAGGCGAAATTGTTCATCGGCATAGATTCCGGCCCGCTGCACATGGCCGCCGCCACCCGCACGCCGGCGGTGGGCATCTGGGGCAGCACCTCGCCCCAGTTTTTTTATGCGGAAAACGTCCGCAACCATTTTGTCGTCAGTGCCGTGCCCTGCCAGGGCTGCTATCACCGGCTCCCGCGCCTGCACTGGATCACCGGCTGCCCGCATGACATCCGGTGCATGCAGGAAATCACCGTGGAGGAAGTGCTGCGCGCGTGCCTCGCCCGGCTGAAACCGGCGGGGTGATGAAAGCGCCTATTTGTCTGCAGCGGGTTTCGGCTGCAGATATTCGCCGGCCAGCTTCCAGCCCTTTTCCAGGCCGCGCCGGCAGGCTTTCTGGATTTCATACTGCTCCTGCGGCACCCGATGAAGCACCCGGTGGACAAACCAGCGCAAGGAGCCGATCCAGGTAGTGGGTTTTGGCTTTTCAATCGGCAGGCCGCGGATGGCCCGGAACAGCATGAGCGAGGCGGCGTCCCCTTCGGCCTGCCGCACAAAATAATCCAGCGTGAGCCGCGCGACGGGGATGAGATGGGTCAGCCGCAGGCGGGTGGATTTGCCGGTGCCCAGGCCCAGGTCAAGGGCGCAATGGGCCAGTTCCATATCCTCGTAGCCGCTCAAGCCCGATCCTTTCCGGCCCAATGCCCGGATGCTCCCATCCTGGCTGCGCGCCAGAAAGCGAAGGCACGCACTCCGGCGGACACACATTCCCGCACCGCACGGAATGGTCGTGAAGCCCTCGCGAAGATTGCTCCAGACATCTTGCTTCACCTCCGCCACCGTCAGTCGCCACACCTGGTCGCCAACCCAGCCGGGCAGGGGGGTTTCATATTCTGGAACACAGCTCCCTCCCCACACGCCGACAAACGGCCATTGTTGGCCGACCAACAGCGCCTGCTTGAGATAATCGGGTGCCAGCACGGTATCATCATCCGCAAAAACTAGGATGTCCGCCTGTGACTCCCGGATGCCGCGCAGCCGCGCCGGGGTCAGACCAAGCTCTTCCTCGCGGACATGGCGGGCATGGGGATGCCATGAAAGGTCGAACCCATCCATCACGGGTGGTTGCGAGGCATTGTCAATCAGGAGCAGTTCCCACTGTTCCTGCGGCAAGGTTTGGGCTCGCAGGCCGTCCAGAACCCGGCGCAAATAGTCCTCGCGGGGATTGAAGGTGCAGATTATGACGGAAATGCGCATGATTTTTTCAATGTTTGCGAATCACACTGCCGATTAACCGGCGCAGGCGCTCGGCTGGCGTAGCGTTTTTTTTCCAATAATCCCAGGCGGCGGCGGCCGCCGCCGGATTTTTTTTTGATTCAAACAGGGCGGCCATCTGCAAAGACCGCGCGAGCTGGTGGCCTCGGGCAAGCCTGCCATCAAAACCCGGGTGTCTGTCCGAAAATATTTTATTCAACCGGTCAATATCGCGCAAATTTTCCGCTGTTCGCAGCAGCCGCCCCGTCTCATTGGAATCCGATTGGCGATAGCAGGCCAGCACTTCCGGCGTCAGGAGGCCGCCGGTGGCACTGATCGCCCGCGCCCACATTTCCAAGTCCAGAGTGTAGGCCAAATCCGTCCGGAACCCGCCCCGGGCTTCATAAACGGAACGTTTGACCACCACCCCCGGGCATTGGAAGGGCGCGGAATAAAAAAGGTCGTCAGCGGCGCGCGTGCCGCCCTCCAGATTTTTTAACCGTGGGGACACGCTGATGACAACTGCTTCGGCATCCACGAAAAATGACCGCGTCGCGAGCAGACCGACTTCCGGATGACGTGCCGCCGCCCGGGCCAGCGTCTGGTAGAATTCCGGCAGCACATAATCGTCCTGATGCAAAATATGCACCCATTGGCCGCGCGCCCGTCCGATGCAGGTGTTCCAGCACCCGGCCAGGCCAAGATTTTTTGTCGTGCGAGAAAAGGCGACCCGCCCGCCGGCAATCGACCTCACAAGTGCCGCCACATCAACATCCGGTGAGGCGTCGTCCACCACTTCAATCTGCATCTGTTCCGGCCCCGGAGCTTGCGACAGCACCGATTCAAGCGTCTGACGCAAGTAAGTTTCCTGCGGCCGGTAGGTTGGAATCATCACCGACCAAAAAAATCGGCAGCTTTTCTCCGGCAACGGGTCAATTGCAGCGGGGTTGTGACGATCGGTTTTCATCAGGTAAAGGTCACAGGGAGGCTACCGCCAAAAAATAGGTTGGAATTTCCCCGGAGACACGCGACTTGGGCCTGATGGCAAAAGGATTGGCCAAGTGCGCCCGCCCTACCTGCCGGGTCAGGATTGCTTGAATTGGATTCGCCCTTGCCCGCTCCACCGCACTGGTATCCACAATCTCAGGACAGAATTTCCTCTGGAGCAGCCACCGCAGCCTCCGAAACCCCGGCACGCCCCAAAGCGCGGACTCGCTGGCCAGGAACCGCGCAGACCACCAGCCGGCAGCCGTAGGCCGTTGCGTATAAATTTGCACGACACGAAAGCGCGCCGCCAGCAGCACTACGAATTCTTCTTCGGTCAACTCCTTGAGATGATAAGGGTTTTTGGGCGCATTCTTGAGATAGGCCTGGCGATTGGGCGTCGAAATGATCAGCCTTCCGCCGGGCGCCAGCACCCGCACACATTCATCCAAAAATTTTTCGGGATGGGAAACATGCTCAATCGTCTCAAAGGAAACGACCAGGTCCACTGAGCCGTTGGTCAGGGGGATATTTTGGGCGTCGCCTAGGCGGGCTTCAATCCCGTAACGGCGGGCGGCGTGTCCACAGGCCTCCGCCGAAACATCCACGCCAATGACGCCCGCCGCGCCGGACTGCTGCAAGGCCGCCGTCCCGTAGCCCTCGCCGCAGGCGATGTCCAAGACCCGTTGGCCGGCCACGAAGCGGGCCGCGAAGCGGTAGCGGTAGATATGCTCCCAAAAAGTGCCGGCCTCGGCTTTTTCAGGCACCATGCGCTCGCCGGTGTATTCCATTTCCATAGTCAATAAGGCTTCCTTGCGGCAATTGCTTGGGCTGCCGGAAATTCCACACTCACTATCTGACACTCCATAAAACCCGCTTCAAATAACTGCACCCAATAGTCAGATCCGTATTCGGTTTGAACCAAAAAATCGCTCTTGTTGTCTTTCTCGCCGCCGTGATAGCTGGGTGAAAGACCCGATCGAGATTTTGTCATCCGACCAATGACAATGGGAATTGTAAAGCAGCAGAACCCCCCCGGCTTCAAAACCCGAAAGCATTCTGAAAGAGCCTTAATGGGATCGGGAACATGTTCCAAGGTGTCAGAATGGATCACCAGATCAAACCGGTTACTTGCATAAGGCATCCGCTGCATGTCCACTTCTGGATAAACAGCCAAGGTCCGGCGG